>Ga0136643_10000900_pt1 | contig 34845 bp, 35 predicted proteins | sample TergutLab28metaG_FD_96883 | JGI IMG/M metagenome (GOLD analysis project Ga0136643, IMG submission 96883) | Labiotermes labralis P1 segment gut microbial communities from Petit-Saut dam, French Guiana - Lab288 P1 (version 3) (version 3) | ecosystem: Host-associated > Arthropoda: Insects >...
AACCAACATACAGGCCTTCGTGCATGTCGTTTTCTTTTTTTGTGCGATGAAGCATCAGATATTTGTTATCCTTTTCGATATAGCAAAGCGTCCCAAGCTTCATGGATGTGGCCTCCCGCAATATTTTATATTCATGTACACCATATTGGAGCAATGTCATTAAGTTAAGAAATAGCGGCACTGTTTTTGTCGGGGCAACGAGGGGAATGTTCGTTACGCTCACTGCGCTTATTCAGGCATTGTGTCTGCCCGTTATGTACACGCAAATCTCGGGCAGACACAAGGTCTGCCCCTACAGCATCCCTTAGCTTAATGACATTGGGCAATTTTGGGAATGTACCCTTTCGGACGGTCGATAATTACATCAACCGCCCTTCCAAGGTAATTACCTAGCTTTCTATTTCTTATTCCGCTTTCCATTTGGCAATAAGCGCGCTAAGCTCTTGTACGCCCTCATCGCCGTTTGCGTGAGTACGTACAGCCACTTTCCCCTCGGCAACTTCTGCGTCGCCAAGTATTAGCATAACCGGTATTTTTTGCAATTGTGCCTCGCGAATTTTAAAGCCCATTTTCTCGTTACGTATATCCACTTCCGCACGGATGCCCGCCGCGTCAAGCTCCGCAAGCACTTTCTGCGCCGCTTCATGGTGACGCTCGGCAATAGGAATAACCGCCACTTGCACAGGAGTTAGCCAGAATGGGAACCAACCGGCACAATGCTCTGTGAGTATAGCAATAAACCGTTCGATACTGCCCAAACACGTACGGTGGATCATAACAGGGCGATGCTTTGCGCCATCCGCGCCAATGTATGTCAGATCAAATTTTTCTGGCAGCTGCATGTCAAACTGAATCGTGCCGCACTGGAAACTGCGCCCCATGCAGTCCTTAATATGGAAGTCGATTTTCGGGCCGTAAAACGCGCCGTCGCCTGGGTTAAGCTGGTACTCCCGCCCCATTTCCTCTAACGCCTCGCGCAGGCTGTTGGTTGCAAATTCCCAGTCTTCTTCCTTACCCATGCTGTTTTCCGGGCGGGTGGACAGCTCAAATTTGAAATCTGTGATATCAAACGCGGCATACACTTCTTCGTACAGCTTTATTACATTTTTGACTTCGTCCTTCGCCTGCTCCATTGTCATATAAATATGAGCGTCGTCTTGGGTAAAACAGCGTACACGGGTTAGCCCATGCATAGCACCCGACAGCTCGTGACGGTGAACAAGCCCAAGCTCCGCCATACGCAGCGGGAATTCCTTATACGAATGCAAATCCATTTCATAAACAAGCATACCACCGGGGCAGTTCATCGGTTTGATGAAATACTCCTTCTCGTCGATAACGGACGAATACATATTTTCGCGATAATGGCTTGCGTGGCCGGAACGCTCCCACAAATCCCCAAGCAGCATGACCGGTGTCTGAATTTCTTGGTAGCCATAACGCTTGTGCACTTTACGCCAGTATTCGATAAGCGTGTTTTTAAGCACAACACCCTTTGGCAGGAAGAACGGGAAACCCGGGCCTTCTTCCATGATGGTAAACAGCTTCATTTCCTTGCCTATTTTGCGATGGTCGCGCTTTTTGGCTTCCTCCACTTGCTCGAGGTACGCCTCAAGCTCTTCTTTTGTGAAGAATGCTGTACCGTAAACACGGCATAAAACCTCGCGATTGGAATCGCCACGCCAATACGCACCCGCTACGCTTGTTAGCTTAAACGCCTTAACCGCACCGGTTTTAGGCATGTGCGGGCCTGCACACAGGTCTACAAAATCGCCTTGTTTATAGAATGATGCGTCCTCTGTCAAGCCTTCCAGCAACTCGCGCTTAAACGGCTCATCTTGCTTGTCCACATAAGCAAAAGCCTCGTCGCCGCTTAACGTGAACTGCTCCAGCGGGAGGTTTTGCTTAATGATTTTTTTCATTTCCTTTTCGATTTTTTTCATGTCTTCCGGGGTAAATGGTGTATCCGTTAGGAAATCGTAGTAAAACCCGTTTTCGATTGACGGGCCAATTGCCAGTTTTACTTTTGGAAATAAGTTTTTTACGGCATGTGCCAAAATGTGCGCAGCCGTGTGCCGCAGGGTGCTGATGTCGTGTTCTTGCATGGGTATCTCTCCTTTGTTTTATCGTTAACGGGTTTTAAAACCGTTTTTATAGTTTTCAGTAACTTCAGCCAAAAGGCCGTTATAAAAATCTTCCACAACTTTTTTGCGAGTTGACGCAATTTCCTTCGCTCGCGCTGTGTAGAATGAATCGTATATGTTTTTTAGCTTGTAGTTGTATTCCCGAAAAAATGAATCGCCACGGTCAACAACAATATTTCCGTCCTCGCCTGTGATATACAAAGGACAACATACTTGCCCCGCATATATCAACGTGCGCGCAATGCCAACTGCCCCACTAACATCCAGCTTATCCGCATCGAACAATATTTTTGCCTCAATACTCGCGGGCAGATTATCGCCCCTGTACCTATGAGAAGAAACGCAGTCTCGTACATGCAGGGCTTTCTCTTGCTGCCACCCCTGTTCCAGCAGAAAGGCGTATGCCATTTCCGCACCAACTTTAGCGTGGCAAAGTTTGGGGTTTTCTGCTTGCGCACTCCTTCCTATATCATGCAGTAAGCAAGCGGTAATCAAAATGTCCATGTCAACGGAGTTTTCATATTTGGCAATATCCACCGCCGCGTTTAGCACTCTATAAATATGGTGCTTATCATGGGCACTATCCTTTGCTTGGTTTAGCATAAAGGCTTCTATCGCCATGTATTTTTCTTTCTCCATGGATTACCTCACTATTTTTGTCGCCTATGGCTCATTAGCCAATGTATAAACCCATCCGGGTATTTTTTGTCGTAGGGCTTACCATCGTTGTATAACATGTCAAAAGTTACCGGCACCCACGAGTGATGCTCGCTTTCCGCCGGGGAGTAGTCAGGGTTCAGCACTTTATCCAAAATAGTAACGCGTAAATCCGCCGCATGAGTCAACCGCAATTTATCAATAGTGGGTACGACATACTTTTCGAACAGCCCGTCCTTCTCGCCGCAAATCACCCACATCGGAACATGTGCCACTGTGCGAAGCTGTTGGTCTGTTGGCACAAACAACGCTTGGCAAATGGGAACCGCCGCCGCAAACACATCCGGCATGGCAAGCAATGTCTGCCACGTCATGTACCCACCGGCAGAAAAACCGACCAAGTATACCCGTGCCGGGTCGATATTGGCTTCCTCTTCCCGCAAAAATTGGCGGATGGCAGCCGTAAGCTGTGGCAGCTGGGACGAAACCTGCACGTTTTCGTAGTCTCCGAACCATGTGTTTGTATACCAGAAGCCGTACGTTGCGCATTCTCCCAAATCTTCGTTGGCGCGTGGCACCATAATATACGCGCCATCTCCAAATTTCGCTTGATACTCTGGCGCGGTAAAGTTTGCGATGTCTGTCCTGCGAAGCGGCTCGCGAAAGCATTTACCTTGGCTCATACCATGCAGCCATATTACTACAGGGTAACGGGTTTTGTCACCGTCCGCTTTTGCCGGGCAAAAAACGTGGTAGTCTATCTGCTCACTACCGTTTACAGACGGGCCTTTGCGGTTATCAAATTGCTTTTGCAGCGGAGTTTCTGCCGCAAGCTGTAATGCCTCGTAGTTTGGTGGAAGAGATTTGCTAACCGGGATTAGGGATTGTTTAATTTTTTCTGTATCCATGAGAAACTTCCGCTCCTTTCCCTACACGTTGCAAACTGCTATACTATACACATCTCAGACATTTCCCTAGGATAATATCATATTTAGGCAGTAAGTAACAACCCTACCGCATTCTAATTTCCGGCAAATTGCACAGGCCTTGCGTAGGGGCGATTATTAATCGCCCGCCGTAAAGCCTCGGATATGCTAGAGTTCCGGGCGATTAATAATCGCCCCTACGGGATGCATAATCAATTCGTATATAATAACGGAAATTAGAATGCCGTAACAACCCTATATGTTAAGGCGGAATATTATGAAAATAGAAAACCCATTTAAAGACGCGGAAGACAAACTGCTTTTTGCCAAAGTTTTGGACAAATACACCGCCGCGGCGAAGAGTTACAGCACCACCCATACAGATTTTTTGGATGCGGCACGCTGTGCAAATTTTATGCAGGTGCTGACAAAGCACAGCGATATTACAATAACCACATACGGCGGATACGAAAACGCCGAGCGAAAAATGATTATTTTTAATAACGACGACATAGACGTAACCACTCACATAATCCCCATAGCCATAACCTACAACGAGAAATTTTCTAAAGCCCCCACCCATCGCGATTATTTGGGCGCGGTGCTGGGGCTGGGGCTGGGCCGTGGCAAAATAGGCGACATCCGTATGGCCGCCGGCCAAAGCGGCGCAACACTGTACGCTGTGGAAGATGTAGCTTACTTTATAGCAGAACACCTAACCCAAGTGGGCCGCGTTGCCGTAAAAGCAAAAACCCATCAAGAACTTGACGGGCAGGAATCCACAGGTGTAACAAAACGCGTAACAGTGCCGTCCATGCGGTTGGACGCGGTACTTGGCGCGGCGTTTAACCTGTCTCGTGGAAAGGCCGCCGCATTAATAGACGCGGAAAAAGTATTTGTAAACTGGCAAATCGCAAAAAAGACTTATACAATCGAACCGGGCGAAACAATAACTGTACGCGGCATGGGCAGAGCTACTATAGATTCCCAAGGTGGCAACACAAAAAAGGATCGTATTGTGCTGGAAGTTACGGTTAATAAATAGATACCACTGGGTATGTGCAAATCTTAGAACATATGCTAATATTATGTCAAAATCCCACCCACGAAAGGAGTACTCCCAATGTCCACCTACATAACCAGCATAACCCAAGCAATAGGCAGTACGCAATTACTTCGTCTGGACATGATTAAAAAGCACCTTAACCTCGACGGTCACATTTACGCAAAACTGGAGCATATGAACCCCAGCTTTTCCAAAAAAGACCGTATCGCCCTTGGCATGATTGAAATGGCAGAGCAAAAAGGTTTGCTAAAACCCGGCCAGCCTGTGCTGGAAATGTCCAGTGGCAATACGGGCATTGGCGTGGCAATGGTCTGCTCCGCCAAGGGATACAAGCTAACTTGTGTGCTGTCAAAAGGCAATTCTCCCGAACGGGCAAAAATGATACAAGCGTTTGGCGGCGAGGTTGTGCTGGTAGACCAAGCACCGGGTGCCATCAAGGGTAAAGTCTCCAGCGCGGATCTTGATTTGGTGCAGGCAGAAGCAGAACGCATAACACGCGAAACAGGCGCGTTTTTCCTAAATCAATTCAAAAACTTCGACAACGCGTTGGCTCAAGAACCCGCCGCTCATGAGATGTGGCGGCAATCCGGCGGAAAGCTGCAAGCCTTTGCCGATTTTATCGGTACCGGCGGCACATTTGTAGGCTATTCTCGCGTTTTTAAAAGTTTTAACACAGATGTCCGCTGCTACGCCGTCGAGCCATATGGTTGCGCGTACTACAAGGGTGAAGTGGTAGCAGGTACAAGCCACCAAATTCAGGGCGGCGGATATTCGAAGGACTTAGACATTGTATGCCGAAATTTGATTGACGGCTGTGTAACCGTTACAGACGAAGAGGCCGAAAGCATGACACGCCTTTTAGCAAAAAAGGAAGGTATTTTTGCGGGATTTTCTTCCGGTGCAAACCTAATGGCGGCTATAAAGCTGCTGCAAGGAGAAGAGGCTGGTAAGCATATTGGTATAGTAATTAACGACTGCGGGCTAAAGTACATGAGTACGAGTTTGTTTTAAAATTACTGGCTAAGCCATTTATTGGCCAGCAAAAATAAAAATGAGGCATAGATTGTGGCTTTATCTATGCCTCATTTTTATATCACAGCAACATATATTTTCTACCAGCTCGATGCCGTATTATATGCTTCTCTAACAGCGTTTTGGTGGTCATTCTCATGCCTTTGATTGCCGTTATGGGTACGCGAATTTAGAAAATGGATACAAACATGCCCGTTCATGTTATTGGCACGATTAGCACCGCCGCCGTGCGGCATTCCGTTAATAGACGCCGCAACAGTACGGCCATCAAACACTACAAGAATAGGGCGTGGCGTCCAAGTCCAGCTGCCCCCAAAGGTTTGACGCATGGTTTCCGTATCGTCCGCCGTTAGAGGAAAAACGTCCGCGTGGCTGCCATGTGAGAAACTAACTACTTGATATGACACGCGCGTTCTCACGTCTATTATCGTAATAGGGGTATTGCGCGGCAGTATGTTGCGTGCCACACTCCACTCAACCATTTCTACTCGACCCGGCGTACCATGGGAGCCCGGCTCTGCCAGATGCCTTGCGTACATATAGCCTTGCAGGCCGTTATAGCTTACGGCAAACCATACACCGTCACGTAAATCTGTAACTTCTACCCTGCGCCCGGCATATACAAGTGCTATACGTTCGCCGCTTGTGCTTGGTGAGGGACGCAGGTTAAGGTTTGATGTGGTGATAAAAATTACTTCCACTTGGTTTCCTATATCATACTCACTTTGTTCCCTTAAATGCCTTGCGTACATATAGCCTTGTTGACCGTTATAGACTACAGCAAACCATACACCGTCACGAAAGTCTGTAACCTCTACCGCGCGTCCTGTATCTACAAGCGCAATGCGCTCGCTGTCGGTACTTGGCAAAGAGCGCAAATTAAGACGTGATGTAGTAACAAAAGTAGTACCCGAGTAGCTGCTCTCTTCCGCGTAAGCCGTTACAGCAAATGCAAAAACACTCAATATCAAACTAAGTAATAAAGCTCTAACATACATATGTATCCCTCGTTTCTGTTCGACAGAATTATTACGAGGGTATATTAATACATTTTTAACGATTTGACAACATTTTTTTAATTGTTGCGACATATTTTTGCGACACTTGTAGCGGAGATTTAGACAGAGGCCTACCTTACCCACATATTAACAACCGCCAGCATTTCTCGCAGGTAATTAACCGGCCATGTGTACCAGTCTGTGTACGCGCCCTTGCGGGTTACGTCAAGGCCCACAGCACGGGCGGTTTGCACAGCGCGGTATATATGAAAGTCGTTTGTAACCAGCACCGCACTAAAGCCATCTGGGAAATGTATATTTAGTATTTCTTTCGCAAAAGTCAGATTTTCGTATGTGGAAGTAGATAACTCTTCCAGCAAAATTTTTTCGCGAGGTACGCCGCGCCGATATAAAAACCGCGCCATTGCTTCCGCTTCGGTTATGGTGGCTCTGTTGCCCAGCCCACCGGTTACTATTATATATGTATCCGGGTTTTGCTGCCAAAGCTCAAACGCTGTATTTAAGCGATGTGCAAGCGGGCGGGTAACGTTTTCGCCCATAATGCCCGCACCAAGGACTATCACCACATCTTCTTCATGAGTGGCGTTGCTTATATTGCCGTAAGTAAATAAAAACAATACAAATGTAATGGGAATAAGGCTGCACAGCCATAGTCCAATATGAACGTTCCTATGTATCCGGTTGAAGAATACCGCATACGCTACAATGAACAGCGCAAGCACAAGCTGCAACGCAAAACCGATTGTGGGATTTGATACCCGAAACAGGAAAACTGCGTTTTCCAAGGCCAACAGACCTAGGATTATTAGAACTATTCTAAAAATTGTAGTTTTCATACTCTACCTCGCTTCTTAAATTCGTATGAAATAATTGTACATGTAAAAAGCAAGTTTTCAACCAGGGAATTATTAATATTTTTCAAAGGCTTCTGGCAAAACTGGCTGCGATTACAGCAGAAGATGTCAACTGGTGACTGTGAGTCACCAGTTGACATGCCTTACTTGCCGGAGAGCCGTTTCGCCGCAACTCTATTGACGGACGCTATGTTTTGCCTTAAACAACTACACCACTGCCCGAATAGTTTCCACAACACTTTCTTTGCGTAGCCTTGCGACAGAAAACCGTGTCGTAACAAATGTTACAACAAACACACCCACCACGCAAGCAATTATCATCTGCCACGGAATAATAAACCCAAACCGCACTCTGTCCATTTGTGTGCCAACATACACACCGTACGCCGCCAACATTCCCAGCGGCAGGCCAAACAGCAGCGCCCTGGTAGACGATATCAGACTCTCAAGTGCCAGCATTCGTCCAAGCCCGCTTTGGGTCATTCCCACGCTTTTGAGGATAGCAAACTCCCGTGCCCGCAGGCGTGTATTGGTGGAAATTGTGCTTATCACATTGGTGAGAGCAATCAATGCCAGCATGGCCGCAAAGCCATACAACAGTAGTGTTATTATATTGGTAAGAGTACGTATTTCCTGCGCGCGCGCGTCTAGGCTGCCTATCCAGCTACTCATATTGCTAAACCCATAACCGCCACGCAAATGTTCGTCCGGCTCAAAGGCAAGCCCGGCAGGGCCATGGAAATACTCTTCTCGCACATCAAACGCGTGAGCGACAAAATCGTCGGCATAGTCAGTTGTTATAAACCAGTAGTACGAACCTATCGGGAATTCGGGCACGATTATGCTCAGTTCAATAAACGCCGAAAAAAGAATATCTTCGGGAACATACCGTAGCTGCCCGTGAATTGGCACGGCAAGCGGATTCCATATATCGTAATGGCTCATTGTGCCAAACGATGTTTCCGCGGCCAAATACATGTTTTGCCCAACAAAATGCCCAAACGGGTGAGTTTGGCGGGTTATTCCCATAACGTCCGTGTCGTTGCGTACATTTATAATAACATTTGAACCATAGGGAACGCCAGCCGCGGCAATAACCTCGGCATACAGCTCCGGAGATACAGTTATAACTCGCACAGGCTCTCGTTCGTCGCCTATTTCCGTACTAAAAAGCGTATGGGAATACCCCCGCACAACCGCCCCCGGGAATTCTTTCAGGCGGGTGGTTACGGCTGCAATAAGCTCCGGCGGGATATCAATAGCAGACCTGCGGGAGTTGAACACAACGTTCGCGTCTATGCCGTCGTAGTGCATTACATTCCACTGGGTTAGCAGGTTGTCCCGCAGGCTTGCAGATGCCAGCAGCAGAACTATGCTAATGGTTAGCGAAAGCACAGTTGCGCGATAATTTCTGCGTACACGTTTCATTTGCTTGGCCGCGAGATGCCCCTCTACGCCAAATATCAAACGGCTGATACCAAGGGTACGAAATTTCTTTACTTTAACATCGTCGGAATGGAAAAGTGCCGCCACGGCAGGGTGGCGCGCTGCCTTAGCCGCAGGCAGGTATGCGGAAATAAGCACCACCGCAAAGGCTGCCACCGCTGCCGCCAGTAACGCCAAAATGTTAATAACGAATGGCAGAAAGAAATCGTCTCCTGTATGCGCAATGGTACGGATCATATTATTGATAATGCCCAGCACAAAAAAATTAATGGCAATGCCAACCGCCACCCCTACGGGAATGGCCGCCGCGCCAAGATACATTGCCTCGTGCATGATAATTGACCTAACCTGCGCCCGTGTGGCACCCACGCTTTTGAGAATGCCAAACTGTCGTGTACGCTCTCCGGCGGATACGCGAAACGCGTTGGATATAACTATAACCGAAGCTACAGCGATAACACTACCCAGCACCCCGGCAATTACCAAAAAACCGACACGCTCACCAAAATGTACCGGACGCCCAAGAGAATCCATGTACGCGAACACGGATGATACGAAGCCGTTTACGGCAGTTAGCATCGCCACACTTAGCGCAATGCCAAGGAGAGTCCAAATTGTTCGCTTTTTTGCGGTTTTTAGCTGCTGAAGTGATAAGATTGCCGGGATATTGGGTGTATTCATGACGCAACCTCCTCGTCGCGGAGGATTTGCCCGTCGCTTATGGTAATAATCCGGTCAGCTTGCAGGGCAATTTTTTCTTCGTGGGTGATAAGCACGATTGTTTGCTCGAAACGTTTGTTGGCAAGGAGCAGCAAGTCGATGATAGACTGCCCAGACTGGCTGTCGAGATTGCCTGTGGGTTCGTCCGCAAGTATGACCGCGGGTTTATTTATTAACGCCCGCGCAAGAGAAACTCGTTGCTGCTGCCCGCCGGATAGCTGGCTGGGCAGGTGATTTTTGCGAGAGGTAAGCCCTGTGGTTTCTAATAATTCCTTCAGCACATCGTCGTTAGGCGTGCGTTTGTCCAGCAGGAACGGCAGCATTATGTTTTCCTCTGCTGTTAGCGTGGGGATTAAGTTATAAAATTGATAAACGATACCCATATTCCTGCGGCGGAAGATTGCCAAGTTGGATTCGTTCATGGCAAAAATATCCTGCCCATCTATGGTTACGCGACCGGATGTGGGACGGTCTACTCCGCCTAGCAAATGCAGCAATGTGGATTTGCCACTGCCCGACGCGCCTACAACTGCCACAAACTGCCCCTTGGGTACGGAGAAGGATACGTTATCCAGCGCGTTAATACGGGCATCGCCCCGTCCGTAGGTTTTGGTTAGGTTTTCTACTGTTAATATGTTCATACGGTTCACTCCTTTGCTGTTGATATATTGGAGTATACCCGCCTCATGTGACTGTAGCGTGACTTGTGTGTGACAGTTTTGTCACATGTGAAGTTCTAAAGCAGATTTTTATTTGCGCTCAAGATAACGGGTGTATAAGAACGCTATCTCCAAGACTATTTTTTACGCTATCTCTTACAACATAAATAAACTTCACGGCAAAACAAAACGCAAACTTCATGGGGTGGTTCTTCACCCGCTAAAGTCTGCGTAACTTTTCTCCGCACAGAAACTTATTTTTCGCTTTGCCTTTTCATATTCGTTAAGGCTTTTTTCTCATGCCATATAGTAGTTTAACTTAATGCTTATGAAACAACCCCTATTTCAACCTAATCCTACTCCACCCAAAACGCCATATTCAAATACAGCGGAAAGTCCGTCGCAGGATGCTCTGGAATTACAAGATTTGCATTGTACGCGCGTGTAAGCATTGCCATATGTGTAGGTATCTGATACGCGTTTTCATTTGCGAGTACTACAGCCTGCTGTACAATGGCGTTTCTTGCGTTTGCGTCTGTAGCTTCCGCGATAGCGGCGTCAATAAGCGCGTCAAGCTCTGGGTTGTTTACACGGCTCCTATTGGTTGTGCCAATATTGGAACTGTGGAACTTTGCTCTAAGATATCCAAGCATACTTGGTTGTGTAAAGCCCATAAACGCGGCTTCAAATTCGCCATCACCAAGAAGTGCCTGTGTGGTTGCAACGTCTTGTTGGATAATTGTTACAGGTATACCCACATCTCTAAGGTTAGCTTGCACAACTTCCGCCATTTGCGTACGTGGCGGTGTGCTTGCGATAATTTCAAAACCAAGTGATTCCGGGGCGATCCCATGCTCTTCCATTAATGCAACAGCACCGGCGGGGTCAAAGGTATAAGTGCCTTCCCATGTAGCGCCCACAAATACTTCCGGGCCTTGTATCCAAGTCGGATTTACAGTGCCGCCAAAGGCCGCAAGCACCATGGCCTCTTTATCGATTGCCATACCAATTATACGTCTTTTGTAATCTGTATCAAACTGCGGAAGTTCGTTATTAAGATATAGGATATTATGCTGTGCACCGGGTAGGTTGATAACCGTAACGTTTGGGTGTTCGAGCATTCTGTTAAGATCCGCGGATTGTAGAAGTACGTTGTAATCTATCTCACCATTTTCGAGCGCGATTGTTCTTGCAAAACCATCGCCAATAATCCTAAATGTTACAGACTCTACACGTGCGCGGCGGTCTACATCAAAGTAGTCTTCAAACGCCGTAAACTCAAGATAATTGTCATGCACCCAGTTTACAAACACAAATGGGCCTGAGCCTATTGGGTTTGTGTTAAAGCAGTTGCCTGCCTCTATAAGGGACCTTGGCATGATAAAGTTTGCTTGGTTTGCCAGGTCTACAAACAACATAGAGTTAGGGCGGCCCGTATCTATTCTTACTGTAAGCGGGCCAACTACTTCCCATTCAACCATGCTCCTGTGCGCCGCTACGGCGTACGCGTATGTTCTTACATATTCGAGAGAGGCAACAATGTCGTAGGCATCCATAATTTCGCCGTTATGAAATTGTATACCTTCATGAATGGTGAATTCAAACTCTGTACCGCTTATGGCTGTCCATTCCGCTACCAAATCGGGGACAGGCTCGAGAGTTTCCGCGCAAATTCTAAACAGACCATTGTGGGTCATTGCTGTCATATAAAAACCAACCAACGCATTGTGCCTTGCGGGGCCAATAGCCGGTGGATCTGAGCCGATGGCTACTACTATACCACGGCCAAGTGGCGTGCCTTCTTCCGGAGCTTCCGGAACTTCGGGCGGTGCAATTACTTCTACCGGGGGTAACGCGGGTGGGGTATCTACCGGAGCTGCAGGTGGTGCGTCAGTTCCGCCGCCACAGGCTGCTAAAACCAGCATAACTGCCGTAAGTACTAATCCAAGAATACCTTTCTTCATCTGAAATCACCTCAAAAATTATTTTGTCGCGCGTCCAATATAACAAAAAAGGACGCCACAAACAATGGAATCCTTTTACAACTATGGTATTTTTTTTTGTGACGTTGTCACAAGTTTAAGTCAATTATTTTTAGTGCCACCTGCAAGCATAAATAGTCATCTGCACAGTCGAGCCTAAGCCCTGTCAATTGCTCGATACGCGTTAGCCTATTGGACACTGTGTTGTGGTGCACATACAATGCTTTTGCCGTATTTCTATGGTTACCCATTTTGTTAAAATACTCCTGCAATGTTATCATAAGTTCCGCCTCACGCAAAATCGCACCCAAATATTCATTTGCGAACAGTAGTTTTTCGCTATTGTCCGCGGCAAAAAGTACGCGATAAATTCCAAGCGAGCTGTAGCATAAAACATTTGTCTTTTTTATCCCTGCCGCAACTTTTAGCGCAAGCTGTGCCTGTGCAAAGCCCTTTGGCAGTTCTATAATACTTTCCACAGCACGCCCCACACCAAAGAAAACAGCAGGGTAGTCTTTTAGCAAATGTATAACCTCGTCTGTATGCCTGTCCGCGTTTTTGTAATTGCTTAATGGAAACAGAAGTAAGTTGTCGCTCCCAAGTTCCGCAACAATGGTGCCGGGGGGCAATTTCAGTAGTGCTGCCGCGCGCGTTGCAACAGGTATGAACGCACCTTTCAAATTCCAGTTATAATTGCGGCCAGCCACAAGCGCCTGTGACAGCGACGTTATCTTCCCCTGCAGGATATCTTCAATCAACTCCGAGCTAAACCGCGTTTTTATTATGCTGTGAAGCAGCGCGTTCATTATATCATTAAAAGGTGTGCCATATGGTATTTGCAAAATAGGAAAATCCAGTGCGTCGGCCTGGTCTAACATAAACGCGGGAATGCCAAAATTCTCATGTAGCGGTGCTATGGCAAGAGCCGCGACGCCCTTATCACAGAGCATGGGAATAAGCTCCCGTTGACGTTCCTCGTTATCACGTATAGGGTACATTGTGGTAAGCAATAGTTCGCCGCGCTTTAGGTAATTGGAAATGTCAGGCACTTCCATTACATTTACCGTAGATATTTCCCGCCACAGGCCTGTCGCACCTGCCGCAACTGTCATATTTTTCATTTCCGGTAGTTCAAGCGCGTTTTCAACTGTTATAGCCACAGTATCACCTCCGAACTGTAATAATATTGGCGGATTGTCAAGCCAAGCTTGAGGCGATTTTCCACTTATATTACTATGTTCAATAATAGCATGTTGCGGCAAATGCGTAAAGTTTTTGCCGTTTTTCATATTTATAGTATTTTGCAAACCGCTATAGTAAAGAAGCCTATGCCATAAAAGTTTCGTGGAACAAAAGTATCTTTTTTGCGTTAAATACGTTAAAATGGATAAAGAATATCGAAATAGGTGAGAAAAATGGATTGCAGAGACATCCAGGACCAATTTTCCGAATATTATGATGGTGACGCGCAAACTTCAAATGTTCACACGCATTTGCAAAATTGCGAAGTTTGCGCAGCCGAATATAAGAGGTACGCACAGTTAATAGACCAAGTGCGCGCTTTGCCAAACCCAGAAATGCCACAAGGGTTTCACAGAAATCTAATGGATTATGTATTGCGAAAAAGTACCATCGGAATAGACAACGTGCCAATATCCACACACGGCAAACCTATTAACAATCGGAAGTTTAAAATTGCAAGAGCAACATCCTACGTAACTCTTGCGGCATCAATTATATTGGCGCTTGTAGTTGCGGGCGGAGTTTTTGACGTAATGCAAGTGGAAGAAGCACCTATACCCCTTGGCATAATGCGATACGAAGCAGAGATAGACCATATAGAATGGACAGGCGAAGTACCATTTGCCCCTGCGGCTAACGAGTTTTCACAAGGCGAGACAGTTGAGTTTGACTGGCAGGATGATTTTGGAGACATATCTATAGAAAGAAGAGTTGCAATTGACAGCGCTTTTGAGCCTTTTGGGTTTGATGACGGTATTCTTGCATTTGATTACGGGGCAGAAGCGGCTGGCGGTGGAAATGAACTACCGATGGCGGTTCCCGCACGTTTTGATGCAGATGTAGCATTTATTATTGACGAACCGATATCCACAGAGGCGCAAAGGCACCGCCACAATTTGCTTATATTTGTAATAGGTATTATGATAGTGGGAAGCATTGGCGTAATAGCCATTACAACGGCTAAATTAAACCAAAGAAGTTAAGCCGCTGTAAAGAACTAAACTTTTTATATTCAAATCTCACTCAAGTAAGGGGCTATACTTTAGATGCCATTCGACGGAACAACGCTTGCAAGCGTGGTACACGAACTTTCAAATACTATTATAGGCGGGAGAATAGACAAAATCTCTCAGCCAGAGCCTGATGAAATTTACATAAACCTACGCGCAGGCGGTAAAAATCATAAGCTATTGATAACCGCAAACTCTAACGCGCCGCGGCTTAATTTTACTGCCGCAGCAAAAATCGCGCCATTGAAAGCCCCTATGTTTTGCATGATGTTACGCAAGCACCTCACAGCAGGGCGTATCGTAGGAATAACCCAACCGGAATTCGAGCGTATTGTAGAAATTCACATAGAAGCCATGGACGAAATGGGAGATAAATCCCCTAAAATTTTGCTGATAGAAATAATGGGCAAGCACAGTAATATCATGTTACTCGACGCTAACCGCAAAATTCTTGATTCCATTAAGCATGTATCGCCGGCACTCAGTAATTCACGTCCTATTTTGCCCGGTATTGTGTATTCGCGCCCGCCTACACCCGACAAACAAAATCCTACAAAAGTTATGACGCAGGACGCTTTTGCAAGCATAGTTGGCGTTGCCAATCTTAAAATTCAACAGAGTATATACCAGCGGCTAAACGGCATAAGCCCCATATTAGCAAGCGAAATATGTACCCGCGCGCGGGTTGCGTGTGACACTTTCACCGGAGATTTGACCGCGGCGGACATAACGCGTTTGTATGGAGCCTTTTGTAATGTTTTTTCGCGGATAGAAAGCGGCAATTTTTCATGCAGCATTTATTGGGACAACGAAGGGCGCGCAGTTGATATTGCTCCGCTATCAATGGTGCTTTACTCCCAGCATCGCGCAGAAGCTTTTGACTCGCCATCTGCTATGCTGGAATCGTTTTATGCGAAGCGGGACGAGGCTTACCGCATCAACCAAAAAACCGTTGACCTGCGGAAGTTGATATCCACTCATCAAGAACGCTGTCGCAAAAAAGCGTTCATGCACGATCGGACGCTGGAAGATATCAAAAATCGCGATACCCTGCGCGTTAAGGGCGAGTTGCTTACATCATATCTACATCTGGTGGAGAAGGGTGCAAGCTCATTTACCGCAGACAATTTTTATGACCAAAACAAACCAATGGATATTGCTCTAGACCCAACATTAACGGCGGCCGAAAACGCACAGCGATATTTCAAACTATACAACAAGCAAAAACGCGCATTTATCGCACTGGGCGAACAAATGGAAAAAAACCAATCCGACCTTGAATACCTCGACAGCGTGGCAATTGCGATGGAGACAATAACAGACGAAGCAGATATTGCGGAAATACGCGCGGAGCTTGCAAGCCAAGGTTTTGCAAAACGCCGTACAGAACCTAAAAACAAAAAAGCCGCCGTAGCGGCAAAACCACTCAGATACATTTCGTCCGACGGTTTTGATATATATGTCGGCAAAAATAATACCCAAAACGATTATCTCACGCTAAAAATGGCCAATGGCAATGATATTTGGCTGCATACAAAGGAGATTCCTGGGTCGCATGTTATTATTGTAACCGGCGGAAAAGAGCCTCCTGTCTCCACGCTTATAGAAGCGGCCAATTTGGCGGCGTTTTACTCCAAGGCACGAAATTCCGCACAGGTGCCTGTGGATTATGTTGCCAAAAAATATGTTAAGAAGCCGAGTGGAGCAAAACCCGGGTTTGTAATTTACGATTATCACAAGACGGTATATGTTACGCCTGCAGAGCCGGAGTTGCAGGTTGTGTAATCTAATCACCTGCCACGCCCAAATTGTCTCATCTTACAGAGTAGTATCACGATAACGAGGAGGCTTCCCCAATGAAAAAAATAACATTAGTCAACTTATGGCCGCTGCCCGAGGTACTGAAAGAAAAAATTCGCGCTGCCGTCGCAGGCAAATACGAAGTAATTGACATCTATGACAACCCCTCTGACGAACAATTAGCCGGTTGCGAAATCGTTTTTGGCAACGCCAAGCCTGACATAATTGCAAAAATGCCCGTGCTAAAATGGGTTCATGCCCAAACGGCCGGAGTGGATATTTATCTAGGCTCCACACCACGGCTTTCCAACGATATTTTGCTAACTAATTCCACCGGGGCGTACGGTGTTCCAATTGCGGAGCATATGCTTACATACACGCTCATGCTCCTTAGACATTCACACGAGTACATTGCGCAACAGCAGGAGAAAAAATGGGGGTTCATTGGCAAAACCGGGCCCACGTTGTATGGGCGTCGGGTTACTGTTGTAGGCATGGGGGATATTGGTGGTAGATATGCTGAGCTTTGTCATGCAATGGGTGCTAATGTTTGCGGGGTGGTGCGCAGCCCTCGTACTCAAGCACCGCTGTATGTAGATAGGTTATACACCACCGCTCAAATTGACGAAGCCTTACAAGATGCCGATATTGTGGCACTGGCACTGCCGGGCACCGGCGAAACTGTAGGAATACTATCACACGAACGCTTGTGTAATATGAAAAAAGGCGCGCTAATAGTAAATGTTGGCCGTGGAACCGCCATCGACCAAGACGCGCTTATTAAGCAGCTACAAAACGGACATTTGGGCGGCGCGGCACTGGACGTTACCACTCCAGAGCCGCTTCCGCAGGACAGCCCGCTTTGGGAATTGCCAAATGTGCTTATTACCCCACATGTAAGCCATGGTGGGCGTGACAATACCAATGAGGTTATTGTAGATAAATTTTTGAGATACTTTAATGACTATATTGCCGGACGCGAGTTTGAGCGTCTGGTAAATAGGGACATAGGGTATTAAAACCAACATCACTCTCATATAGTTGTTATAGCGGTTTTACTTTTATGATTATTTTGTAAAAGTTAAACCGTATATGAGGGAGTGATTGATATGGGCGATATCGCCACAACTTTACCTGCCTGTTTTGGACTGACGAATGTTAGAGCCGTAAAAGAGCGCGGGTATTTTTTATGCAAAACACCGGACATTGCGAAAATATATAAGACCCAAGAAAGCCACGCCGCCATCCGCGCACGCTACGCGCTGCTTATGCGACTGGCAGAAGCAGGCTTTGCTGCGGCAGAAAAGTTATGCTTAAGCGAACGGGGCGACCCCTATGTACAGCTTGGACGCGAAACTTATGTAATGGCGCGCAACGCTGTTGGACGCGACATTGATTTTGATTGCAATAGCGACATAAATCTTGTCATGCAAACGCTTGCACATTTTCACAATTTGGCACGGGATATTGGCCTGCGTGAAATTCCAGTACCGGAAAATAATTTGCCGCTTACAGAAGTTTTTGCAAAAAATTCCTCGTTTTTGACAAGTGCGCTCAAGCAAACCACCAAAAATTCACGGATTTCGGATTTTGATGTGATGTTTATCAAAAATTTCCCCAAGTACATAGATTATACGGCGCGGTCTATTGAGCTTTTGACAAATACGGACTATCTGGCTGTTTATAACACGTCTTTGGCAGCGGGGCATTTGTGCCATAATATGTTAAAGGAAGAGAGCTTTCATATTTATGAAGATACGTGCTTTATAACAAATTTTAGCGATGCGGCTATTGACGCGCAAGTTACCGAGCTCGCGAGCATTTTGCATAGGTACGCGCGGCGCAGCAAGCGAGAAATTCCCATTTGCAAACTGGTGCAAAGTTACGACCGCATATCGCCGCTACCCAATACCGGTACCGCGATAATACACGCGTATCTTATGCATCCGTGGCAGTTTGAAAAAATCACACGGCAGTATTACAGCAAAAAAAGAGGCTGGACACCTGCCGCAATAATGGACAGAATGGCAGATCTGCTGGAAGCGCAGGAAAGTTATGATTCATACATCGGAGGGCTTGCGAAATAGCTTGGCTTGTGGTAGTTTATCTCTATGAGAATTATGGGGTTTAAAGTAGCCAGTAGACTTTATCTATGAGAAGCCCCCATTTAAACTTGAAGGAGATGAAACCATGGTTTTAGCAAATTACAAACCGCAAGAAGTTCTCAAACATTTTGAGGCAATTAGCCAAATCCCACGTGGGTCCGGTAACGAGAAGGCCGTAAGCGACTATATAGCCAAATTCGCCCGCGACCTTGGTCACGAGACAGTACAAGACAATCTTTATAACTTGATTATTTACAAACCCGGTGTAGGCAGCGGAGCAAGTAGTCCACCCATTATCCTGCAAGCGCATTTAGACATTGTGTGCGAAAAAAACGCCGATACCGAGCACAACTTCCTAACAGATCCGCTAAACCTGTATGTAGACGGCGATTTTATTAAGGCACGCGGCACGACTTTGGGCGCAGACAATGGCCTTGGTGTGGCAATGTGCATGGCAATGTTAGAAGACAAAGAACTGCCGCATCCGCCTTTGGAGATTGTACTTACGGTAGAAGAAGAATCCGGTATGGCGGGTGCATCCAACCTTGACACCAGTCTGCTTAAAAGCAAGCGCATGATAAACCTAGACAATGGCGACGATACCGCATTTGTTATGGGTTCTGCCGCAGGTACCACAGCGGAACTTGTACTTCCCGCTAAGTGGGAAGCTGTTTGCGCAGGTACAGAAGTGCTAACAGTTACGGTAAAGGGCTTGATGGGCGGCCATTCTGGCGGGGATATAGAAAAAGAACGCGGCAATGCCAATCGCATAATAGGCGCCATGCTTGCGGCACTTGACAACGATGTTACTGTACGTGTGGCAAATATTTCCGGCGGCATGAAGGTAAACGCTCTCCCGCGGGAAGGTACGGTTACAATAGCCATACGAGAAGCGGATAAGGATAAAGTTATAGCCATATTGGAAAAATGCCGTAAGGATTTTGCTGTACAGTATCGCGCGTCCGACAGCGGTATTGATATTTCTTGGACAGCAGACAAAGCGGACAAGACATTGTCTGCGGAAATTACAAGCAATCTAATTGCGGCACTAACGCTAATACCAAACGGAGTGCAGCACTTGAGTATGGAAATTGAAGGCCTGACAAATGCGTCCTGTAACTTAGGAGTTGTGGAAACACTTGAAGACGGGATAAAACTGTCGCTAATGCCACGGGGCGCATCAAGATTTTATAACGAGCGCACAGAGTCGCAAATCGCATACCTTGCAAAGCTAACCGGCGGTGTGGCAACGTTTATGCAAAGAAGCCCTGCGTGGCCGTTTAACCCGGATTCGGAACTGCTTAAAACAGCCGTGGAATGTTACAAGCCTGTTTTTGGCCGGGATGTAGTAATTACGGCTACCCACGGTGGGTTAGAATGCGGTATCTTAGCGGAGAAAATTGAAGGGCTTGATATTATTGCCATTGGGCCGACAAATATTGACTTGCATACCCCTGATGAAAGACTGTCTATTTCTTCTACGGAGAAGACATGGGAATTCTTCAAGTTTTACTTGGCGGCGCTATAGGAATAAAAAAGCAGGGCGCAACCACCGGTTGCGCCCATTTCAACCCTCGCATGGTAGACCGCGGTTGAGTAATCGGTGTATTCTTACTGTAAATAACCCAAAGGCGGTGTGTCATATGACATTAGGCGAAAAAATTCAAATTCTCAGAAAGCAGCACGGCATGTCTCAAGAGCAGCTGGGTGCGGCGGTAGCGGTATCGCGACAGGCAATTTCAAAATGGGAGACAGGCGAAAGTATCCCCGATGTAGACAATATCGTACAGCTTTCTAATATTTTTGATGTAACCACGGATTATTTGCTCAAAAATGGAGTAAGTGGAAGGGCGATACCCGCTCATTCTCCCGAAGCCGCTATTTCGCATGTTATTCACACTGAGGATACGAAAAAGGCCATACCCACTACTGCCACAACCGGTAAGAGCATAATTATATTTGGTATAGTGGGGATGGCAATGGCAAGCATACCCGGGCTTCTTTGGAATATGACCGCCGATATATTGTTCCATACGGTTTTGTTAGTAGTCGCACTTGGAGTGTTCCTTCTATTTTTGAAACACATAGGTAAAAATATCTTGCCACCGGCTGCGATATTTGGCGCGAAAATGACCAACATAAGTATTATCATTATTTGCGTAGCCGGCATACAAGGAATGCTTAACCGTCGCCACGCAGACGTACTTTTGTCCCTTAGTATGGTTGCCTTATGGGTGGGGATAATTCTTGTGGCGTGCGGTTGTGTAAAACTGTATTTCAAGCGGAAGAAAATTGACGAAGTGCATGATTTGCGTCCGTCAATTCCAGAAAATTAACCGAGGAAGTGCTTCATGAAAATTACAATAAAAAAACCATCCGAGCAAGAACAGGCCGAAATGCAGAAACTTCCCACTTGGGGGTGTGGAGTGTCTAAATTTGATTGGTACTACGACCAAGAGGAAACTTGTCTTCTGCTGGAAGGCGAAGTAGAGGTAATTTGCAGCGGCGAAAGCACTTACTGCGCTGCGGGGGATATGGTTACATTTCCAAAAGGCATGGCGTGTGTATGGAATGTGACTAAGCCCATTAAGAAGCATTATATGTTTAACTGACCTAAGTATCAAAAGCGAGACGACAATCTGACGGCTCGCTTTTTTCATCTGCTAGGAAATTGCTCTGTACGAAACGCGCGGCGCGGGAAACGTTCGCATTAGACACAGTGAACGAAGCGAACGTTTCCCATGTCGCTTCACTCACTGCGCCTAATAGAGTTGTACCGAAATTGGAATTGGCGAGCGAAAATGTTCCCTGATTCCGAAACATTTTTGCTCGCCCTCTTTCATTTCGGTACAACTCTAATGCGGCGAAGCCGCTTTTCATACCTTCCCCTGCTCTGCCAATTTATGTTACACTAGACCTGTTCCAAAATCTGCATTTGGGACAAGTATAACATCCACAGAGGTGATAGCAATTGTTGACGGACATTGCCGGTAATAATGTACCAGCCAATACAAAAACTCAAGACATACTCTCGCTAACTCAGGCAGAGATCGAAACCATAATAAAAGAACTCGACCAGCCCGCATACCGTGCAAAGCAAATATGGGGCTGGCTTCACAACAAACACGTGCAAACTTTTACTGAAATGGCAAACCTACCCGCCATCCTACGAGAAAGGCTTAGCACAACATACCACATAGCCACCGCCCGCGAAGAAAAAAAGCTGATTTCCCAAAATGATAACACGGTAAAATACTTATTTTCCCTACACGACGATACTCTAATCGAATCTGTTCTTATGAAATACAACCATGGCCATAGTGTTTGTATATCCACACAAGTGGGGTGCAGAATGGGTTGTGCTTTTTGCGCATCTGCGGAAGGCGGGCTTGTACGTAATTTAACCGCCGGGGAATATTGCGCGCAGGTTTATGCTGCCGCGCGGGATACGGCTCGCGTGGGGGGCATTGTGCTTATGGGCTGCGGCGAACCGCTGGACAATTTTGACGCAACCCTACGATTTGTAGAGCTGATAACCCACGACGACGGTATTAATATTGGCGCGCGGCATATTACTATTTCCACTTGCGGGCTCGTACCGGAAATTCTTAAATTGGCGGAAATGAAACTGCAAATTACATTGGCAATATCCCTGCACGCCGCAACGGATGAACTGCGGCAAAGCATCATGCCAATTGCAAAACGATATCCGTTGGATGAACTAATTCCCGCCTGTCGCGAATATATAGTAAAAACCGGCCGGCGTATCACATTTGAGTACACCCTGGTAAAGGGAGTAAACGACAGCCACGCCCACGCAAAGGAACTTGCGCGGCTGCTAAAAGGGCTCAATTGTCATGTAAATCTTATCCCTGTAAACAAGGCACGGGGCAATTACTCCCCCACTCCACGCCGGGATGCGGAAAAATTTGCGGCTGTTTTGCAAACGGCACGTGTACAAACTACTATTAGGCGCAGCTTGGGTAGCGATGTGGATGCGGCTTGCGGACAGCTTAGAGGAGCATTTAAAGCCAATAGCTGAACCAAATTTTTAAATTACTGTTTTATGGAAAACGAAGCAAACTTTGACAAATATCTTGTTCGACTTTTGGGATAATACGATTTACATTTTATTCCAAAGGAGAAAGCCCATGACGCACATAGCAACTACAATGTCAAAAACGAAATTCAAGGTATTGGCACTATTTATTGCCGCGGTATTTATCATTGCCCCAACTCTAGCAGTTCCCGCATTGCCGACTAATCCGTTTGACTCTATTCCGCAAAGAGAAATTGATGGAGTGATATATGTACCCGTCCGCCGTGCGGCAAGTGCTCATTCATTCCAAGTGGCATGGGATGCTAATGCTCAGGCGGTAATTGTAACTTGCGCGCATGGCAATTCATATAGCATCACAGTCAACAAACATGGCGTATTCAATGATAGCGGAACTGTGTACATGCCTCTTTCATATGCGGTAGAAATTTTTTCTCCAAGCCCGCTTATAGGTGCATGGGTATGGATTGCAGATAATAATTTTACTTACATTTTCAACCCAGACGGTACGGGAGAGCGTGGTTTTGCGGAACTATCTGTGGAAACATTTACGTGGCAAGCGCGAGGTATGTCGCTTGACATCACTCGTACAGACCATGTTCCCACCGATGCGCCGCGGCACGAACGCTATAGCTTTACCATCGCTCACGATACCCTTACTATTGTCAGCAGACAGTTTGCGGGTAGGGTGTTTAGCTTTGTGCGTATGTAGCCCAAGAGCTGTTATCCACCCAAGTCAAAAACGACCACTTCAGTAATCCCATGTTGACACAGAATTACCAAAGCGGTCGTTTGTAGTATTAAGTAGATAAGTAATCATTATTCTCCCAATTTGCGCTTAATAGATCTGTAGTAGTCAAGCGACTTTAAAAATTCCTCTTGGGAAAAATCAGGCCATAGCAGGTCTGAGAAAAATAATTCCGCATAAACCGTTTGCCACGGCAGGAAATTGCTTAGGCGGCGGTTTTCGATACCGCCGGTGCGGATTACAAGGTCTATGTCCGGGGTACCGGCGGTATCTAAGTAGGAAGCAAAGGTTTCTTCTGTTATGTCGTCGATGCTATTTACGTAGACGGCTATTTTTTTTGCTGCACGCACTATCTCGTCGCGGCCGCCGTAGCTTAGGGCTATTTGCACTGTTAGTTTTGTACAATCGGCAGTAGCGGTTTCTATGCCTTCGATAACCGACATAGCGCGTTTGTCAAAACGAGTGCGGTCGCCGATTATTCTTATCTTTATGCCCTTTTCTACGCAGTTGGTTTTTTCTTCAAGGAAATGCTTTTCCATTAAGCCAAAGAGATGGCGGACTTCCCGCTCTGTGCGTTTCCAATTTTCTGTCGAGAAAGCATAAACCGTTAAGTATGGTACCCCCGCTTGCAGACACCATTCGCACATGTGTCCAAAGGTTTTTGCTCCCGTGTCATGGCCTTTGTACAGCTCAAAAGCATGGGCACGTGCCCAACGACGGTTGCCATCCATTATTACTCCTATGTGTTTGGGTTGCATTCGACATCGCCCCTTTACTTGTTGCTGAACTTAAATAACATCAACCTGACACATCCGCATAACATTAAGTGCTTCCGCATGGCTCTGTGGCGAAACCCCGGCACAACATTCGGAATTTACGCTAATTGGTACATCCGGCATAGTGTTTTTGATCATAATTGCATTAGATATTACACAAATGTCGGTACATAGCCCTAAAATTTCAATTTCGTCAATATCCACCTCGCGAGATTTGAGAAAATCCACCAACTCAACACTGCCGAAAACGGGCTTTATAAAAGTATTTTCTTGCGGCTCAGATAGCTTTATAGTGTTACCGTTGTTACGCCAAGCCGCCAGTACAGATTCATTTATCCGCCAACCGTCCGTTCCCTCTACGCAATGAGGAACGGGCAATTTTTTACCCTCAGATGTATTTAAATAATCCTCTTGGTGAGTATCCATGGTAAAGAGAATAAGCTCACCTGCGGAATTTACAATGCGTTCTACTACCTTGTCAACAATGGAAACAGCCTCTTGCGTGCCAAGTGCGCCGTCGATAAAATCCTTTTGCATATCTACAACAACGAGTACCTTCATATACACATCTCCTATCTACAATATAATCCCAAGCAAAATAAGAAACCCAGGAATGAACGTACTTGCAATACCGTTTAAGATTAAGATATGAGGAGTATATTTGTCAACCGCTTTACTTCCAAGCATAATGGCAATAAAGCTCTGTGCCCACAAAATCCCCCACATGCACCATAGATATACCATTACCCAAGGCGCACCCGTAACAACAGCCTCTGCCGCAAACGTAAAAGAAACCACCGACGCAAACAGTCCATACATGCCAAAAACCTTCCAGTTTTCGCTCTTGAAAAAGATATGCGCCGCAATAATAAAATAGTTAAGCGCGAACAGCCACATAGCTGCCGAAAAACCAAAAGTAACATGGCAGGCAGCTTGAGCCGTTTGAAAAACAGCGTTTATCCCAATAACAACCCCTACCAGAATGTTTACCATGCCTTTTGCCTTGTTGTCAAAAGCAGTAAGATAGCTTGCTCCGTTTAATGTTAACGCAAACCCTGCAAACAGCAAATTTACTCCAAGCATAAAAAAAATCATCTCCTTTGTTATATGTCTGAGCAGTGACTAAAACCTATGTCCCACATGTGTCATGACATATGTAAATATACGGGAGATGTATCTCTTTTGTCAATAGCTAATTTTTATACAAGTACCCGGCCACATCAAGTGCAAGGTAAACTTCCTCAAAATGCGCGTTGTCGTAACAAGCTATAGTATGCAGGTGAACCCCCATAGTCAATTCCGACAGTAATTTGACTTCTGACGCATCAACTTTTCCTATAAAAAGATCGACATCTTTTCGGGTTGCGAGGTTCAAGCAGCCTGTAATTTCGCCATAGTATCCATGCTCAACTATCACGTTTACGACAATTGCCCCTAAATCTACTATTGTATACAATTCGTTTCTTGTATCGCCGGGAGTATGTTGACAAACTACTTTACTCAAATATTGATTTGTTTCGCTATACCATGGCGCAAAAAGAAATTCACTGTTTGCACCGGCTGGCGATTGCATAGAGACAAAAACTTCAGAAGTACGTCGGCTAACGTTTTCACCGCCGCGTATAAATGCCGGGGTCATATATCCTCTTGCAGTTGCAATTATGTCGTTTCCCTGAGCGCGCAACAGTGCGACGTCGCCAACAATAACTTGTCGGCTTACATTTAATTCTTTCGCCAAAAAAGAGGCACTAACAGGCTTACTCTGCTGCTTAATCGCATTTAGTACATATTCACGGCGTAAGTCTGCATCCATGTCGCTCATCTCCTACTTTTATCTTGTGCAGTATTTTACCATTTATAACTATCTCGGTCAAAAGAACAAAGCGCGCTTGCGCGCGCGTTTCGTACAGAGCAATTTCCTAGCAGATAAAAAAGTGGCTGTGCCGCACAGACATTCAAAAAAGCCATGTTTCTCTGGGGGGAGATTCATGGCTTTTTTGACTGTCTGACCGCGCACATGCGCGGCTTTTCTTTTAATTAAATTGCGTTGTGAGTAAAGCTTACGATCTTGCATATTGGTATTTCGGTAACAGAACCTAACCAGTTCCAACCGCGTCTACCGTGTCCGCCGCGTCCGCAACGTCCACGCTCACATGGGCCGCGTCCGCGACCAAATTCTTCGCCCTCAAATACGGGGAAGCCACCACAGCATGAACTGCCTATAGGGCAGCTTGGGGGCGCACCAATATCGGTTATCAGTTTAACGCAGCCACCGCAAATGCCTGCCAGCACGCCGGTAAAACCGTTACCGGAAAGCCCACCGCTTGAGGTAAAGATAGTTACTGTTTGCCCAAGGTATCTGGACATGCTTTCAACTAAGAATTCTCCCATGGGAATCCTCCTTTTCCGTCTTGATATAGTTAGTTGACGCCGGAGGCAATGGACGGGGTATTACTCCGCAACATAATAAGCCCATGGCCTCTCCGCGCCTAATCTATATGAAGGAACTCGTGTTCCTGGTACATACTATGTAATGTTGTCCTGTTGTGTTACAATAGATGTGAAATGACATTTAATGCTTCTTCTCGTTTAAAATCCTTGCTGCGCACCACGCGGTTGTCTGCAAATTACATGGCATATTAAGTGCGCATCAAGGATTTTAAACATGGAAAAGTATAATGAGGGTGAGACAATGTTAACCGAAGTAGATCTAAATAAGTCAATGGAAAAGAAAGAGTATAAAGAAGCTTTGGCAAGAATGGAAACTACCCTTGCACATCTACAGCTTAAAATCCGAGAGGCAAAATTGCCTGTAATACTGGTGTTTGAAGGCTGGGGTGCATCTGGAAAAGGGACATCTATCGCAAGAATGGCTAACGCGCTGGATCCGCGATATTTCGATGTACGCACAGCCGGCAAAGTAACCGAAGACAAGATACGCCGTCCTTTTTTATGGAGTTTTTGGACATATCTTCCGGCCCGTGGGCAGGTTGTTATCATGGACAAGAGCTGGCATAGAATAATTTTGCCAAATGTACGAGAAGATTGGCAGCTTTCTGGCATGGAAGCCAACGGTTTTTATTTTGATGTAAATACATTCGAACGGCAGCTTACGGACGACGGGTATTTGATAATTAAGTTCTTCTTACACATAGGCAAGGATGAACAACGCCGCCGCTTTAAAAAATTGTATAAAGACCCTACAACAAAGTGGCGCGTACGCCCACACGACTGGGCACAAAACGACAACTACGAACATAACTTACATCTTTTTGATAAGCTACTAAAAATGACATCCACGGACGAAAACCCATGGCATGTAATAGAAGCCGAAGACAAGCGTTACGCCGCCTGCAAGGTAATGGATACGGTAATAAATACAGTACAAGCGCGGCTTGAAAAACTAAAAACCCCAACACCACCGCCCGCAATTGTCGAAATGCCCGCAGTACCACGCACTCTTAGCAAAATATCGCCTGACGAGACCATTCCCGATACAGAATACAAAATGCAGCTGGAGTATTACCAAGAGCGTTTGCGTAAGCTGTGTAATAAAATGTACGCAACTCGCCGTTCTGCCGTTATTGCGTTTGAAGGTTGGGACGCGGCAGGCAAGGGCGGTACAATTAAGCGGCTCACATCGGAAATAGACCCTCGCGGCTATGCGGTGGTTCCCATCGGACCACCGTATCCTCACGAATTGGCAAGGCATTACTTGTGGCGATTTATGGTGAAAATGCCCAAAGATGGACATCTAACCATTTTTGACCGCTCGTGGTATGGGCGCGTGTTAATAGAACGGGTAGATGAGCTTACACCACCGCATATCTGGCAACGCGCATACAGCGAAATTAACGAAATGGAGCAGCATCTGGTACGCCATGGTATGATTATTTTAAAATTTTGGCTGCATATAGACCGTGACGAGCAGCTGCGGCGTTTCCAAGGCAGACAAAACGACCCGCTAAAGCAATACAAAATAACCGAAGCGGATTGGAACAACCGTTCAAAATGGGATGCTTACGAAGTGGCTATGGATGATGTTTTGGCAAAAACCCACACATCTCACGCACCATGGATAATTGTGGAGAGTAATAATAAAAAATACTCCCGTATAAAAGTGCTAAAAACCGTGACAGAGGCATTGGAAGAAGCCATGGAGTAGAAAGGTGGATAGCTAAATGCCGGAGAAGAAGAACATCCACGCAAACCACCGCCAACGAATGCGCAAGCGGTACAAAGAAAACGGCCTCGACTCCTTCCACGACCACGAAGTACTGGAAATGCTGCTGTACTACTGCTATCCCCGCTGCGACACCAACGAAATAGCACACAGAATGCTGAGCGAATTCAAAACTCTGCAAAATTTGTTTGAAGCGGATGTAGACACCTTAATGTCAAGGCTCGGCTGCACAGAGAAAATTGCCGTTTTGCTAAACCTCATGCCTGCTGTTGCCGGACGATACATGCGCAGTAAATGGGGCAATAAAGTAATTTTAAACACGCCAGAAACCGCAGGAGAGTTTGCCATAAGCTTGTTTGTAGGCGAAGAAGTGGAGAATTTCTATATACTGTGCATGAACAAGCAGCTGCGCCTTAACCAAGTGGCACACATAGCTCGCGGAACAATTGATGAAGTGCCTATTTTTACCCGCGAGTTGGTAAAAAAAGTTTTGGAGCATCAGGCGGTAAATGTAATATTAACACACAACCATCCGGGCGGCGGAATTCAACCTTCTCTCGACGATAATGCCGTTACAACACGCATACGAGATGCGCTTGAGCTAATAAATGTTTCTGTAATCGACCATATTATTGTTGCGGGAGATAAATATTACAGTTTTGCCAAGCGTAAGCACAGACATGTGACGGGGTATTAACGTATGTTAAAATAAAGAGTATAGAAGTTGGAGTTCAGTTGCGATCCAGCTTCTAACTTCTTCATTAAGAAAGGAACATGAACATGAAAAGACTTGGAAAATCTACAACCAATGTAGTATTAAGTGGGGTATGTGGCGGTATAGCCGAATATTTTAACATAGATCCCACCATTGTGCGCCTGATATGGGCGTTGCTTACAGTTATGAGTGTAGGCTTCCCCGGCTTAATACTGTATATCGTGTGTGCAATTGTCATGCCGCGCGGTGTTTACAACGAGCCCGGGCCGGATGACTACACCCCTTATTCTGATAGGGCGAATTAATTGCAATATATAGCCATTTGCTATACTGTACATTGTAGAGGCGGTAATTTGCCGGTCGATATTTGAGTTTGCCAAAGCAACTGGTAAATCGTAAAGTATCGGGTGACAAGTTGCCGCCATTGCATTATAAGCGAATATTTTTAATTGACTATAAGCTGCAATCTTAAGGCTGTCATATTTTTGCTGTAACTCCAATGCTGGGTTTGATAAATAGGTTGTGGTCACGACGAAATACTTCAACTGGTGACTGTGAGTCACCAGTTGAGATATTTTATGGACATTCTCTTTTTTAGAAATTTGTTTACAACCTTCGGCAGTTATGTTACACTATTTAGCGTTATGTAGTAACCGCACGATAATGGGTATTAAGCGGCAGTTTTGCCCGCCTATTTTGGCGAGTACTTCCATTAAATCTAAGAGGAGGTGTATGTATGTACGCAATTATCGAAACAGGTGGTAAGCAGTACAAGGTCAAAGCCGGTGATATCATTACGGTGGAGTTGCTTAACGTGGAAGAAGGTTCTTCTTACACATTTGACAAGGTATTGGCATTGCTCGATGGCGAAAGCTCCGTTTTTGGTGCGCCCACAGTTAAAGGTGCAACCGTTACCGGCGAAGTTTTGGGTGACGGCAAAGCGAAAAAAGTTATCATCTACAAGTATAAGGCGAAAAAGGGCTTTCACAAAAAAAGAGGTCACAGACAACCGTTTACACGTGTTAAAATTGGCGCAGTAAACGCATAATGATTAAAGCAACTATTCTATACAGCACAGATGCGGTTATCGGCTTTACGGTAATATCTCACGGTGACCCGATTGTGTGTTCCGCGGTGTCTATGCTGGTTATCAACACCATCAACAGTATAGAAAAGTTCACAAGTCTAACAGAGCGGGATTATCACTGCACATGGGATAACGACGGCGGGTATATAAGCTTTTCGTTAAACGGCTCACATATGCGAGACACCGGTGCGGGGATTTTGCTGGATGCAATGGTGCTTGGGCTGGAAAGTGTTAGGCAACAATACCCCAAGGATTTTAAATTCGAAAAGTAAGGAGTGTAATATCATGATTAAGCTAAATTTATCATTCTTCGCCAGTAAAAAAGGCGTAGGTTCTTCCAAAAACGGACGTGACTCTAACTCTAAGCGCCTTGGCGCAAAACGGGCAGACGGTCAGTTTGTTTTGGCGGGCAATATCTTGTACACACAAAAAGGTACGAGAATTCACCCTGGTAACAATGTAGGTCGCGGTTCTAACGATAATCTTTTTGCGCTTGTAGACGGTATCGTTCGTTTCGAGCGTAAAGGCCGCGACAAGAAAAAAGTTTCTGTCTACCCAAGGGTGGCAGAGGCGTAGGTTAAATTCGCCCCCCCAATGTGCCATTGTACTTTGTACTCTGGCACTTTTTTTACACCAATAACGGTCTTGAATGCTTCAGGCCATCTAATAAAGGAGAGATATTCATGACAACACAAAAGCTAATGGACATTGCGCTAGAACTTGCGGGTGTCGACAAAATGCCTGGCGACTGCGAAATTACAGTACCGGGCGAAGGCATCAAAAAAGTAATAATGGGCGTGGACATGGACACTCCTGAGCTTCTGCTGGCAAAGCAGTTGGGTTATGACTGCGTTATAACGCACCATCCGCGAAACACTAACCCAAATATGTTTGACTTGATGGATACCCATATCTTTAAGTTAGAAAAACTGGGGATACCCAGAAACAAATCGCAAAAAGCACTAAAGCCGCGCGTGGTGGAGCTTGGTTATAACAGTCATGTTTCCAACTCGCGCCGTACAGAGTCTGCCGCTAAGTTACTTAACATGCCGTTTATGTCGCTACATACGCCGGCAGATATTATTAGCGAAAAAATCGCGCAAGACTTTTTGGATAAGAAATTTGGCAGCAACCCCGACACCAAACTGAGTGATATTGTTAAAGCATTGGAAGAAATTGGAGAATACAAGAATGCTGCACGCAAGCCAGTTATCCGTGTTGGCGAGAAAGACAGCTACGCAGGTAAAATTTATGTACTAATGTCTGGGCTTACGGGGCCTGGCGCAGGTATTTTAAAGCAATATTTCGAAGGCGGCGTGGGTACGCTTGTCATGATGCATATTCCTGAAAAGGACGCAAAGGAATTGAAGGAGCATGGCGTAGGCAATGTTATTATTGCCGGGCATATGTCCAGCGATTCTCTTGGTATGAATAAAATTGCCGAAGCGTGGAGAGCGCAAGGCGTGGAAGTTACTATGATGTCTGGGGTTGTGGACGCCTAAAGTTTTTATAAGATAGTAAACTTTCCATCTGGCGAACTTTTTTTAGATTTATGACAGCAAAAGTAATCAAAACTTCCACTTAAAAAAGTCACCCATATACCAACGATAACGATTACCACAAAATTATTATGTATAGTCGAATAAACCCAAAACCGTCCACCGTGGCTTGCAATTTTCCAGCACTCGAAGCGTCGCATCAATCCTTGCGCACGCTATGGTGCGCGGCGGCTTGCTGCTCCTTGGATTGCAGAAAAATTCCTGCGCCACAATGGACGGTTTTAGATTTATTCGACTATAGCTGTAGAAGCCTAAGTCATGGCTCATCTTTGATTCAAAAAAGACTCGCGAAGTGTCAATATTTCGCGAGTCTTTCTATATCTATAGCCATATGCCGCGGAAGCAAGACGCGATGACATAATACTTTTCTGTGTTTAAAATCCTTGATGCGCACTTAAGATGCTATTGAGTTTACGGATAATATCGTGGTGCGCATCAAGGATTTTAAACTAGGAAAAGTATAAAACATCAAGAGCTATAAATAAAACTCTCATTACCCACACGACAATTAAAATACTGATCCCATACATACCCCTGGCATGCGAGAGCAGTATGTCGCAGCAGACTAAATTCCTCTCCATTCAGATCAATTATCAGCTCACCACTTGTCAAGTCCCCGCCTATTTGTTCTGCCAATATTTTTTTATGAGCATGAATTTCTACTCTTGTAATGCTAACATTCATATCCAAATCTGCTTTGCCTGGGTCTAAAACAGGCATAACTTTGTATTTAATCAAGTATCTATGCACTCCAACCTTTTCCGGCGGGTATAAGAAAATATTAAAGTCCGGATCAATTTGACACTTGCTTAGCTGTACTGCGCCAACCCTAGGGGGCGGCGGAAACTTATCTGGGCCAAACTGATTCCAAAAGTGGAGCCTAGTTCGGCTGAATGATCTATCTCTATGGACCCGAATATAAGCAGGGTCGGCTTCCCCAATCCCATTCTCCTTTGCCTCTTCCAAAAGTGGGACGCTCTTTATATCAAAGCCCATTAGATTAGTAGCCGCCACATCAAGAGCCACCGGGTCTTGCGAAGCCATCACGCAGTTGGTAAGAATAAAGTCCGCCTTTTGGTCTGTATCGGCGATATCTGTGATTAAACCCATTGGCAATGCGGGCCCCTGCAAGTTAAGTGTTAAAGCATCAAGAATTGTATAATCATAGCTTCTGACCAAATGCTGGGCACAAAGATAGTCTGTTAAGTTATAACGGCCATGCATATTGCCTAGCTCATCAAAGTAAATACCATTATGCCCGTAACGGCCCGCGTCAGAATAAACACCGTACATACTCCTTATCCCGTAATGCAGCTTCAATCCACCCGTCATACCCATCAGACCATGAGTCTTAAACGTTGGCAAACCTATAAAAACATCGGTATACTCATTAGGTTCTCCTGCACGCCATGCTTCTTCCCGTGTCCTTAGAAATTTTGGAAACGCAACATCAACTTTGGTACCATTATGAAGGGATACCGTTTTACAAAAACGCTCATTTTCACCAAGCGAATCAAGATTAACAAGCTTAGCACCGGAAAAACCATCAAGAATTCCGTCTGCATTTCCATCATAACAAATATCCACACAGGGATTTATTGCGTTATTCCCACTTCTACCAAGCTTTGCCCAATAAAAACTCGTTTCCTTCTCTTTAAGCGAAGGGTTTTTATGATGATAGTGGGTTGTCCCGATAACTTTTAAAACACCTTTTGAGCCTATTATTTCACGAATTTTCTCTGCTACATACCTAACTATTCGAGGGTCGGTAATAATAGCGCGTCCTTTTTCCCCCCTTGCACCCAAATTAGCACCAACCAAATTAACTTTAATTGTAACGCGGTCGGAGGCTTTAATAATTTGCCTTAAACCTTTAAAGCCTAAAGTTTGAAAAATTACATTATCAACCATATCGTAAACTTCCTGGTCACAAATTTCAAGTGCGGCATCACGCTCCACTAGTTGAAAAGCAAATCCAATGTCTTTGATTGTTTTCACTTTACATCACCTTCTTCCCACAAGCGGATCAAAACGCCCGGTGTAAAGATATTGCATCACATTCCAAGCTTCGGTGTCTGGATAAGAATAAATTTTGGTGACGTCAACAACAGAATTATTATTTTTGGCCCAAGAACCACCCAAAATTTTAGCAATTTTTATCTCACCCCAAGGATCATATTCCGAAGATTGGAGTCTTACTTTGGCATATGCCGGTTCGTAATGGTAGTAAACAGTTGGGCTGTTGTAATAAAATATTTGCATATTATGTAAACCATTTGCATCATCGGTACTGTACCTATGTGTTAGAACCCCACCTTCTTGTACTAAACCTCTTCTTGGGTCAAGGTTCTCCAAACCATTAGCAAAACCGGGGTCGTTATAGCGGCCCGTTTTAAGTTCCGCATTTAAAAGTTTAACTCCATTTCGTTCGACATAGAAAAAAATTTTATCATATGTACGTTTGAGACCAATTGAATTAGCAAACTTTTTGGGCAAGCCGGCTTCTTCCCTGCCCATGAATGTAGCGTTTTGTGACCCTTGGCCGCATAGCTGTAAGCTAAAATAATAGAGCCCGGTATGTGTAACTCCGGCATTATCCGTAAGCTTTGTTAAAACGCCGATACCGCCTTCCATGTACGGTGTGGTAAAAGTCGGGTTGCTGATATCTGATACATAGACAGTAAGCAGAGCCGGGTCGGCAAGCTCCAGCGGCGGCGGAATTAACGCTTTTATAGATGGGTCGGCAATTGCATATATGGTTGCTGCCGAAATATCGTTCATCTCACTGTATATCGGATCCGTTTTTTTCTTTAACTCCTCAATTGGAACAACGAAACTTCTCATTTTCTGGCTCCTCGTTTTTTTACTATACTTATTCTTGACAGCTAGTAACTGTTCCAGAAAGCACCAGACGAAATATGACCTTGTATAAAAATAGTAATCGTCAAATACAGGCGTACATTGTAGGGTATTCGCATTTCTGCCAAAATAAAGACGAGGTGAGAAGATGCGAACATATGAATATTGGAGAAGTCGAGCATGTCTGTATTGTGGGAAA
>Ga0136643_10000901_pt1 | contig 34828 bp, 28 predicted proteins | sample TergutLab28metaG_FD_96883 | JGI IMG/M metagenome (GOLD analysis project Ga0136643, IMG submission 96883) | Labiotermes labralis P1 segment gut microbial communities from Petit-Saut dam, French Guiana - Lab288 P1 (version 3) (version 3) | ecosystem: Host-associated > Arthropoda: Insects >...
ATTTCTGCACGCCAGAGCCGCGGCCGACGGTTCGTTTACCAGCCGCTCGACCGTTACGCCGGAGCCGGATAAAGTTCCCGCCATTTTGGTGGCGGCGCGCTGATTGGCGTTAAAATAGGCCGGTACGCTTATTACGGCCTCGGTAACAGGCTCGCCCAGGAATTTCCCTGCGTCCTCCAATAGCTGCCTCAGCACAAAAGAAGAAAGTTCTTCCGGCAGAAAGCTTTTCTTGCCGAGCTTGGTCTCTCTGTCCGTGCCCATGTGCCTTTTGAACAGAGACGCAGTAAGCTCAGGGTGGGTGATAAGGCGTTCTTTAGCCGACCGCCCCACAAGAATTTCGCCTTCGTCACTTAGCCCCACCACGCTGGGAGTCAGAAATTCACCGTGCGCGTTTGGAATCAACGCGCTTTTCCCGTCTATGAAAGCAACAGCCAGGCTGTTGGTCGTGCCTAAATCTGTACCTATTGTTGGCATGGGATTCACCTTCGTTTGTTTCGTTTTATGTAATAGTAGCAATTTTGTAATTATTTAACCGCTCAAGCCTATAACGCACGGACACTACAAAGACACGGCTCTTTCCACCTAAGGAGGCGCTGAAGAAATTCCCCTATAGCCTTGTGGTTTATGCCGCTTCCGGCAATCGGTTTTTCGGCAGTTGTCGACATCGAAAGTTTCCGCCCTCTCTCATTCGATTACGTCTCCTCAATTGCTCCAACGGGTGCTTGTAGCGTCTTTTCCCGAAGAAGGTTATATACGCCCGTTCCCCTTAATGCCTCATTTTGTTCCGCGTAATCAAGAGCGTTCTTACCCTCGTCGCTTTTAGCCAGAGTATCAGCGCCGTTTTCTATAAGGATTTGCAGGACTTCGGGATTTGAGTTACATGAGGCAGCCGCCGTCAAGGGAGTCCAGCCACGTTCGGTCACAGCGTTGACATCAGCGCCGTTTTCTATGAGGATTCGTAGGATTTCGGAATTCGAGTTACGTGAAGCAGCTGCCATCAAGGGAGTCCAGCCACGTTCAGTCGCAGCGTTGACGTCCGCGCCGCTTTCTATAAGGATTCGCAGAATTTTAGGATCTGAACCTTCTGATGCAACACGCATCAAAGGGGTCAAACCATGGTTGTCAGCAGCATTAACATCTGCGCCATTTTCTATCAAGATTTGCAGAATTTCAGGATTTGGGCTACGCGAAGCAGTTGTTTGAGCAGCCATAATCAAGGGAGTCCAACCGCTTTCGGTCGCAGCGTTGACGTTAGCGCCATTTTCAATCAATATTCGCAAAATTTCAGGATTTTGGTTGGAGCCAGCAGCGGTTATCAATGGAGTCCATCCGATATTGTCAGCGACATTGACGTCCGCGCCATTTTCAACCAAGGTTCGCAAGATTTCAGGATTCTGATTGGATCCAGCAGCGATAATCAAGGGAGTCCTGCCCTGAAGAGGTCTTTCCCTGGTAACGGCGTTGACATCCGCGCCATTTTCAATCAAGATTCGCAAAACTTCAGGGTTTGAGTTTCCACCGGCAGCTCCCATCAATGGAGTCCTGCCATTCATGTCTACTATACTGATGTCCGCTCCCTCTTGTATAAGCCGAATTACTTCTTCCACACTCGCGTTTCTCGACACATACAACAATTCTCCTGTGGCATCTCTGGGCGCTTTTTCGGTTTTTTCCCGAAGGAAGTTGAGAAAGTCCGCTTCATTTAAGTTTCTGTTTCTTTCCGCGTGTTCAATAGCTCTTTTGCCGCTTCTGTCTCTAATGGCGACATCAGCGCCGCTTTCAATTAAAACGCGCAAAATTTCCGGATTTGAATTGAATCTGGCAGCATTAATCAATGGAGTGCCTCTTAAATCGTCAAGGGCATTGACGTCTGCGCCATTTTCAATCAGGAACCGCAGAACGCCGGAATCCAAGTTTCTCGAAGCCGCTAACATCAATGGAGTTCTTCCAATTTTATTAACTGCGTTGACATCGGCTTCCTCTCGCAGAAGCTCGGCTGCTTCCTCGACATTCATGCTTTGTGCCAGGACCAGCAATATCTCCGTGGCGTTTTTTAGGTTTTCTATGGTTTTTTCCCGAAGGAAATTATACATGTCCGTTCCCTTAAGTTCACTATTTCTCTGCGCGTAATTGAGCGCCGTGTATCCTTCTTTGTCCTTAGCTACAACATTCGCGCCGTTTTTCTATCAAAATCCACAACCCGTCAAGATACGCGCTACGATTTGAGCTACGCCCACGCCAATTTGAGCTACGCCAGGCAATATACATCAAGGGAGTCCGTCCGTCGTCGTCAGTAGCGTTGACATATGCGCCGTGTTCAATCAAGGTCCGCAGAACTTCGGGGTTTGAGTTCTCCTCAGCAGCTTTTATCAAGGGAGTCCAGCCTCCTCCAGCAACGGCGTTGACATCTGCGCCATTTTCAATCAAGGTCCGCAAGATTTCAGGATTTTGATTGTCCCGAGCGGCAAATATCAAGGGAGTAAATCTAATTTGGTCAACTGCGTTGACGTCGGCGCCGTTTTCAATCAAAACTCGCAGAATTTCAGGATTTGAGTTAGACTGAGCAGCCCACATCAAGGAAGTTTTGAGCTGATGGCCAGTGGCGTTGACGTTTGCGCCATTTTCAATCAAGACACGCAGAATTTCAGGGTTTGAGTTAGACTGAGCAGCCCTCATCAGGGAAGTTATGTGGTCTTGGTCAGCGGCGTTAACGCGGGCGCCATTTTCAATCAAGATTTGCAGAATTTCAGGATTTGGGTTAGAGAAAGCAGCTATCATCAAGGGGGTTCTGCGTCTTTCGCCAACGGCGTTGACGCTGGCGCCGTTTTCAATCAAAGCTCGCAGAATTTCAGGATTTGAGTTAAACTGAGCAGCCGCCATCAAGGGGGTCGCGCCGTTGATTTCAGCGGCATTGACATCCGCGCCGCTCTCAATCAAGGCCCGCAAAACTTCGGGATTTGAATTACGTAAGGCAGCCAGCATCAAGGGAGTCAAGCCCCACCTGTCTGCTATATTGACGTCTGCGCCCTTTTGTATGAGCTGGGTTATTTCTTCCACGCTCGCGCTACCCGCCACGGATAGTAACCTTTGAGTGCTTCTTTCCGTATCTGGTACAGGGGCCGCTGACGCGGAGAAAATACAGCCGAAGATAAACAGTAAAAGCACAATCCAAATGAAATGGGCTTTCTTGAAAGTTCCTTTGTTCATGTTTTCCTGAGTCATATTCATACCCTCTCAAACTCGCAAATTTTTTGCAGGGATATTTTCTGCTTTAACGCGTTTATTGGCTACGATTATAACCCGATACCGAGGCGCGTTTCAAAGTTTTCACAAACGGCGTTCCCATACCATACAGCGCGGAATTCCTGAAAAATCGGCGATTTCTTCCGCCAGGACGAGGTTGGAGTGTTTTTCATTTCTCATGGTTTTGGCCTGTATAGCATCCCCTATTTCCATGATAAGCGAGCCGCCGTTTTTAAGCAGGGCAGGCGCTCCGTGAAGCAGTTTTCTGTAAAAATCCATGCCATCGTCACCGCCGTCGAGGGCCATGTGAGGCTCGTGGTCGCGTACTTCGCGCATCAGCCCTGAAATGTCTTTTGCAGGTATATAAGGGGGGTTGCTTACAATAAGGTCAAGCGAGCCTTTTTCGGATGCGCAAAAAATATCGTCCAGCTCGCGCGAGTGGCGCAGTGAAGCGCGTTCGCACAGCCCGTGGTGGTTGAGGTTTTTTTGTGCCCACTCAATGGAACGGGGATTTTTTTCAGCCATTATGGCCCTGGCTTTCGGGCGCTCTGTGAGCAGTGCTATGGTTATGCAGCCGCTGCCCGTTCCCCAGTCCAGAAAAAACGAAGGGGCGTCGGGCGGCAGGCGCTTCAACGCGGACTCTACAAGAAATTCTGTGTCAGGGCGAGGGATGAGTACGCCTTCACCTACCTCGAAAGGTATTCCCCAGAAATAAGCCTCTCCCAAAATGTATTGCAGAGGCTCGCCTGAGAGGCGGCGCGCTACGATTTCATCAATGGAACTTAATTCCTCGGCGGACAATGATTTCTCTGGATGAGCAAGTATAAAGGGCAAAGGAACACGCAAAAGGCGGATCAAAATGAGATCCGCCTCTCCTGTGAAAATGTTTGCGGTACCGAAGGCCTCCGCGATGGAATGGCGCGCTGAACCCAGGTTCATGCCAAATTTCACGTAGCCGGGGATTCCAGAGTGCGCAATCGTTCCGTCTGTTCTGCTATAGTCATGGCCTCGATAAGTTCGTAAAGGTCGCCATCAAGATAATTATCTAGTTTATACAGAGTCACGTTGATCCTGTGGTCCGTTATGCGGTTCTGCGGGAAGTTATAGGTGCGTATGCGCTCTGACCTGTCGCCGGAGCCAATCTGCCCGCGCCGCTCGGAAGCCTGCTCGGCGGTCTGCCTTTGCAATTCCGTGTCGTACAGCTTTGTTTTGAGATAAGCCATAGCCTTGGCGCGATTTTTAATTTGCGAGCGTTCGTCCTGGCACGACACAATAATACCGGTCGGAAGGTGAGTGATGCGTACGGCGGAGTCCGTCATGTTGACGTGCTGGCCACCTGCGCCGCTGGATCGGTACGTGTCGATTTTTAAGTCCTCGTTGCGAATGTCTATCGCCACGTCGTCTACCTCTGGTAAAACAGCCACAGTAGCGGCCGAAGTGTGAATGCGTCCGCTGGCCTCGGTGGCTGGCACGCGCTGCACTCTGTGTACGCCGCTCTCGTATTTAAGTTTACTGAAAGCTCCGCCTCCATCTATGCGGAAGATGATTTCCTTGTATCCGCCTATGCCAGTGTCGTTGTAGTCCACGACTTCTATTTTCCAGCGCTGGCGTTCGCAATATCTGTTGTACATTCTATAGAGGTCGGACGCGAAAAGCGCCGCCTCATCGCCGCCCGTGCCCGCCCTCACCTCGACAATGACGCTTTTTTCGTCATTAGGGTCTTTCGGCAGAAGCAGGAGCTTGAGTTCTTCCTCGAATTTCTCAAGCTGTGGTTCCAGCGCTGAGATCTCCTCAGCGGCCAGATCTTCCATTTCAGAATCCCCGCTTTTTAGAAGCTCCTTCGCATCGGCGATGCTCTGCTTTACCGAGCGGTAGCTGCGAAATTTTTCGACCACTGGCTCCATCTGCGAGTGTTTTTTTCCGAGGGATTGCAATTCCTTCAAATTCGACACGATTTCCAGGTCGGCCATCTTTTGCTCGATGCCTAGGTAGTCGCGCTCAATGGCTAAAAGTTTGTTTTCTATATCCATGCGGCCATCCTCATTCTCGCTCCAAGGCGACATTCATGGAGGTCAACGCGACCTCAATATGATCCAGAGACGGTTCTCTGGTTGTGATATATTGCAGAGACAGCATCGGACTCATGAGAAGCCAGCCTATGAAGCCGGATCTAGAAGCAAGGCGTATAATCTCGTAAGACACGCCTATCACAAGCGGCAACAGCGCGACGCGCGAGCCGATGCGCCACAGTACGCCGCCTGTGCCTATTATGGAAAAAACAGCTATGCTTATCAGGATAGCCACAAGCATGAAAGATGTCCCGCATCTTGGGTGAATCCTGGACTCGCGGGCGATATCCTCCGGCGTGAGGCACACTTCGTCAGCGGCGATTTTTTGGCAGGCTTTTTCGTAGGCGTTTATGGCTTTGTGTTCAGCGCCGTGATACCTGAAAACCTGCCGTATGTCCTTCATTAGACCGATGCAGGCAACATAGCCAACGAACACCACGCCCCTTGTCACGCCTTCAAGGGTGTTGCGGGCAGCGGCTGGCAGCGCGAAAAAATTCGAGCTTAACTCGGCCAACCACATGGGCAGGGCTATGAAAAGCCCCACGACGGCAACGATGGCGACACAGATCGCTATAAAAAAATCTCTTTTGGTCAGCTTTTCGTCAGAGTCTTCCAGCGCTATTTCGGCTGATTTACCCAGTGCGCGAAAACCTACGCGTAGCATTTCGACCATCGTGATAAACCCTCGTAAGATGGGCAGTTTCCACGGGTAGCGCTTGGTCATGGTGTAATTGGGCCATTTCTCTTTGAATATTTCTCCATTAGGCTGTCGTACCGCCAAGGCCCATTGCCTAGGCCCTTTAATTAAAACTCCCTCAATGACAGCCTGCCCTCCGATGGGGATTTTGTCAGTTTTAGAGGCGCATGTTTCAACAGCCCGCTCTTCTGATGCAGCAAAAACCTGCGCCGGCAGCGCCAGCAAAAACGGCAGTATTTTTGTAAAATTTATCAATTTTGGCAGTCGTGGCATTTCAATTTTGATGTCATTCATTTCTGGTAAGAAGCTCCTCCATGCTGTCGTAGGGTCTGCCGCAGGGGCGCGATTCTTGGCATCCTCCGGCCAGGCAGAAAGGCCCTGCTGTTTCAAAGATTACCGGCGCGACGTTCCTGCATTCGATCAGCATGAGGCGCGCGAGTTCGCGTATTTCCCACTGTGATCTGCGGCAAAGCCTTAGGTTGAAAAAATGATGTAGCGCTCTGGCGTTCATAGTCATAACAAGGCGGGTTTCCCAGCCATGCGGCAGAATAAATCTCGCGTCCTCCGCTGGAATTCCAATTGAAATCAGCTTTCCATACGCTTCGCGGGCGCTTTCAGCCTGACGCTCGAATAGTTCCAGAGCTTCTTGATTACCAGCGACGGAGGGCGGGATAATAACCCCGGCGCCGTTTTCGCCTGCGCCTGTTTGGCTTATTTTTACGTACCTCTGGCTTTGCTGGCTGAAACTGGCTATGCGATGGCGCACCAGCTGGTGGGATGCGGTTCGGCTCAGGCCATCCACTCCGAATGTGAATGAAACGTGCTCGAAAGGGGAATGGTGTCCGCTGAGTCGAAGCTCTTTTAAAAGACGCACAGACAATACCGCCGACTCCCGTTCAAGGAGGTCGGTAGCCGCAACGTCGCTGTAACATATTCGAGCCGCCGCCGTTACCAGACTGTCCGGTTCCGGCGTGCTGCTTAAAAGATAGACCTTCATGAGCTAAGAATTTAAAATTAAAAAGGGGCCATTACAGCCCCTGTTTTTAATTTGCGGTTTTCTGGCCGTAATTGATTCCGGCGTATTTTTTCTGGAATTTTTCGAGGCGTCCGTCCGCTACAACTCTTGTGCCTTTCTTACCGGAGTAGAAGGGGTGGCACTGCGAGCAAACTCCAACGCGAATTTCCTTTTTGGTCGAGCTGGTCTGAAAACTGTTCCCACAGGCGCACGCAACAGCGCATTCCTGATAAACGGGGTGTATATCTTTTTTCATTTGAGAAACCTCCATCGTCCTCGCAAACGTCAATGCCTCAGGCCCAAACGCTCAATCAGCCCGCGGTAACGGTTAAAATCTTTGTCCTTCAAGTACCTGAGCAGTCGTCTGCGGAGTCCAACCATCTTCAAAAGACCGCGGCGGGAATGAAAATCCTTCACGTGCGTCTTTAAATGCTCAGTAAGCTCCTTGATTCTCTCCGTCAGGACGGCGACCTGCACCTCTGGCGAACCGGTATCCGATTCGTGGGTTTTGTACGCCGCGATGACCTCTTGCTTCTTTTCCTTCTGGATCACACAACATCACCTCTTCATAATAAACTACCACAAAGCCAAGCAGGTCGTCGATCCTTATAACGGACGGCCTAGCTTTGAGTCGGTTAGTATATTATCACTACTGTAGTGGTATGCGCAACATGCTGGTTGTAACCAAAAATAACAAAAATGCAAGCAGAATATTTTCACTGGCTGCCCTGGGCATTCCACCTTCTGGCTTCGTTGACTGCTTCCCAGACAATTTGGCTGCGTATCGCTTCGATTTCACGCTGAGCGTATTCCATGTCCTGAATGATATATCGAAATTCTGCAACACGCGCGTTGTAGTTGCTGACCATGCTGTTAAAATTATCAACCGCACTTGCGTTACGTGAGTTTACGATATCCCGCATAGCTTCGATGCGGATGTCTTCTCTTAAAACCCATCTTATCTGCGCGAGAGTGAATGTGTACTCCGATCCTATAGGCGGCATGTCGCATTGAAGTTCAAAGTGCTGAACGTTGTTTTGATGATAAGCGTTTGGCTGTGGTCGGTAGGTTTGCTGGAACGAATTTATAGCCGCGAAAAAAATTATCACTATTGATGCGCCAATAATAAACCGCTTGATAGTTAACAGCGAAGCAGACGCTTCGGCCTCCGGGTTGTTTGCAGCATCAGAGAGCGGCTTGACATTTCTGTCAGCAAGCCAGTCAGCATTACCTTTTATAGTGACAAAGCTCGACAAATCATCGGCAGAGTTGTCAGCCTCTTTAATTTGTGGTTCTTTATCCGAGATTACTTTGGGTGAAGCAAGATCTTCCATAAAATTACCCCAGTCTTCACTGTTCGTCAAATTGCGGAACATTTTTTACGTGTTTATGCGTTGCTCAGTATATCGCATTTTACGAGGCGATGTTAACTTTGGGGGATATTGTTTTTCGTACATAAATATTTGCTTGACGCGCCTCCATATGGTATAACTGTCGCCGAAATGAATTGTCGGCAAAAAGCAGGCAAGCAAAAAAGCAAGTGGAAAATGAAAAAGCGCTGCGAGCATTACTTTGGAGGGGAAAATATTTTGGATAAAATTTACCTAAATCCCAACGCATTAGCGTCAGAGCGCGGGTTGAGTTCTCGAAGGGTTTTTAACGGAGCGGAGCGCCGCTATCTTTCGCTGGAAGTTCAGTCTATGGTGTGCGGCCTTCTAGATTCAAAATCCGTTCCGCACGATTTGACAGAAAACGCCGTGCAGCAGGCTGTGAACTTAGGTTCCATGCACGAAGAAGAGGTCGACGTCCGAACTTTTGAAGCACTTTTTCACGCGGTGGCGCTTAACCCATCGCTACAAGTTCCTTTCTGGTTTGTTCCTTCAGCCGTTCCGTATAGAACGTGGATTTGCTGAATTAAAATATGAACATGGCTAAAACAACACCTAAGAAAACCGAAAAAGCGTCAGAGCTTGTTAAGTCGGCGGCGGCAAGTACGAAACTTACTGAAAAAGCTGCTCCTAAGGTAACCAAGACCGAAAAGGCAGCGAAAGCAGTGCCCGCGAAAGCCGCTGGCAACGCTAAGACCGCAAAAAGCACGAAAAGTGCTAAAAAAACGACTGCGCAAAAGAGCGAGCCTAAAGCGGGCAAAATATTTTCCGGTGCGTCAGCCTCCGGGAAAACGCTGGTGATAGTGGAATCTCCTTCCAAAGCTAAAACTTTGTCAAAAATTCTAGGCCCCAAGTACGTTATAAAATCAAGCGTTGGGCACATTCGCGATTTGCCCCGCAGTCGCATGGCTATCGACATAGAAAACAATTTCACGCCGGAGTACATACTTGTAAAGGGCAAAGCCTCAATTAAAAACGAACTGTCGGCGCTGTCGCAAAACGCGAAGGCCGTTCTGCTGGCCTCCGACCCTGACCGCGAAGGAGAGGCCATAGCGTGGCATCTGGCCGAACTCCTAGCCTTGCCCGCAAACGGTAAATGCAGAGTTCGCTTCTACGAAATAACGGAAAAAGCGGTGCGCGAGGCGGTCGCCAGCCCAGATTTTCTTGATCTGCGCAAGGTAGACGCACAGCAGGCGCGCCGTATTCTGGACAGGCTTGTGGGTTACACTCTTTCGCCGCTTTTGTGGAATAAAATACGTTACGGACTATCTGCCGGGCGCGTTCAGTCGGTGGCTCTAAATCTTGTGTGCGAGCGCGAGAAGGAAATCAATAATTTCATACCTGAAGAATACTGGAACGTGGCGGTGAAAGCCGGAGCTTCAGGCGAGCGCCTTTACGAGCTTAAAGTTGATAAACTGGACGGCAAAAGCCTGTGGAAAAACGGCCTGCCGCTTCTGATAAAAGACGCCGCATCGGCTGATATGTTGTTGGACGAAATTCGGGCGAATGAGATCGTTGTCTCAGAGTTTCGTCTGCGCGAAAGCCAGCGCAAACCCCAGCCGCCGTTCAAAACCAGTAGTTTGCAGCAAGAAGCGGCACGCCGCCTAAGCCTGTCACCGCGCCGCGCAATGCGTATTGCTCAGGACTTGTACGAGGGCATTGATATAGCCGGGCACGGGCACGCGGGCTTGATCACATACATGAGAACCGACAGCCTCAGAATTGCCTCGGAGGCGATTGAAAGTTGCCGCGCTCACATAGGCGCGAGCTACGGAGAAAAATACCTTCCAAAGCAGCCTAACGTTTACGCGGCTAGCGGACGAAGCCAGGATGCGCATGAGGCCATCCGCCCCACGGACGTAGGAATGACTCCGGAGTTTGTGAAAAACTCGCTGAACAGCGAACAGTTCAAACTGTATGACCTTATATGGAGGCGCTTCGTGGCATCGCAAATGTCGAACGCTCTCGTTGCTAACTCCACGCTTTTTGCCGCCGCTGGGCGCGTTGGCATGAGGCAGCTTGGAGAAAGCCTTATATTCGAGGGATGGAGCGCCGTCTGGCCGCTGGACTTGAAGGGAGAGCGCCTTGAAGTGGCCAAAGAAGGAGAACAGCTTTCCTTCATATCCGCCGAAAAAGATCAGCGTTTTACCAAGCCTCCGGCACGTTATTCCGAAGCGTCTTTAATAAAAGCGCTGGAAGAAGAAGGCGTGGGCCGCCCCTCCACTTATGCCACCATAGTGGAAACGCTCTACAACAGAGATTACGTAGAGAAAAACGATGACAAGCGCCTGGCTCCGACATCGCTCGGCATAACGGTGGACGATTTCCTGAAAAAACACTTTAACGGCGAAAGTGTTTCCTCAATCGTTGATACGAAATTCACGGCTCAGATGGAAAAAGAGCTGGATGAAATCGAGGAAGACAAGCGCAAGTGGTTGGATGTAGTGAAGGAGTTCTGGAAAGGCTTTTCCCAGACTGTCGACACGGCCAGAGACGCGCAAAAAGTGCCTCTACCTGAACCCGAACAAATAGGGGAGGACTGTGCGGAGTGCGGCAAACCTCTGGTGAAAAAACGTGGGCGCTTCGGCGAATTCATAGCGTGCAGCGGTTACCCGGATTGCAAGTACACGCGAGCTATTCTCGCTGCTATTGGCGTTAAATGCCCCAAGTGCGGAGAAACTGATGGCGGAGATGTCGTGAAAAGGCGAAGCAAAAAAGGCAAAAGCTTTTTCGGCTGCTCCCGATACCCGGATTGTGACTACGTTTCGTGGAACCAACCAACCGGCGAAAAATGCCCCGACTGCGGCGCGCTCCTCACTAAGAAGGGTCAAGCTGTCCTCTGTGCAGACTGTGGCTACAAGCAGCAAGCAAGCGAAAACGGCGCATCGTTAGAATGACCAATAAAAAAGTTCACGATATTGTAGTCATAGGAGGCGGCCTCGCTGGGAGTGAGGCCGCCTGGCAATTGGCGGAGCGGGGGCTTCGCGTCCGCCTTCTTGAGATGCGACCTGCTGTGCAGACTCCGGCTCACACCACAGGACTGCTTGCCGAGGTTGTTTGCAGCAACTCGTTCGGCGGGGAGGGAGACTCCGGGGCGGCTGGCATTCTGAAAGCCGAGCTAGCGCTTGGCCGTTCTCTTATTATTGAATGCGCTCACGCTTCACGGGTTCCGGCCGGGGGGGCTCTGGCTGTCGACCGGGGGCGTTTTTCCGAACTTGTCAGCACCCGCATAGAATCGCACTCGAACATTGAGCTTGTGCGCGAAGAGGTTGCGACCATACCTGAGACTTCCGCTATTATCGCCACAGGTCCTCTGACTTCCTCTGCCATGGCGAAAAGCCTTGGGGAGCTTGTCGGGGGAAATTATCTTTCTTTTTTCGACGCAGTGGCCCCCATAGTGACGCGCGAGTCCGTCGATATGGAAAAAGCGTATATTTATGGCCGTTACGGGCGCGGCGATGACTACATCAACTGCCCAATGAACAAAGAAGAATATCTGGCTTTTTACGAAACGCTTATCGCCGCTGAACGGGTTGTCTCGCACGCGTTCGAGCGTGGGATGCATTTTGAAAAGAGCGCGTACTTCGAGGGATGCATGCCTGTTGAGGTAATAGCTTCGCGCGGTGTGGATACTTTGAGATTCGGCCCAATGAAACCAGTTGGACTTCCTGATCCGAAGACCGGGCGCGAGCCTTATGCGGTTGTCCAGCTTCGTCAGGACAACCGTGAGGGCACGCTTTACAATCTGGTGGGTTTTCAGACCGGTCTTAAATGGGGCGATCAGGCAAACCTCCTCCGTAAAATACCCGGCTTGGAAAACGCGGACATAGTCAGGTTTGGCGTGATGCACAGAAATATCTACGTGAACGCCCCAACTGTGCTTGATGAACACCTGAGAGTAAAGAGCCGTAGCCGTAGCCGTAACGATCTATTCCTGGCAGGCCAGATCACTGGAGTGGAAGGCTACATGGAAAGCACAGCCATGGGAATGGTCGCGGGCATAAATGCGGCACATTTCCTGCGAGGCGAACAGCTTCCCGTATGGCCGCGTGAAAGCGCGGTAGGCTCGCTGCTGAACTACATGCAAAACGCCCTTATTGATGGGAAGAAAACCTTTCAGCCGATGAACGTCAACTTGGGAATTTTCCCCCCGCTTGACCGAAGAATAAAGGACAAAAAAGAAAAAGCACGCGAAATTTACGAACGTGCGCTGGGTGTATCAAGGGATTTTTGGGACAGAGAATAGCCGCAGTTTCGTTTTTAGCGCCTTCCATATCTCTGTTCACCCTTATTCTGGTGACTGCATTAGCTTCAATCATGGTTGCACTGATACGAGTATTCTAGAAGCCGAATAAAATTAAGAAGGGCGACTGAAAAGCGGGATTTTGCAGACGGATATTTTGGAAAGAAGAACAGCCCCTTGCTTATACATTGTAACGAGTGCTAAAATAGCTTGCTGTTATTTGTCGAAAAACGAGCATAAAAGAGAGGGAGCGCTTCTCTCTTATTTAGATATGTTGAAGGGGAGGTGAATTTTCAAATGCCAAATAAAAAATCTGCCGAGAGACGTGTGCGTATAGCTGAGCGAAACCGAATCCACAATCGCTTTTGGACCACGCGATGCAAAAACGCCGTCAAAAAAGTTTTAGAAGCCGTGACTTCCAAAGATAACGACTTGGTGACAAAGACTTTCAATGTTGCCCAGAGCGTTATTGATAAGGCTGTAGTCAAAGGCGTAATGCACCGTAATACAGCCGCCCGCCGCAAAAAAATGATGGCCAAGCGTATTAAAGCGTTTGCCGTTCCGTCAGTCGCCTAAAGACACCACTCAAGAGAATTGCCGATGTTACAGGAGCCCCTCCAAAAGAGAGGCTCTTTTGCTATGGAAATTTCATGGTGAATTTTATTTCAGCATTGACTTATGCAAGAAACAAAAATATAATTCATCCAGCTTTTTAAATTTTGTCTATCACCCAAGGAGGAGATGCTGCAATGAGGTTTTTAGGAAAAAGTTTGCTGGCAGGGTTGTTGGTTTTGGGAATAGCAGGGTGTGCGCTGGCAGTAGAGCCGATCAGGATCGGTTATCTGGCAACGCTTACAGGTGACGGCTCAACGTGGGGCCAGCACGAGCGTGATGGGGCCATGATGGCTGTCAGGGCAATCAACGAAAGCGGCGGACTCCTTGGCGGCCGCCCTGTGGAGTTGATTTACTACGACGTAAGAGGCAGGCCGGAAGACGCTGTTGTCGCGATACGCAGGCTGATTCACAGCGACCGCGTGGTTGCCATAGGAGGCAGCAATTTCAGTAGCATACAGCTGGCCATCGGGCCTGTTGCCGAGGCCGCGCAAATACCTGTTATTTCAAGCTCCGCCACTAATCCAGCCGTCACAGTGGATCCAAATACCGGCAATGTCCGGCCTTTCATGTTCCGCATTGCTTATACGGACGCGTATCAGGGCACGGTTATAGCCGACTATCTTATAAATAGGCTGGGCGCGACAAGACTAGCGGTCATAGGTAACATCGGTGATCCATTTTCCGAGGGGCTGACCGAATTTGTAAGAAACAGAGCTGATGAATTGGGCGTTGAAAACAGATTCTGGGGTTTCAGGAGCGGCGACGTTGATTTTCGCGCTCAGATCACCGAAGCAAGGGCTTGGGGTGCTGACGCGGTAGCGCTTACGATGCTTTACATGGAAATGGGGCTGGTTATAAGGCAGGCTGCGGAGCTTGGCTGGACTCCGTTTTTCATGGGCGGGGATGGATACAGCCCCAACATGTTCAACATAGCTGGCGATGCCATGGAAGGAACTTACTGGCTCTTCCCGATGAGCAGAGAAGATATAAGAATCCATGGGTTTTTGGAGAGATTCCAAAACGAATATGGCAGAGAAGCCACAGAATTTTTGAACGCTGTGTTCGCGTATGACATTATGCAGATGCTTTTCCAGGCGATAGAAACCGCCGGCAAGGCTGAGGGGCCGGCCATCCGCGACGCGATAGCCAACACGAGAGATTTTGAGGTTACGCATTTTACCTGGTCAGTTTGCCCTGAGACTCACAATCCGCTGAACAAGCCGGGGGCAATTCTCAGAGCCACAGATGGCAGAGTAGTATACGTTGAAACCTGGAGTCCTCAGATCGAGTTCTAATTTAAAAAGCTTAGAGCCGTTGGCTCTTTTATGAACAAATTTTTAAGCATGCTACGCAAACCTACGGTTCACTATCATACTTTTTGCCTCGAATTTCATGTTCACGATTATGCAAATTGCTATAATCAAAAGCCCCCTGGCTCAGTCAGGGGGCTTTGTCGTGTGCTAAATGTAACTATAGCCGTTGGCTATTTTATGTATAAACTTCTTGCCGATGACTACTGGTGTTTCACCTTGATTCGGGCTAAACGTTTATGCAAATTGCTATAAATATGGGATTCCACATCCATACTTTGGTGCAAAACACGGACTGTCTGCACGTCTTTATATAACAATATTTGAGGGTATGTAAATCAAGCAAAAAATGAGTTTGTTGGGATAAGATTGTTAAAAACGTCAGCGCAATTGCTGGCATGCTGGGCTAATTTTTTATACCCGCACGAGAAATGCGCGGATAACGCGGTGATGAAATGTATGCGGCCAAAACTGAAAGCAGATACGCCCCGGTAATCAGGGCGACTCTAATCCCCCGGCTCAGATCCAGTCGGTTTTCCGCTATGCAGTTTTAAACACCGGAGATATCTAAGCCTACAGGGTCGGCAGAATGGCGTTGACGCACTCCAGCGTTTTTTCGTATGTGTAGTTGAACGATACCAGAGACTCCGCGATATCCGAGTCTGTTTTTAACAGGACTTCAAAGGGGGCGCTGACATCGTAAAGTTTTATCATCGAAAGGTTAGCGGCTACGCCTTTTAAGGCATGCACACTTTTTGAGGCGGCTTCACGGTCGTTTGCCTCGATTTCTTTTTGCAGCTGCTCGAATTGGTTTCGAGTCGCCAGAAAGTGCGTCAGCAGAGTTTTAAAGAGTTTGGCGTTTCCTCTGATTCGTTCGAGCGCTTTTTCGGTGTCAAGGTATTGCTTGATTTCCAAATCATCCATCTTCAAAAATCTCTCCCATCTTATCTTAATCTATTCTATCATGATGCAGGTAACTTATGTTCTGGCTTTTAAAATTAGAATTCTCTTGCCTGCATATCTCTGGTAATGATAACATATAACATGTCGTGGTAAAACTAAGTTAGGCATGAGGAGGATCAGAATGCTACTGTTGATGATGCTTGCGGGCATAATGGTCTTGGCTTTTTGTGCGCAGCGTGCGTGTGCCAGGCAGAGGGACAGGCGTATGGACGATGTAAAAAATGAAGTTTTGACGCGAATGAGCCACGAAATAAGAACCCCAATGAACGCGGTCATAGGCATGACAAAAATGGCCAAGCAGTCGCAGGACGAGGCAGTGATCAGAAACTGCCTGGACAACATAGACGATGCTGCCAAACAGCTTATGGCGATCATAAACGATATTTTTGACGTTTCTAAACTTGAGGCTAACAAACTGAAGCTTGCCAACGCTCCCTTCAATTTCAAAAAAACAATGTCGGATGTTTACGAGCAATTCAAAAGTCAGGCGGACGAAAAAAAACAACAATTAACGTTTATTCTGGACGATGCGATAGAAGACATGTACATCGGAGACGAGGAGCGGCTTTCGCAGGTTGTTAGCCATCTGTTGTCCAATGCGGTCAAATTCACGCCGGAGGATGGGCGTATCATCTTCTCTGCCAGACAGAAAGACTGCGCTGGAGGCAGGGTGACAGTCGAAATATCAATATCAGATTCCGGGATAGGCATTTCAAGGGAAAACATTCTGAAACTGTTCTCTCCGTTTGAGCAGATTGACGGTGGAATTTCCCGCAAATACGGAGGGGCCGGATTAGGTCTGACTCTTGCGAAAAACATCGTCGATCTGATGGAAGGCGAATTCGACGTTAAAAGCGAAGAGGGAAAAGGTAGCACTTTTATTTTCAGCGCGAAATTCACGTTGGGAAACAGCATTTCCGAAGAAACCGCGGAAGCCGGTCATGAAAGCGACACTCCAGACAGCGGAGTGGCAGCAGGGGATGGGCGCGCTGCTGAAAAAAATGAGCAAAATGATAAAAACGCCTGCGCCGAAGCGATCAGGCATGGTATGGGGTTCGATAGCCTTCTGCCGTTCATAAATGTGAAACGAGGGCTGGAAAACCTGAAAAGAAACGAGAAATTGTATGTCGTTCTGCTCAGAAATTACCAAAAAAACGACATGCTGGCTAAAATACGGGATTTTGCGCATGCCGATGATTTCAGAGAGGCGCTTCATTACGCGCAGGCGCTGAAAAGTATCGCGGTCAACATCGCCCTTGACGACTTGCGGACGAAGGTGGAAATGCTGGAAGAATCCCTCCGCAATTTTATGTCCGAGGACGTCATTCTGGACAAGCTTAAAATTTCCGAAGAAGAGACGCGCAAACTGATACCAGAACTCATCGCCGCTCTTGAGGATGGTGGTAAACTTTCATGACAAATAAAAAAGACATCGTGTTGATCGTTGATGACATGGACATGAACAGGCTGATCCTGGAGTCCATTCTGTGCGATGATTACGAAATATTGCAGGCTGAAAATGGTTTGGTGGCCATAGATTTGCTGTACAACGCAGTAGATTTGCCGGCAATCGTTCTCTTGGACATTATGATGCCAGAAATGGACGGTTTTGAAGTGCTGGATCTTATCAAATCCAACACGCGCACGGCCAACATACCAGTGGTTTTCATAACAGCTGCTGATATAGAAAGTACAGAAACGCGCGGCCTGCGCGGCGGGGCAGTTGACTACGTTTCCAAGCCATTCAACCCTGATGTTGTAAAGGCTCGCGTTGATAACCATATAGAGCTCAAGCGCTACCGCGACAATCTGGAGGAAACCGTTGAAAAAAAGGTGCTCCAGCTAGTTAAAAGCAAAGAAAATATGCTGGAAACTTTGGCCACGGTTATAGAATATCGCAATTTGGAGTCCGGCCACCACGTCAAAAGGACGAGCATTTTGTCCAGATGCCTCGTCAACCGCTTGATGGATATTCCCTATTACGTCCGCCAGCTCACTCAACTGCATCCCGAAAGTATGCTGAAGGCCGTTCCCATACACGATGTCGGCAAGATAGGCATCCCTGATAACGTGCTTCTGAAGCCTGGTCGCCTTACGCCAGAGGAATTCAATATAATAAAAACGCATTCCACCATAGGCAGCGGCATAATCGACACCCTGCTTACAAAAGACGAGGGCGATGAGTACCTTTTGCATTGCCGTGATATTTGCCGCCATCATCACGAGCGCTTTGACGGAAAAGGCTACCCGGACGGCCTTTCAGGAGAGAATATCCCCCTGTCCGCGAGAATTCTGTCGATAGTTGACGTGTATGACGCGCTGGTGAACAACAGGATATATAAACCGGCGCTCCCTCACGCCGAGGCCGTTCAGATAATCATGGACGGAAGCGGCACGCAGTTCGACCCTGGAATATTAAAAGCGTTCTACGAAATAAATGAATCGTTCCTGAAGCTGTCTCAGGCGCTTGAGAATAACAGCGCGCTGTTGTAGAGGGGTAAGTACTCCGTTGCACGAGCCGTATTGGCAAGATATATAAAAGAGGGGCGGCAAATCAGCCGCCCCTCTTTTTCTAAGCTATCGCTTCCTCTTTTTCCTCTTCTTCACTGGTCTCTTCTGCAGCATGCTCTACGGTTTGTTCGTCTTGAAATTCGCTATCTTCCGGATGTTCCACAGCGGCGTCAAGCTTGCAGAATACTCCTGCGCCTGTACCGGCTGGAACAAGGTGGCCGATGATGACGTTTTCTTTGAGGCCGTGCAGTGGGTCTATCTGTCCTTTTACCGCCGCTCCGGCCAGAATTTGGGCCGTCTGCTGGAAGGATGCCGCGGAAAGGAAGCTGTCCGTCGCCAGGGCTGCTTTTGTTATGCCATGAATGAACGACTTGCACTCCGGGCTTTCGCGCAGTTTGCGTACGAACGTCACTTCGCGGATAAGTAGCTTATTCACCGCTTTTGAGGATAACGGACGCACGAAAATTTCAGCAGGTTCGCGGTCGGCGATGGCCTCGATCATAGTCTTGTTGATTTCCTGTCCGGGTTCCAGAGAATCCGATGTTCCATCCTGTAAAAGCAGGTCGAGTAGCACTTTGCCGTAGATTTTATCGCCAAGGAATTTGTGCAGAAGGGTTTTTCGCTGGATTATACCATCCTCGGTTTCTATCGCGGTTATCTCGCCTTCGGCTAATCCTCTAACTACACGCGCGTCAACGTACTGCGGCATGTCCGAAATGGGTTTGCCTTCTTTGTTGGCAGTCTGCAAAAGCGTTTTGCCCCAAAGATTGTCGTTGTTCATAAGGTCGTTTTGGAACATGTCGGCAACCATCACATGTTCAACGTTATGCCATATCTTGATATCGCATAGGTTATGGTCGCTGATCAAGGCCGCAGTTTCTTTGGTTATCGCGGTGTCGGCTTCGAGCAGGGTTTCGCCGTCTTTGGTTATGCGCTCTGCCAGCCACTCAACGCCGATCAGCTTATCCAATGTATCGCGGTCGCGGACAAGGATTGGCTTCGGGTCGTGAGAGGTTATCTCGCGCAGCTGTTCTGCGGAAAGCCGCGCTCCGGCCTCAATCTCAGCGCCGTCCGCTGAAAAATCGGACACAAGCTCAAGCCCTTCTATCTGTTTGCGGAAGGCCGCGCCTCCTACTACCACGTTGATATCGCGGCCGCCGTGTTCCACAACGATCTCCGAAATCATCATACCGGGCTTCAGCAGGATTCTTATTCCTTCCTCGTCCAGCGGTTTGCCGAGAAGAGGCTCGGTTTCTTCGTTGGGCTTTTCCACTTTTCTGAGGCGATCGCCGCCGAATATGCGGATTGCCTCGGCAACGTAGCGCTCGTTGTCCTCGTTTATGTTTTTCTCTTCTTCTTCAATGTCGCTTAGCCATACCAGATCGCCGGCCACAAAGGACGTGTCGCCTTCCTCGATGACCCGCACTCTGTTCAAAGGCGCGACTTTACGCAGGATGACCTCAATATGTTTGTTGTTTATTGAGACTCCTTGGGAGCGATAGACTTCCTGAATTTCGTCGACCAGCATGTGCTGCACGGCGTCGATACCGCTCACTTCCAAAAGCTGCTGTGGGTCGATATTACCTTCAGTGAGGCGGGTTGTGCTGGTGACTTCCTGTCCCTGAACAACGCTCTCTTTAAGCTCCTGAGACGCGGGGATGGTATGCATGACTCTCGTTTCACCATCCTGCGCGGTTATTATTACTTTGTGCTTGCCCTCTGAGTTTTTGACTTCCTCGATAACTCCGTTGATACCAGCCAGGAAAGCCACTTTACGGGGACGACGCACCTCGAAAAGCTGCTCAATGCGAGGAAGACCCTGAGTGATGTCCTCGCCGGACAGACGCACTCCGCCCGTGTGGAACGTCCGCATGGTGAGCTGCGTTCCAGGTTCTCCTATGGACTGCGCCGCGACTACGCCAACGGCTTCTCCGATAGGAACCAGGCGACGGGAAGACAGGTCTATGCCGTAGCATTTCTGGCAAAGCCCGCGCTTCAGCGCACATGACAGAGGGCTGCGCACCCAAACTTCTTCCACGCCGCTTTTGTCGATCTCAGCGGCAACGTCGTAGCTTATGAGTTCGCCTTTCCGTGCCAGAACTCTTTTTGTTGTTCCCGACTTGATGTTAGTAAGGAGCGTACGGCCTGAAATGCGATCCCGCAACGGAATCATGTCTTTGCCGTCTCTTGTCAAGGAGCGGATGCATATGCCTTTTTCCGTTCCGCAGTCGTGTTCGGTTATGATCAGGTCTTGCGCCACGTCAACAAGGCGGCGCGTGAGGTAACCAGACTTGGCCGTGCGGAGCGCCGTGTCCGCGAGACCTTTACGGGAACCGTGCGTGGAAATGAAGTATTCCAGCATGTTCATGCCTTCGCGGAAGTTGGCCGTTATCGGATAGTCGATTATGCGCCCCGATGGGTCGGACACAAGGCCGCGAATACCCGCCATCTGGCCCATCTGGCCTCGGCTTCCTCTTGCTCCGCTGTCCACCATCATGCGGATGGGGTTTAAGTCGTCCATGTGAACGGCGATGTTGTCCGCAATTTTTTTCGACGCTTCGGACCAGAGCATTTCTTTGTGGAAAAGATATTCATCCTGAGTCAGCACGCCCATGTCGAATTCTTCTTTGAAAAGCTCATCCTGTTTCATGGTCTCGGACGTGATTTCCTGTTTTTCCGGCGGTATGATTATCGAGCCAACGCCGAAACTTATGCCGCTTTTCGCAGCCCAACGGTAGCCGAGCGCTTTTATCGCGTCAAGCATTTCCACCACGGACGTACGGTCAACTCTGTCGTATGCATCGTCCAGAAGGCGGCCCATATTTTTCTTGTCGAACTGTTTATTTACGTAACGCAGAGGAGGTGCTATCACGTTATTGAAAAGCGCACGTCCTGGGGAGGTCTCAACGAAAACTGTCGCGCCCTCCGGCGGCTTATTTTTCTTTATGTCGCTTACGATGCTTGCCTTACCCTTTGCTCCACGGTACTTGCGCCGACCTTCCGGCACAACGGCCCAGCTTGGGTCGACTTTCAGCCATATGCGGGCGTTGAGATGCACCGCACCATGGTCGAATGCAGATAATACGTCTTCCACGCTGGAAAAATGCATACCTTCCCCAAAAAGTCCTTCGCGCATGTACGTCAAGTAATATATACCCAAAACGATGTCCTGAGTCGGGGTGACAACCGGGCGGCCACTCGCCGGAGAAAGGAGGTTGTTTGCCGAGAGCATGAGAAGCCTTGCTTCTGCCTGTGCCTCCAGAGACAAAGGTACGTGAACAGCCATTTGGTCTCCGTCGAAATCTGCGTTAAACGCCGTGCAAACCATTGGGTGAAGGCGAATGGCCTTGCCTTCCATTAAAACCGGCTCAAACGCCTGAATTCCCAGGCGGTGCAGTGTGGGGGCGCGGTTGAGCATGACGGGGTGGTCTTTGATTATCTCTTCCAGAATACCCCAAATTTCTTCGCGTCCGCGCTCTATTATGCGTTTCGCGCTCTTGACGTTCGGTGCGAGGTTGCGCTCCACAAGCTGCCTGATTACAAACGGCTTAAACAATTCGAGTGCCATCTGCTTCGGAAGGCCGCACTGGTAGATTTTAAGCTGAGGCCCTATGACTATTACTGAGCGTCCCGAATAGTCAACGCGCTTACCCAGCAAATTTTGACGGAAGCGTCCTTTTTTACCGCGCAACAGGTCGGTAAGGCTCTTCAGCGGACGATTCCCCGCTCCCAAAACAGCCTTGCCCATCCTGCCATTGTCGATGAGGGCGTCGGTGGATTCCTGCAACATGCGTTTTTCGTTGCGGATTATTATCTCAGGGGCACGCAGTTCCTGCAGTTTTTTAAGGCGATTATTGCGGTTTATCACGCGCCTGTAAAGGTCGTTAAGGTCGGACGTGGCGAAGCGGCCTCCGTCAAGCTGCACCAATGGGCGCAAATCTGGCGGAATGACTGGCAGCACTTCAAGAATCATGGATTGTGCCTCAGATGTGCTCTTGCGGAAATCTTCAGCTACCTGAAGGCGCTTGACAAGCTTGCGCTTTTTTTGTCCGCTGCTTTCGGCGACTTCCTCGCGCAAAGAGGCTACCAGCAAATCCAGATCAAGGCGGTTAACCATGGTCTGAACTCCTTCCGCGCCTATTCCAGCCTCGAATTTCTTATCGTAGGCCAGGCAAAGGCTTTGCTGACGGTCATACACAACGTCAGCGCGTGCGAAAGGGGAGGAGCCCTGTTCAATCACGATGTAACACGGGTCGTCAATGGTGACGCCCCAGCGCGACGCAGTAAAGCGGCCTGGGTATTTCTGCTGGAAAAGGTCAAGTTCTCCCTTGGAAATTATATTACCTTTTGCGAACGGCAATTTGAGCGCTGCGGTGACGACGAACGCTTCATTGTTCGCCACAGCCGCGCGCTTGAAAATTTCTTTCCCTTTGAACTCTTTTTTGGAGGTTAAACGCTCCATCTCAGATTCCGGCACTATCGCGCCGACTTCGAGAGAGATGCCGTTAACGGCGCTGATAAGCTCGAACGCCGGTTCTACCTTGAATATTTCTTCGCCATAATCAGTTTTTAAACGCGCAACCTGCTGAGATGTCAATACATCCCCTTCATTCATCGGGATGTTGTCCACTGATTCCATTACAAAAGCCTCTTCGGCCTTGAATTTAGGGTCATAGTGGGCGTGAATTTTCATCTCGCTTTCGGACACTACGGCCCCTTTGCGTATGAGGTCAGTTCTGCGGCCGTCCATTACAACTTTAAACGCACCCTCTTTTTTGCGAGTGGGGGCAAAGTAGACCACTTTTTCCAAATCTTTGGCGCTGGTCCCCAAAAGCAGACTCAGGCGGCTTGGAATACCGCGCAGGTACCAGATGTGAACAACAGGCGCGGCCAGCTCAATATGGCCCATGCGCTCGCGCCGCACTCGGTTATCCGTTACCTCTACGCCACAGCGGTCGCAGACTATGCCGCGAAATTTAGGGCCGCTACGCTTGTATTTGCCGCAGGCACATTCGTAACTGCGCGTAGGGCCAAAAATGCGCTCACAGAAAAGGCCGTCTTTTTCAGGCCGCAATGTGCGGTAGTTTATGGTCTCCGGTTTTTTTACCTCGCCGCTGGATATCTCCCTTATGCGTTCCGGGGTTGCCAGCTTGATGCGTACCCCGACTATTTCTCTTCGGGCCATTAGTCGTCATTCCCTTCGTCTTCCACCAAAGACATGCCATCCGGCAGATCATTCTTGTCAAAAAACAGCTCGGACAGGCTCGTTACGTCGGAATCTTCGTCTGCGGATTCGTCACCGGCAGATTCAGCATCCAACATCGGTCTGTCTTTATTTTCTTCAAAGAACGACATATCGCTTGGAATCGCGCTGTAAGCTCTGTGCGCTCTGTCTTCGTCATCGTCGTCCAGCGCCATTCCGCCAACGCTACCGTCGTCGTACTGCACCTCAACGTCCAGCCCCAAGCCCTGAAGCTCCTTCACCAAAACCCTGAAGCTCTCAGGAATACCGGGTTTGACAAGGCTTTGTCCTTTTACAATGCGCTCGTATGTTTTATCGCGACCGCGTATATCGTCAGATTTAACCGTAAGCATTTCCTGCAGTACGTTGGCCGCTCCGTAACCTTCCAAAGCCCAGACTTCCATTTCTCCGAAGCGCTGGCCGCCGAACTGCGCCTTTCCGCCCAGCGGCTGCTGGGTGATGAGGCTGTACGGACCAGTGGAACGCGCGTGAATTTTGTCGTCCACCAAGTGGATGAGTTTCAGCATATACATATACCCAATAGTGACTTTTTTGTCCATAACTTCGCCGGTTCTACCGTCTCGCAGGGTGATCATACCGTCCTGCGTCAAGTCCGGGTATTTGTCGGTGCAAAGTTTTTCCATATTATCGAAAATTTCTTTTTCTTTGGCGCCCTCGAAAACCGGCGTTGCAACGTGCCAGCCGTTATGCATCGCCACGAAGCCCATTATGGTCTCCAGCACCTGCCCAAGGTTCATACGGCTGGGAACTCCGAGAGGGTTCAAAACCACGTCCACGGGCGTGCCATCGGGTAGATAAGGCATATCTTCCACCGGCAGAATACGGCTTACCACGCCCTTGTTGCCGTGACGTCCGGCCATTTTGTCTCCGACTGTTATTTTGCGCCACTGCGCGACATACACCTTTACAGTGCGGATGACGCCAGGGGAGAGGGCTTCGGGATTTTCGGCGCGGGTCATTTCTTTAACGGCAACGATTTTTCCTCTTGCACCGTGCGGCAGCTTCAGGGAGTTATCACGCACCTCGCGTGCTTTTTCTCCGAAGATGGCGCGAAGAAGTTTTTCTTCCGGCGTTTGGTCGGACTCTCCCTTGGGAGTGACTTTTCCGACTAAGATATCACCGGAATTCACCTCGGCCCCTATGCGAATTATCCCGTTGTCGTCGAGGTTTTTAAGCATATCCTCGCCGATGTTGGGGATGTCGCGGGTTATTTCCTCCGGCCCAAGCTTCGTTTCGCGGGCTTCTATCTCGTACTCTTCTATATGAATGGAAGAGAATTTATCTTTTTTGACCAGGTTTTCGCTGAGCAGGATCGCGTCCTCGAAGTTGTAGCCTTCCCACGGCACGAAAGCAACGAGGACGTTTTGCCCAAGAGCCAGCTCTCCGTTGTCGATCGCCTGCCCATCGGCTATGATCATTCCTTTTTCGACAAATTCGCCTTTTTCCACCAGTGGACGCTGGTGAATGATCGTACCCTGGTTGGAGCGCCTAAACTTTATCAGTTCGTAAACGCGTTTCTGGCCTTTTTTAGAGCGTACCTCTATTCGACCAGAGTCCACGTGCGACACTTCGCCGGAATCCAACGCTATGACGCAGGAACCGGAGTCTTTGGCGATGCGATGTTCTATCCCGGTGCCGACTATGGGCGCCTCAGGGAATATCAGAGGAACGGCCTGGCGCTGCATGTTAGATCCCATGAGCGCCCTGTTCGCATCATCGTGTTCGAGGAACGGAATAAGCGCAGTGGACGACGAAACGATCTGCTTAGGCGAAACGTCCATATAGTCCACATCTTCAGTGGGAACCGTGTCAACATCGTCCTGGTGGCGCGTCGGGCATTCCCTGCCGCTGATTGTAATGCCGTCCTTGTCAAGCGGAGTGTTGGCCATGGCTACGCGGTAGTTGTCTTCTTCGTCCGCGGAAAGAAACTCTATGGTCTCTGTCAACATGCCGTTCTTGACCTTACGGCGGGGAGTGATTAAAAAGCCATGCTCGTTGATACGGGCGTATGTCGTCAGTGACGAGACCAGTCCGATGTTCGGGCCTTCGGGCGTTTCGATGGGACATACGCGCCCGTAGTGAGTGTAATGAACGTCTCTGGCCTCGAAACCTGCGCGTTCGCGGCTCAAGCCTCCGGGGCCTAGCGCGGAAAGGCGCCTTCTGTGGGTAACCTCTGCCAGAGGGTTCGTCTGATCCATGAATTGCGAGAGCTGGCCGGAGCCGTAAAATTCTCTCAATGCCGCCGCAATTGGGCGAACGTTGATCAATTCGCGGCCCATTGCTGCGCTCAGGTTAGGCACGGTCGTCATTCGTTCTTTCGCTATGCGCTCCATGCGCAGAAGCCCTATGCGAATCTGATTTTGCAACAGTTCGCCGATTGAGCGCACGCGGCGGTTGCCGAGGTGGTCGATATCATCGCTTTTTTTATCGTGCGAATTCATCGCGAACATCTCGCGCACAATGCTGATCAAGTCTTCGATTGTCAGGAGCCGTATGGACTCGGGAACGTCCAGCTTCAGGCGGCGATTAAGCTTGTAGCGCCCAACTCGCCCCAGGGTGTAACGCCTCGTATCGAAAAACAGCGATCGTATGTAATCTCTTGCGTTTTCGATACGAGCCGGCTCGTTAGGACGAAGGCGGCGGAAAATTTCCTGCATGGCTTCATCGGAGCTTTGCGTGGGGTCTTTTTCCAGAGTGACGGCCAAAGACGGGTCGATTCTCTGGACGTCGATGCCTCCGCGTCCTCCAGGATTAAGCTGCTTCAGTATTTCCAGCGCTTCGCGGGTTACTGGCTTGTTGCGGGCAACCACAACGTTACCCTCGGCATCGGTGATGCTTTCATGCGCCAGCATCCCCTTCATGTCATCGCCGAATGCCATAAACGTTGGTTCCGCGCCGAACAGTTTCAGAATTTCTTCATTGTTCTTAGCGCCGAACGCCTTCAGCAGAAGAGACACAGGCAGTTTCTTACGATTGTCGATGTTTACCGACACAACTTCGCCCGGAGCGGACGCGAAATCCAGCCAAGCGCCCCTGTCTGGGATGATTTTGGCTGCGAATGTTTCCTGCCCTGGCACGGAGTCGTCTTTTGTGAAATACACACCGGCGGAACGGGCAAGCTGATTGATGACAACTCGCTCGGTTCCGTTGACGATGAAAGTTCCGCGCTCCGTCATGACAGGAAAATCGCCAAGGAATATTTCTTCCTCTTTAATCTCCTGCGTTTTGGTGTTGGTGAGGCGGATCGTCGCTCGAACCGGCCTGGCCCACGTCATGTCACGACGGCGGGCTTCCTCTTCCGTAAGATTGGGGTTGTCTACGTAATAGCGGACAAATTCCAATGCAAACTGACCATCGTAGCTTTCAATAGGAAAAACTTCCTGCAATAATTCTTGCAGGCCCTGCGAGGCTCGTGATTCGGGGGGAACATCGTCTTGATAAAACCAGCGGTAAGAATCGCGCTGAACCTCAATCATATCTGGAATTTCTATGAGGTCTCGCGCTCGGCCAAAAGTCAGGCGTTGCCGCTTTTTACTGATCGAAACGAACTCTGGCATGGTGATAAAGGACCTCCCTTATTGGCTTGGGAATTTATGCCGAAAACTTATTATAACAACAAGGGCATGATCATGTCAATACGAACATGACCACACCCTTTTTCAGTTTCATAAATTTATGAAAGAGGACTTGACTGACTGCTATTTTTTTGCTTTTACGCTGCCTGCGAACTCAAATGTTTTGTTTTATATACATTCTTGCTGAAGTTTACAGATTAAAAACAAAGCTGTCAAGGTTTTTCTTGATTTTCCGAGGGTTGGCGCGTTAAAAAATACCCCGTCTGTTATTACAGCCTGGCATAAGGTATACTTTTGCCTGTTACTGTAATGTAGATACTTCAAATTTTAGAAGGGATGATCGGTAATGGCAAAGAAAAAAGGGCGTCTTGAATTTCAGGAAATGAAGAAGAACGGCGAGAAGGTATCCTGGATTACGGCATATGACTACCCTACCGCGATGTTTGCGGAGGCCGCCGGAATGGACATGATTCTGGTGGGAGACTCCTTGGGTATGGTGGTTCTGGGCTACTCCGGCACAATTCCCGTTACCATGGAAGACTGCATTTCCCACTGCAAGGCCGTGCGGCGCGGCGCTCCTAATGTTTTTGTCATGGGAGACATGCCCTTCGGATCGTATCAGGTATCTGACGCTCAGGCGGTTGAAAACAGCGTGCGCTTTTTCAAGGAAGCCGAAGTGGATGCGATAAAGCTGGAAGGAGGCGTCCGCGTGGAAAGCCGCATCAAAGCGATGGCTGAAAGCGGCGTTCTGGTCTGCGGGCATATAGGGCTTACTCCGCAGAGTTCCGGCCCCATGGGAGGATTTAAGGCACAGGGCCTGACACCCGATTCCGCGCGTTATGTCATCGAAGACGCTCTGGCTGTGGAGCGGGCGGGAGCATACGCGATCCTGCTTGAAGGTATCCCGCCGGAGCTTACGGAGTTTATCCACAAAAGACTTTCCATACCAGTGTACAGCATAGGGGCGGGCCTGCCGTGCGACGGGCAGCTTCTTATATCCAGCGACATGCTGGGGCAATTCCAGGCGTTCACCCCCAAATTTGTGAAAAAATATGCCAACGTCGCAGAAGTCGTGACGAACGCTTTTAAAGAATACGTAGACGATGTGAAAAACAGCCGCTTCCCAGGCGAAGAGCACGTGTACCGCGTCAAAAAAGGACTCGAAGCCGAATACGCGGCGATGCTCAAAGAATACGAAAAATAGATGAAAAGCTTTTTGGCGGCGGCGCTAATTCTGCTGACCGTTGTTGCGCCTGTACTGGCGATTGTCAACCCGTTTGAGAATGTTCCGCTGGGCCATTGGACTTATGGCGATGGATGTTGGACAGCTTGCTGTCCGTGGAGGTGTTGGTGAGGCTCGTTGGTTAATTTAAATACGAACTTGACTCGCTTGACGTAATAGACGTAATGAAGGAGGGCTTCCGGCTCTCCTTTATATTTTTGGTATAAAATAGGCGGCAGGAATCTTCATTATCAAAAGGGATCGGGCTGATGGGAAAAATGGGAAGAACGGGGAAAATGAAGAATATCGGTATCATAACGTCCGGGGGAGATTGCGGCGGGCTTAACGCGGTCGTGCGCGGGGCTGCAAAAACAGCCCTGTCACGCGGGATAGGAGCCTATATAATCCCCAGCGGCTACGCGGGGCTGTACAATCTGGTGGATTTTGAAAAGCTGGTACTGTTGGACGAAGAACGCACGGACAGGATACATTCCGCCCTTGCCGGAAGCGAAGCCGGACATAGCCGCGTCAAGATATCGAAAATCAATGACCCTGATAAATACAAGCGCATCATGAGCGGGCTGCGAAAATTTAGCATCGACGGGCTGGTGATCTCCGGCGGCGATGACACTGGCAGCGTGGTGGTCGACCTGGTGCAGAACGGAATACCGTGCGTGCACGCGCCCAAAACTATGGATCTTGACCTTCAGACGTACTCCGTGGGAGGCGACTCCGCCGTAAACAAAATCGCGCGCACCGTTGAAGACCTCAAAACCACGGGCAAAACCCACAACCGCGTCATGGTCATTGAGGTGTTTGGCCGCTACGCTGGTCACACGGCATTTCGGGGAGGCATAGCCGCCGATGCGGACTGCATACTTATTCCTGAGATAGCGGTTGACTTCGGCGTGGTGTACGACCACATAAAACGCCGCTTAATGCGCCGCATCATGAATTCTGACGTAAGGGCTGGAACATACACCGTGGTTGTGGCGGAGGGCATACGCGGAGAGGGCAGCGAATTTTTTTCAGAAAGCGGCGGCGGTACGGATTCCTTTGGACATGTTAAGCTCGCGGGTGCAGGCCGTTTTGTGCGAAAACGTATCGAGGACATGATGAAAAAAGACCCGGAAATTCGCAGTTTTATGCAGAAGTCAGGCATGTTCGTTCCAGGGGTTTTGGAGACGCCGGAGGTGCGCGAGGTTATTCCAGGGCATATTGTTCGTAGCGGGATCAGCTCGGCCTACGACGTGAGCTTCGGCAAAGAAGCCGGATCGGCCGCTGTTATCCTGCTTGATGAAGGACTTAGCGGCGTTACGGTAGTCGCTATCATTGACGGCAAAATACGCTACATCCCGACAAAAGAGGCCATCGTGCAACGTTACGTTGACCTCAACGAAATTTCGTTCTACGAGCAGATGGACGTATGCTTTGGACGCAAGCCAAGCCCGTACGTGCCCGCCTATGAGCAATGCCAGGGCCAGATAGAGAGGTTTATGTAGCTTCAAGATGAGAGAAAGAAAAAACATCGGAGAAAAAACGGACTTGGATTTGGAGCGGGAAGAGTTGAGTCGAGAAGAGTCGGGGCAGGAAGAGCCTGGAATTAAAGAAAAAAAATCTAAAACCAAAACCGTGACGGCGGGAATGTTAAAAGTCAAAATTTACCCGGACGCCGCGTTGAAGGAACCGTCTGCGGACGTTGAAGAATTTGACGAAAACCTCGCCAAATTCATAGATAAAATGTATGAAACGATGAGTGCTCACGATGGGATCGGTCTGGCCGCGCCGCAAGTCGGCGTGCTGAAAAAAATCGCCATGGTCGAATTCGAGGAAGTTTTTTACCTGCTGATCAATCCAAGGCTTATCTCCCAGGAAGGAATGCAGGATGGCGACGAGGGGTGTCTCAGCTTCCCTGGCATATACGCGCCGGTGAAGCGCCCGCTTCGCGTTACCGTTGCCGCCTGCGACGCCACTGGCGCTGAGGTGGTGTACAACGTGGAAGGGCTGCTTGCGCGCGCGTTTCTTCATGAGATGGATCACCTGGAGGGCAAGCTTTTTATTGAGCACCTGTCTAGCCTCAAGCGCGGCATGATACGCAAAAAAATGTACAAGCGCTCGACCGGGAGCGGCTATTAAATGAGGATATGGTTTATAGGCGGGGGTGGTTTCGCGGCTTCCTGTCTGACTGCCATGAGCGCCTGCCTGCGGTTTGAGAAAATCATAACCGGCGAGCCAACCAAAGCAGGTAGAGGATTGAATGAAAGAATCTCAGCTGTTGAGCAGGCCGTTTGTGAGCTTGGGTTGCGAGATGAAAATTTTGAGCGCACGGGGCCGCTGAGTTTGAACGAAAAGCTGAAAAACACCATGCTTTCCGACCCGCCTGACCTCGCTTTTGTGGTGGATTTTGGCCAGATAATTGGTGAACCTTTTTTGAACGGGCCGAAGCACGGGTGCCTGAACATACACCCGTCACTACTTCCGCGCTGGAGGGGTGCGGCTCCTGTGCAGCGCGCCATACTGAACGGAGACGATGTTACGGGTGTAACCGTCTTTCGCCTTGTCAGGGAGCTTGACGCCGGACCGGTGCTGGCTCAGTCAGAAGTGCCGCTGCCTGTACTGGCGGACGCATCGGAGATGTTTGGGAAACTTGCTTCGGAGGGTAGCCAAATCGCCGCGCAAAGTGTAAAATCAATTATTGAAGGCAGTTATCAGTTTTCAGACCAGAATTCTGAATTTGCCACTTACGCCGCCAAACTGAGTAAAGAAGAGGCCGAAATATCGTGGGAGCGTGATTTTCTTTCGATTCACAACACGGTAAGAGCTTTTGCGGCTTCCTCCGGCGCTTTCGTTACAGTTATGGGCAAAAGGCTGAAGGTCTGGCGAACATCTCCGGCAGACATAGCGCTTGATGCGGAACCTGGAGCCATGTTTCCCACCGACGGCGGAGAGCCTGTGGTTGTCTGCGGAAACGGCGCACTGAGACTTTTGGAGGTTCAAGCTGAAGGTAAGCGCAGGGTAAGCGGCGCTGAATGGTTTAGGGGCATGCGGGTGATGTAATGGCACGGGCGGCAAATACCGCCCCTACAACGATAGAAATTTAGGGGTGCGCTATGGAAGACGGCATTTTAAACGACGTTATACGCGCTCATGAATGGCCCAGGACTATAGCGGTCACAGGAGCACTCGGTTCCGGTAAGACCGAGTTTGTTTTAAACCTCGCCAGAGGTTTGAAGAAAAATGGTCGGCGCGTCATCATAGCTGACGCTGATATCATCAATCCATATTTTTGTATTCGTCAAATTTCCAAAACTCTGGAGCAAGAGGGGTTTTCTGTAATGACGCCCCCGGAAAGCGTCAAATGGTCGGACATGTCGGTTATAAACCCGTCTATAGGAGCCGCCATAGCAGGTGCGTCAGCTGGCGAGCACATGATCATTGACGTAGGCGGCGATGCAAATGGCGTAATGGCCCTGAAGCAGTTCGAGCCTGACATCCTGGCGGTTGATCACAGGCTTATTCTTGTGGTCAATGCATATCGCCCAAAAACATCAACGTCCCTAGGAGTCAAAAAAATGGCCGCTCAAATGGAATCCCTCTGCGGCATAAAAATCGGTGCGTTAGTCTCAAATTCGCACATCATGGAGGCCACGACTGCTACTGACGTGGCTCGCGGCTTCGATGTTGTGCTGGAAGCGGGAGAAAGCATGAATCTGCCGGTACTCTGCGCCACTGTCATACCTGAACTGTACGATGAAACGCGCAGGCTGCTGGAAAGCCGTGTGCCTGTATGGCCTCTGATCAGATTCATGAAAGGGCCTTGGGAAGGCTCTGAAATGTGGTCGTGACTGTAAGGGTGGCACCATGCCGCCCTTACAGATTTCGCAATAAGCAACGGGCGGCAGGATGTCGCCTCTACTATTCAGAAAGGAGTTTTTTTGCGATGGCGAAAGGACGAGTTACGGTCAGGGAAGATTTCTGCAAAGGCTGTGAACTGTGCGTTGTCGCGTGTCCAACTAAGGTGCTGAGAATATCCGAGCACATTAACCCAAAAGGACACCGCCCGGTTGAGCAGTTCAAAGAGGGATGCACGGGGTGCGCCCTGTGTGCTTACGCGTGCCCCGACGCGGTGCTGGAAGTGTACAGGCTCAACAATTAATTTAGGAGGTGTTGGAATGGGTAAATCATTGATGAAGGGTACGGAGGCGATCGCGGAAGCGGCTATTCAGGCCGGCTGCAAGCATTTCTTCGGCTACCCCATCACTCCGCAAAACGAAATTCCTGAGTATATGTCCGCCCGCCTGCCCGAAGAAGGCGGCATTTATTTACAGGCAGAAAGCGAAGTTGCCGCTATAAATATGGTCATGGGCGGGGCCTGCATGGGCTACAGAGTTATGACCACGTCTTCCAGCCCCGGAATTTCCCTTATGAGCGAAGGGATTTCCTACTTGGCGATGGCGGAACTCCCGTGCGTTCTTGTGAACGTGTCAAGGGGAGGGCCGGGGTTGGGGAGTATACTTCCAGCTCAGGGTGACTACAATCAGGCCACGCGCGGCGGTGGGCATGGAGACTATAAAATGATAGTTCTTACGCCAGCTAATTTGCAGGAAGCGGTCGACCTGACGCAGGACGCCTTCGACCTGTCTCAGAAATACCGCACGCCGGTGATGATTCTCGTTGACGGCTTCATGGGACAGATGATGGAATCAGTTGAGATCAAGCCTCGCAAAGTTGAAAGCCCGTCCTCTAATTCATCATGGGCGCTGGGCTGGCGGGAAGAGAGAGGCGGAAAAAGCGCGATGATCTACAGCATGCGCCTGGAAGCCGAAGACCTTGAGACGCATAATACGTACCTGCAGGCAAAATACAAAAAAATCAAGGAAAACGAGGCTCGCTGCGAGAATTTCATGGTTGACGACGCCGAGTTGCTGTTGACTGCGTATGGTACGACCAGCCGCGTATGCCGCTCTGCTGTCAATAATCTCCGTGCGGAAGGGCACAAAGTAGGGATGCTGCGCCCTCTGACGGTCTGGCCGTTCCCGTCCGCCAATCTGGCGAACCTGCCTGGAAGCGTGAAGACAATACTTGACGTGGAAATGAGCGCCGCTTTCCCAATGGCCGACGACGTGCGCCTGTCACTGTCCCGTAACATCCCCGTATTTACGTCGGGGCGCTGGGGAGGCTTTGCCCCGACCGTGCGCCAGATCGAAGATAAATGCAAAGAACTGCTCAAAGTGAAGGGGGCGTCATGAAATGAGCGAGGCTAAAATTTTCAAAATCCCAAAAGTTTGGAACGCCGATGTGCAGCCTCACTACTGCCCCGGATGCACGCACGGAATAATTCACCGCCTTGTATGCGAGGCAATAGAAGAGCTTGGCATAGAGGACAAAACGGTTGGCATAGCACCTGTCGGCTGCTCCGTGCTGATGCATAGGTATATGAACCTTGATTTCGTGGAAGCAGCTCATGGACGCGCTCCGGCCGTTGCTACCGGCATGAAGGCGGTGCGCCCCGACAGAATTATTTTCACTTATCAGGGCGACGGCGATCTGGCCTCAATCGGCCTTTCTGAAATAATTCACGCGATGAACCGCAATTTGCCCCTTACTACTGTATTCGTCAACAACGCCATCTATGGTATGACGGGTGGACAGATGGCCCCTACCACACTGCTTGGGCAAAGGACGTCCACCAGCCCCCTGGGCCGCACGAAAGACATCAGCGGCTACCCGATCAGGATGAGCGAAATGTTGGCCACTCTTGAAGGAGGCGCGTACATAGAGCGCGTGTCTGTGTCCAACGCCAAAAATATAATAAAGGCCAAGCAGGCGATTTTGAAGGCGTTTAAAAACCAGGTGGAGGGAAAAGGAGTATCCCTTGTGGAAGTTCTGTCCACCTGCCCGACCAACTGGGGTATGCACCCGCTGGACGCCGTAAAATGGCTCGAAGAAAACATGGTTCCGTATTTCCCGTTGGGCGTCTTTAAAGACTTTAAATAGGCGGGTGTGATGACCATGACTGATAAAAAATTTGAAAAATCGTTGATAGCAGCTGGATTTGGAGGACAGGGCCTGCTGGTGCTGGGGCAGCTTGTCGCTTATTCCGGCATGGCGGAGGGGCGTAACGTCTCATGGCTTCCATCTTACGGGCCAGAGATGCGCGGAGGTACTGCCAATTGCAGCGTGATAGTGTCGGACAGCGAGATAGGCGCTCCGGTGGTCACAGAAGCTGACGCGGTTATTGTGATGAACCAGCCATCGTTCACGAAATTCAAGGACGCGGTTAAGCCGGGCGGAGTTTTACTTTACAACAGCGACCTAATAAAACTCGGCGAAGTCAGGGCTGACATAAAAATAATCGCGATTTCTGCCAATACTATAGCGGCAGAAGTCGGCAGTGACAGAGTTGGCAATATTGTCATGCTTGGTGCTTTAGTGAAGGCTTCGGGAATTGTCGGCGATAAAAGCTGCGAGGACGTCATAAAGGAGCATCTTGGAGCAAAAAGGCCCGATCTCCTGCCAATTAACCTTACCGCGTATGAGAAGGGTAAGGCGTTAGTGTAAGATTGAAAACTTGATTGAAACTTGACTGAATTGAAGAGTGTTGGTTCATATCAATCAAAATGCAGTACAAGATAGAGGCGGTATTGCCGCCTCTATTCTCTGAGACGCAAGGCCAGGTCTTATAACTACGAGGAGGATGTTTTGAATGGGGAA
>Ga0136643_10000905_pt1 | contig 34776 bp, 21 predicted proteins | sample TergutLab28metaG_FD_96883 | JGI IMG/M metagenome (GOLD analysis project Ga0136643, IMG submission 96883) | Labiotermes labralis P1 segment gut microbial communities from Petit-Saut dam, French Guiana - Lab288 P1 (version 3) (version 3) | ecosystem: Host-associated > Arthropoda: Insects >...
AATCTTTATATTTTTTTTTTTTTTTTTTTTACCCAAAGCTTAAAAAAAAAAACACCACTATTTCTTTTTACCTAGTTTTTTTTTTTTGTGGGTGGGGGGGGGGGGGGGGGGAGATCGTGATAGCGTAACTGCCCCAGTGAGTGTTGAAGTACGCGATGTCTCGTAGAAATGATGCCTCGTTATGTTACATCTGAATTTAATTAATGTGGTTAATTGTTATGTGATTACTTTCAGAAAAAAAATTGTAATTGTCATTTAAAACATGCGTTTGTTTAGTGCAATAGGATTTTTCGTGGTATGGATTTTTTTTTAAAACAGATTTTGGCTGGACAGATGACAGATGAATACAAAACTGCAACGTTACCAAGCAAAATGAACGTAAAACACAAGTCATATCTGTTTGTGAGATTTGAGGCTCTCACAGCGGTGCTGGTGAGAATTCAGGTCTTCCGTGATGGTATGCCGTGTCGGTGGATGAGCTGGTTGCTGACGTGAGGTGCCAACTCCCCAGCGGCACGGCTTCACATCACGGATGACCTGACCCTTGTATATCCTGGCCAGGATGCAGAACGAAATGATAATGTCAAGGCAGCTAATAATTGTTTCGAAGGTACAGAAGAGTTCAAATATTTGGGGACGTCAGTAGGAAGTCAAAATAATGCGCAGGAATAATACTGACGTTTTCGGAGAATGCTCGCTACCGTTCAGCGCGGAAACTATGTCTGCCCGTCTCCAGTTTTGAAACGTAAAGAATAAAACAAAATTGTAATTATACCTACGTTTTGCTTAATGTAGATTTTGAAACTTTTTGCCATCGCAAGACAAAACTGTAGACACAGAAAATAAGTAATTTCTAAAGAGATTATTTAAACCTAAGACAGACAGTAAGGAACAGGTGGGTAGAGAAAACAGCTAATGAAGTACTTCATAGTGTGGAGGTTTCAGCATATATTTTTATGAAGCGGAATGTGATGAACAGATCATGTAGTACGTGTGGTAAGTTGAGACCCGTATACTTAATTTGAATCTGAAAACCTTAAGCGAAAACAGGGCCGTAGTGTTAAAGTGGAACTTAAAGTGGGTTTTGAGGGTACGGACTGGATATGTTGACTCAGAACAAGGACCATTAAATGGTTGTTGTTAATAGGGTAATGAACCATAATATATAAATAACCATCTAAATTCACTACAATGTTTATGATGTATTTTACACAAATAAAATACGACACAGTCATTTAGTGAATTTTGTTGGTTGTTTCAATATTACGTACCAGAATAATGCACTGAAGTTGGAACATATTCAAAAAAAATGGCAATGAATATTTGAGTTCCTTCAGGTATCTGGTATTTATTGTCTGGTTGAGGGACTCTTTGCTTTGCAAGGAATGCGTTTCCTGGAGTTAGTCGGTCATTCACAAAGAAACTAACTAATTTCGAAACTGTATGTTTTCATTTCCCGTCGACGTAACCGTGCTGTTTGACTGTACAATTTCTGTTCTCTTGCCCGCCCCATTTTCGGCCAGATCAATTGAACCTCCAACGACTCCTCCCAGTAGTGTCTAGCGTTGAAATGCACCGTGACACTGTTCTGTTGACTCTGTTTATTATTCATTACTTCATCAACATTCCCAAATTAAATCTGCGAGTTTTTCAATTGGCAGTTGTCATTTTGTGTTTGTTTCTCAGCTGGATATAAAGACTGTTGCTTGGTGCTTTTGTCGCTACGTGGCTGTGAGCTGTAACTCAAGCTGTAAAGTGTGGAATTGTATGATCGTCAGTGAATAATGGAGTGAAAGCGACGTGGAAGGATGTGGTCATGGCCCGATATAGAGCATAATGTCGGTGTTCGGTAGGAGGGTCTGAAGAGCACCACGGGAGGACTGACAAGTTAGCCGATCTCCGGGTTATCCGAAATACAAAGCAGGAGCCCTAATCGATCGATTGGCGTTGTGTGACGCCGTGTAGTTTTGTAGACAGGAACCAACGTTTCAGTATTCTACCCTGAAGATGGAGGCATCATGTGTTATCCAAAACTCAGCCTACTTATCCACGGAGCTGCACGTCGTCATTTTCGAAAATTACATTGGTCGGAAGTGTGTGGTGGACATAGTGGCAATGAGAAAGTGTGTTGTCCCAGCAGTTCATCTCTCCTCTGTGGCAATATCATTCCACCAATGCTCCATACTCGTACTTCTGGCACACAATCCGCACAATCTTGTCAGCTGACAACTTAGTTAAGTAACGCTCCACGTGACAGTCTGAAACCTCACGTTTTCCTCCAAGTATTTATGCAGTCTGAATGAAACTTTACCATAATTCTATATTCGTCTATTCCAGGAGATTTGTCTGGTTGTCTTCTTCGGTGTGGAGTACCTGGTCCGACTTTGGTCAGCAGGTTGTCGGTCCAAATATATGGGTATTTTTGGACGGCTTAGGTTCGTGCGGAAACCGATATGTATCATAGGTAAGTTCTTGAGTTATACAACATGGCTGCCTTCGCCATTTTGTATTATGCCGCTAGGCAGTATGAGAGGCTTAAAGCGAAATAAAAGAATTATGAGATATTCACTATCATTTTTAAAATTATCTCTGAAACAAGTTTCACTTTTAATTGATAAATTGCTGCACAAACGGGACTTGGAAGCTCTAAAGCTGCAAGGTAGAAAAGCCCTGTAAATTTTGTGCTGGTGTTGGGGCCTATTGGGACTGCCAAGTCCCCAGTCATTGTAGTTCATTCTGCTTCGCACAGATGGCAGGGGCTCCTTCTTAATATTTAAGTGATTTACAATAAGTAAAGCAATGCGTGATTTCAGGCTTCCGTCGCGAAGTAGCTGAGAACTGCACTCTTCTGGGTCATTTCGCAGCGAGTAGTGGTAATGGCTTGCCGAAGTTTCGGGACAACCTATCGGTCCCATCCTCAAGGTTCAAGAATCAAAAAAAATCCCTGAGGATGGGACCGAAAAGTTGTCCCGGAACGTCTATTAGAAATTACCACAACCTGCTGCGCAATAATAACCCAGAAGAGCGCAGTTCTCATTTCCAAATTTCCTCCGCACCCACTGTCAAAAAAATGGAGTACGAATAACTACAAGTGGAAGCGTTTTCGAAGTCGCATTTGTATGAATCGGCGAAAAAGTACGTCCACACCAAAAGAGCAGACGCGCTTGTGCGTGTGCATGCGCAAGCGAACGAGTAAGTGCACTTGCCCTCTGACATACGAGTATGACGTGTGTGTTCCCGAGAGCTTTCGCACAATTCATGGCCTTTCTTACTACTTCAGTTTCGCTCATTTAATTCTCTGTAAAACTGTTTAATTTTTATCACCTCTAACACCATTAATTGTAGCCGCATGCAATTCCTTTTTCTTTTATTATAGACGATCTATTTCATTCTTCTTAAATTTTATTACAAGGTTAAATGTAGAGACAATTTATATGAAATAACAGTCATTGGAAATTAATGTGTGTAGCTTACATACATAATTACGTTTAAGGGCTTTTTCTTTCAACTACGTATGTAATTATATGGAGCCGATGGCATTATAAACCAAGTAACACATTGACAGAATAGGGAAATAGCAATTACATATTTGAACTATTATAATGCAAAATAAGATTTGGGTGTTTATCGTGGTGACAGTTTTAATTGTGGTATTCTGAGTCATGACACTGTGTTGTCTGACGAATGTTTCGAAGGTACTTGCTGCTTCAAAGTTCAGGGTAAGTTTTATTCAAGTGCTTTATATGGCAGCCATCGCTGTGTCTCAGTACTCAGTGAATGCAGCACAGCTATCTCTATTCCTTTAAATCACCATTCTGATGTTTCAGATCTGATTGTAGTGGTGGCTTCCATTGTCGTGTTGTCGGTGGGTTCCAATGGTCAGGTGTTTGCTGCGTCAGCCATTAGGGGGATCCGCTTCCTCCAGATTCTGCGCATGCTCCATGTAGATCGACAGGGCGGAACATGGCGTCTTCTAGGCTCTGTCGTTTTCATACATAGACAGGTATTATGTCAAATCCTAAGTAACTCTTCTTATAAGAAAGTTTAAAAGCAATGCAGTTATCACAAGAATATACCATTCTCATTGTGGTGCAACAGTTCAACTCGAGCCCACACCACTTCATTGTTGAGGTTTCTAGATCATACATAGTTTGGCACACACACACCCACCCACCCACCCACACACACACACACACCCACACACACCCACACAAACCCACACACACACACACCCACACACACACACACACACACAAACACACACACACAGAGTCGATAGAACTCCTCTGAACGCACGATCAGCATATCACAGAGGCCGCTACTTACACACACAACAGACACAGGGGGTGAACATCCATGCTCTCCGTGGGATTCAAACTCGCGATCCCGGCAATCAAGTGGCCAGAGACTTACGCCTTAGACCGAGCAGCCATCAGAATCAGCGAATTTACCTGTATGTTATTTGTAATAGCTATAGTTTGGGAACTAGTATCATTGGGAATGTGAAATCAATCATAATATAAATGCAGACAGATGCATTAAGAATTACAAATTTGGAAATCAAGCAACATTTTGACATTCTGTATTTCAGCTGTGTTAGAGATGTAAGCGTTGATAATTGATGTTGTGGGCAAAAGTAGATTTTATAAGTTTTGCCCTTCTAAGCTATATAACGCGTTCATTTTTATGAGTTAGTCACACCTCAGTTACTTTCACCAGTGTCTGATAGATGGCAGTAATCACTAAATGGCCTCGAGCTGAACGTATTTTCTACCGTGATCAGTCTGAGTGCAAATACAAATTATTTGGTTGAGGCGCTGCGTCACAAGAACGGAGGTTCCGTATTTGATTTCTGGTAGGGTCCTTGGAAATTTTCCAACTGACCTAATCCATCTCTCTGCATTCAGTAGCCCAGGGTTCTACTCAGTCTCTAACAGAAATGAGTACCAAGGAACTTCCTTGGGGGTAAAGTGCGACCGGCGTGTTGAGCTCACGACTGTGCCATCCTAGTTGCGCAGAATGTCAAATGTAAGATTGGAAGCCCAACATTCCATTCCCCCTCTGAGTCTTCATGATGTTAAGGGAAAGCTTTACTTTTACCTCTACTGGATATTTCAGGCGCTCTACAGACTTTCACAAATCCTGATCTGGAATTCAGGTCTAGCTGTAGTGTAACTGGCATGAACTGTGTTCCCTTCTGCCGGAAATGACCTTGGGATCAGCACTTTCCACTGTCTCTACATTATATGTACTGGACTGTATATTTCAGGAACTCTTTACCTAGTGTATGCTGCATAATACATTTCAGGATCTCTTTACATGTTGTGTGTTGCATTGTATATTTCAGGAACTTATTTCATGGTATGTTTTGTACATATTTCAGGAACTCATTTCACGGTACGTGCTGTTCTATATATTTCAGGAACTCATTTCATGATACGTGCTGTTCTGTATATCTCAGGAACTCTCTATGTTGTATGTGCTGCATTGTATATTTCAGGAACTCTTTATATTATATATGCTGTACTATATATTTCAGGAACTTTTTACCTCATATGTGCCAAACTGTATATTTCAGGAACTTATTACAACATTATATATTGGTTTCCTGGGACTCATCTTCAGCAGCTACTTCGTGTACCTGGCAGAGAGGGATGAGAATGGAAAGTCGTCTGACTTTTCCAGCTACGCTGATGCGCTGTGGTGGGGAGTGGTATGTGGAAATAATTATACACTGCAGTGCAGGAAATTGACAAAATGCTAAAGCTTGCCAACCTGCCTTACAGTAATTATGAATTGGGAGAGAACATGACTGCAATAAATGATAGTGGAATGTGTGATGTATCAATATGCTTTCAAAAAGAAGTTCATAGAATATCTGTAGGCAGCAGCAGCAGCCCTCAGTGCAGTATCTCAGTACAAATATGAGTCTGTTGACAGCAGTTTTCATGTTTGTGTGTGCTGGTGGATTATAGAGCAGGTGGCACAGATTTTGATTGGAACTTGGGTTAACATCTTGGTGAAAGTTCAGATTATGTTCGTTTGGGTCATGACACAGTGCAGTTTTTTTTAGATAGTTACTGAATTTTAGGAGGAACCTACTGCTTCCAAAATGTTGGTAAGCACATACAAAACAGCACCATGTTAGACTGTAGCTTTATAAACACTTTATTTAATGTCACACAGATTACCCCTAACCACTAACTATGTGCTGAGAATTAAGAGCAGGAGTGATTCATATATCTTTAAAATGGGTAAAAAAACCAAACTACTAAATTAATTTTTCTCAGTCACGTACAATGAAATTCTGCGGAATAAACCAATTGGCTGCTTGTTTTCTTTATTATTTGTTTATCTAGATATTTATTGAAGTTTTTACTTGTTATAATTTTTACATTTTCAAAAAATAGTTATTTACCATCTACTAAATGCACCTTTGTTGATATGTTTAACAAACTTATTTAAATGTATGTATTCTGTCTTATGTCACTTATCTTGTTGCTCTACTGACATGCATACTGGGCTTATGTTAAGCTGAGGAAAGCCTTTGTTTTCTCGTTTTAGGTTTTTGCGTTTAACTGCTCATTTAATTCATTTTGGATTTCAGACAGTATTTGATCTTGCTTGTCAGTAATTATACATTCATTTGCACTTGAGTCTCTCACAGTGGTGATCACCATGATACTGTGATATGATGTCATACCCCTTGTAAACTGCAAAAGTGTTATAAATGTTACAGAGGAATATATTGCTTCCATCTTCTGCCCATCCTGAAGATGCAGGCCACCTGTTTCTCTGGAACATTTATACCTCTCTACAAACCTATACAACGTCATATGCAGTAGACTACAGTCTTAATTGTGTGTAAGCAGATTTTATTTTTACAGAAAAATTTTTGATAAGCTGTTATCTGGTGTGTATAAAATGTACTGCTGGTAGTGGACCATATAGTAATGGTAGAAAAATACAGCAGTAAATTTGAACTTAAGTGTATTTTCTGTCAAGGCAGGCACTTTGCATTCATTGTCCATACAAGCAGTATACAGTTTTAAATTTAAGTACCAACTGTGAAAAAATTAACAGCACATTTTCAGAATTTGATTCTAAAGTAGTATTATTTGTTTTATTTCAGATTACTGTGACAACCATCGGTTATGGGGATACAGTACCAAAGACTTGGATGGGAAAAATTGTTGCTTCATGTTTTAGCGTCTTTGCCATCTCTTTCTTTGCACTGCCTGCAGTAAGTAATTTAAATGAATCAATGAGTATTAATTCTGGCACATTTAAAAAAGCTTGCTGACCTGTCATCATTTATATTCAGGCATTCATAAGTCAAAATAAAAGACACATTTAAGTAATTTGCAATACCCCCTCTGTTGCAGGGCATCCTGGGTTCAGGATTTGCTCTTAAAGTACAACAAAAACAACGTCAAAAGCACTTCAACCGTCAAATTCCAGCAGCTGCAATGCTGATACAGTGCCTGTGGCGGTGTTATGCAGCAGACAAATCATTCAATAGCATTGCTACCTGGAAGATCTACATAAAAGATGTGAATCAACAAAATCAGAACACATCAATACCCTTGGGCAAGGTAAGTATTAGTTATAGAGTAAACTATTCCCAGTTATTAAGCGTGACTATACATATGTGTATTGTTGCATAAGGGATAAGGGATGTTATTTAAAACAGTCTGGTAACCATCTGTACCGTTTGCTTGAACATTGTTATCTGCATTTTGCGTTTGTGTATTTTTATTAGCTTGGGGGGATTGCCAGCTTAAAGAACAAATATGTCCCTAAAAAAATTGATTGGGTAGTATTTGTAATGTATACACAATGTGTTATCTGTAAGGCAGGAATGGAATTTTTAAGTGTTATTTGGAACAACTTCGTGATTCAATGGGTTAAATTATATTTTATTCCACCATTACTGAAAATCTGAAGTATGAGTGCCATAAAAATGATAAATCTTGTTACCTTTTAGTGGTACAGGCAAACAAATGAAACGAAAGCAAAGAGAATTGAAATATATTACCTTTTTAAAATTAACAAAAATATGCTTAAGTAAACCTAGGCTGTTTCCAATTTTTATTGGAAAACTTTGTTTTAAAACATGTGTTTTGACATGATTCATAGTTATGCTAATGGTAATGGCTATGTTAACACTGACAAAAATATCTATCTGCTGTAACAACAACAACCAAATATAATAATAATAATAATAATAATAATAATAATTCAATTTTGTAACTTGCAGGTTTAACAGCACAAATGTTTATTATGAATAATAGTAATATAATAATAATATTAATAAGAAATTTCTAAATTGTATTAATTGAATAAGAATGTATCTTTGTTTGAATACTGTGAGATATAACTGATGTTTCTGCCATAATTAAAATAACTGTTTAGAGCTGAGGAAATATTTATAGTTTAAGCCATAGTTGAACTGTCTGCCATCAACATTTGTTTCCTTATATAATGCCACTTATAGCCCTGATTATGTAGCATACAATGATAGGATGATTAGTGAATAATGAATTGGGGCTGTGGAAGAAAGCAACCATATCCTAACTTAAGGTACTCTCATGGCATTTGCCTCGAGTGGTTGAGGAAAATCATGAAAAATCCCAGTCAGGACAGCTTTTATGTTCTGCGATAAAATCCCAGGACCTGCGACTCACTCTTCCACAACATTCTATGGAATAAAATAATGTTGGGAGAATCATAGGTAAGGTAAAATTATATTGATATATTTCAATGGATTCAGTGTGGGTTTCATGGAAACTAGCATGCTTTATGTCCATATGGTTTGTAAATGTGTAATTGAATATGTGTTGCTGGGAGTGTTATCTGGTAAACTGTACAGCTGCTTGTAACCTGTATATAATACGCAAGTAACTCTGGTGTACTTATGTACAGAATGGATCAGGGACCACTGCCAGACTTTATGATTTACAGTATAAGAAAGAGCATTAAACTTGAGTCTAATGTAAGAAGTTTAAAGACTTGCAGCAGTTTGAAAGTGATATGAAGACATACCATAAGTGAGATTTGAAAAAACTCGAAAGTAGATCTAAATTAAATATAATTTAATAATGAAGAATGCCACAAAAATGGTTTGAAGTGTTCACCTCTGATATGAATGCATACTTTGGATGGCATGTTATTTCAGTGATTGATATCTCTGTGAGATATACATTAAAGTGACAGACAGACATTTTGAAATACTTCTGTAGCAAGTTTCATTATTAAGTAAAAATTACTTTAGGTTTACATTGGGGTTACTATAGAATTGTTATTAGAAACCTTAATTTCTGGTGTGTCTTCTTTATTTTACTCTAAAATTGCCTTGACTTCTTGAACTTTACAACCCAGATCCATATTATAGGACTCTGCTAAAGCATAATTGCTTAATTGATGTACCCATGCTGTTTAGCAGATTCATTCTGTTTAAAAGTAACAAAAGTTGGAGATGTGTAAGAGCTTGCAAATGTATGTATAAAAATGTGTACAGTGCTGGATGTGATGTGCAACTTGTGTGGCTGTTGTTTATGAATAAAGAGGGCATTGAAATGTCACTGTGCAATTGCTACTCCCACCATTGTTAAGCAGTAATGTAAGTCCTATTAAAACTGGCAGAGTTTGGTGATGCAGCATCACAACTGACGGTACTGCCAACATGAATTTTGTGAGCAAAACACTACTTGAGTGTTGCCTGCACTTGTTACCAGTTTTGTGTGCAGTGCTGTACTATATGGTGCATGTTGAATGCACAGTGATGATCTCAGTGGTCTGTAGTTTGCTGCAGGGCTTAGTACATGAGCAGTTACATGTTGTAAATGGCAACTCATTATGTATAGTTTGTTCTGATAGTATCAGAGTAGCAAACCACACTCTAGTTCAGAGGGTTGTGAATTCAACCCACATTCAGATCAGGCTGCCTGTTTTTGTTCTAATTGATTTTAACCTTCATATCAATCAGGGCAGTATGATGAACATCAGCTGTCTTCATTGTTTTGAGCCTGTATTAAGCTGTAGGTCCCCATTGTTGACCATCCTCAAGTTCACTATACGTGGTACCTTTGGGACAACAGAATATGCCTTAAGGAACCCACCCACCTCCAACTCAGAAATTGATTCTGTGTCTCTATCTGCGTGGGCAGAAACCGTAGGAGTTAACTCAGGAGACACTATGTGATCAGTAATATAGATAAGTTTTTTAAACCTGCCTTATTTATTTATTTGTTTATTTTGACTGTAAATAAATTGTACTTATCATATGTATAGAATCTTCCAAGCCTAACTCAGACTTTATAGTTTTGAAATGATTCTTTATATAACATGCACAGCCTTTTAGCTGTAATCAATAAAAACTCATCATTGTTTACAAGAGGATAAGACGACCTCATTTGTTATATTAATATATTTACTTATTGCTTTCAACTTGTTTTGGCCTCTGCATGCCTGTCTTCAAAGAAAACCATACTAAATCAACAAATGAAATTATTAGGGGTTTTACATATATCTACAGCTATATATATGTATCTATGTATGTATGTGCGTGTGCATGTGTGTGTGTACATACAACAATACAAGATTAAATTATTGATTCTCATGCATGTGTGAAGTTTACACAATTAAAGTAGATCAAGTTCAAGAACTTCGCAGGATGATCGCTTTTTAATTGTACAGACTTACACATATCTCAATTTAATATATATATATATAAAAGGTAAAGCATTCCCGTTACAGGCCCGGTGTGGCCCAGAGGATGGGTAGAGGTATAGCTCTATTCTTCCATGATCGTGGCACTAGAAGGGGGTGAGTGGTCAGCAGCATTACCCAGCCACATTTTACCCCCAGGAAAGACATTGTGCAGGAGGCTGGGTGGGCCCCAGGACCGGTCTGGACGGGCAGAAAATCTCGTCCCCACTGGGATTCGATCCCGGACCGGACAGCCCATAGTCATTCGCTATACTGACTGAGCTACCTGGCCCACATATATATATAAATGTAAATTCAGTGATAATTACCTTTATTAATTTAGTACGGATTTCCTTGGTTATGACTGTCCAAATGCCTAAGCGAGTTGGGAAAGATAAACGATGTTCTTGTGGCCTTTTGTGAACAACCATTGAATTTAGTGTGGCCACAATTTGTATTTATACTTGCATATCAGTAAATTATAATGTAGCAGCAGTTCCTAGATTGTGCAGCCATTTGGGGAACTTACACATTACAGGTTGGTATGACTGGACAGGACGGGAGGAATTGGCTGACTTCCAATTGAGTCTGCAAGCATCGAACCTGACTCTAGGACTGTGTACTGTTACATGGAATATAATGTATAAATTATTATCAGGTCCATGGGGCATAAGTTCATTTTTTTTAATTTATAGTTACTATTAATTTTGTTTTAATCAGAAATTCTGAAGAGAAGTTGCTTGGTAGACATAATCGTAGATGTAAGTGTAATATTTGGGTGTAGCTTAAATCGAGAGTATACGGATTCATCTAACTGAGGTTTGGATCAGTTGATGGTTCCTTATGAACACAGTAAAATGTACTTTCTTTTTATTTACCAAACATGTTTCATAAAAGACAAGGAATCTGTGAACTTTTCAAATGTCTAGGAACTTGTCAAGAAAGACCCCGATGAATAGAGTCATTCAGCAGAACATTCAGATGGGATGATGACGTGCTTGTAGACTGTAAATAAGTTGGATGTTTGTTTTGACAAATGGAAGAAGAATGTTGATTAGTTGATGGATATTATGACATTAGTCTGAGAACTGAGTGCAAAATGATAACTACAAATACGGTTGTGTTCTTTGTTGAGTCAGTGTAATGACATCAAAGTTATTGTAAATTGTCATGAAGAATTGAAACAGATGAATATATAAAGTAAAGTTTTATAACAGTGACAGAAAAATTTAATATAACGAAGTTATTGTTGATTATAGACATCACTGGACCAAACATTTAGTGAAGAGTGATAATGTGAGCATTCCCAAGTTAATGTATGAATACATTCCAAGTGGTAGAAGAAATGTTGCTTGACCAAAGAGAAGATGAAAGTGGAATGACCCTGAAGTTGGCTTATATATGCCAATTTACTGTGATGTGAAAATTGTTTATAAATGTAGATTTTTAAATAAATTAGTCAAAATCTAGGAGCTATCCACAGTAATATATGTTCTGCACATTTTACCGTGACATGATATACAGCCAGGGTAGTAAAGCTCACTGTGTTATCTACTTTAAACACATTTTAGCCATTTATGAGTAAGAACACTGTATACAGGTGTTTCAGCGGTGTCATGCTGGAATTACAGTCAGAATACCTACTATCCTGTGACATTTCACATTTTTTCTCACTCTCTCCTAAAACATTCCATGATGTTACCTTCATTTTGTCTGAGTACCAGGAGTATTTCCTGGGAGTAAAGGCGGCCAGTGCGTAAGACCGACAACCTTACCACCATCCTGTGCCATTATCACAAAATCTGGGAACCTTAACTTCCTGGAACCCTCTGGGCCTGTCCAGGCCTGTAATTGGACTGCTGTACCTTTACCTATTACCTTCAATTGGTGACTAGAGCTTTGTTTTACATCCTTTCTAACTTATTATTCATAATAACAATGAAAGGCCACCATATTACACTCTATGACTAATTGTTACATTTCAAACATATTTAATGTTGCATAAAATAAAACATAAATAGGAATGAATGCTTGGAAGGGTGTTTAGTAATCTGCCTGTTGTTCCCTGTTCTTTGTAATTAGTTCCAGTTTGCAGCTGGTAATTAGTCTGTTTCTTGCAACTGGTTGTTGTAAACCATTAATATTCTTTAGTATGGGCTTTGGTTTATGAAATATTGCTCACATTGCTGAATGGGGCATGTAAATATTGTCTCTACACAAAGTGGAATTTGAGTGTCTAGAACACCACAGTTTTTTTACAGTCTTACGGTCATTCATATTCTATGTGAACTTTGCAACAAATCTCAGATTTTCTTTGAGGTGCCTTTCATGTTCCATTTTGTGCATGTGCCCAGTATTTAGAAACGTTTTGCTGCACAGAGCTATGTGGTTCGCAGCCACATTCATCTTACTGCTGCCGAGAATGTTTTGCCTCTGCCTTCTTCATGTAGCTGTGTATTACAAGTCTTCAAAATGCAGTTTCTGAATATTGTTTGCTTCTGCTTGCTATATACATTTGTGATTGCTCTATGTTTTGCTCTCTTGACATGTTCTTTCAGCTTATTGATGTTAGATTGCTATGTTGAGTGTTGGATGTTGCAGCTAGCTAAACTTTGGTTGGTCCAACAGTCTCTCATTATCCAGGTCGCAAAGAAGGCGAGTGTTTTGAAGAGACGGAAATCAAAGAACCGAATGGAAGTGCCTAGTAATGCACTGGAAGGAAGCAGTAACTCAAACCGACGTGAAAGTGAAGGGGATGTGGTCTTCTATATTGAGGAGCCTAAAGCAGGTATAATTCAATTGTTTGCTACAGTTTTTTTGATAGGATGTCAGAAAGTTTAGTGATCAAACAGGTAAGTCTGTAAAAGTGTCTGTGCTTAGTTAGGCACTGCTTCACCCGTTGTGCAGGACATACTGATGATACTACTGTGTTATCCTGTTTCCACACATTTCGTTTATTGTTCCACATACATTTATTCAAATTATGTTCAGTTTATTCGGTTATGGGCTGAACAATGGAGGAAATATTGTTCAATTCATGGCAGGGGCAAGTGATTTTTCTCTTCTCCAAAGCATCCAGATCACCTATGGGGCCACCTGGTTTCCTTTTCCCTGGGCTGAGGTGATTGGAATGTGAAGCTTACGCCTCAACTCCATCTCATTGTCAAAGTTAGGAATGGGTTGATGTATGCCTCCAATCCCCTCTGATGCTATCTTGGCATGCAGAGGGACAGGGTTAGATTTTAGTACGATGTCACTTGTGGAACTTTTTCCATATAATGAAGTTATCTTGAGGCTTCTTCATATATATTTTTATGTGCAAATTGTCTGCATTATTGTAAGATTAAGCAGATGTATGAAGACAATATTAAATGCATGTGGAAGTTTCCTAGAGAAGTTTACAGTTCCTCTGCTAGTCAAGATGTTCTCTGCATCTTATGGTTCCTGAAGGTTTATATTTGTGGTCCCTATCCTGAACCATATTAATCCAATTCACATCCTCCCATCACTTATTTTAAGACCAGTTTTAATATTATTTTTCCAGCTATGCCTAGACCTTTCCTTCTGGCCTTACTACCAAATGCTGCATGCATTTCTCTTCTGTGTCATGCATACTACATGCCCTGCCCATATTATCGTCCTTGGTGGAGACAATGTAATGTACAGTTATTGTAACACAGGCAGTGACAAGATGCTGAAATGCATTGCACTTGTTTTGTCTGATGACTATCGTTTAGACTATCATTTATCACATCCGCCACTAATCTGCCCTGTGTGTTTGTGTGTATGTGTGTGTGTGGGCAGTCAGCTGAGTGGGCTATGGTAATAGGATAAACATCCGACAGGAAGTAGCAGCTGATAGTTGTCACATAAAATAATGGCCTTATACAACAAACAGCAGTATTACTTAGTAGGGTTGTTATATTACAGGGACACCAAATCGTGTAAGAAGAGAAGGCCGTGGGTCATTATTCACTAGTCAGACAAGTAGCGTTACAGAAGCAGCTTCCGATGAAATTGACATTGATATAGATGAGCCTCAGAGGGTCACATCGTAAGTACTGGAATCATTTAGACAAATTTATCAATGATAGTGACTACAGTTGAAGGAATAAGCTGCATTCACTCTCAGGATTTGAATTAATTATGTGTGAGATAGCTTCAGATTTTGTCTTTGTCTTCATCTTCTTCTTCTTTTTCTGTGTAATGTTCATCTGATGCAGTGTTTGAAGTAGAAATTCATGTCTGCTTCCTTACTGAGTTAAATACATGCGAAATGAAAATTAAATTCTTTCATTCACTGAGAGAAACAGGATCATCAACCATTCCTAGTTAAGTAATCAGTATTTATGGCCTTTCAAACTTCCTATAATTTTCCAGTGGAGACTTGGTTTCTTGTACCTTCTGTTCAACAAAAATCAAGTGGCCTGAAATTTCCTAAGTCCTGAACTGGAAGTCACATGATCTACAGTTGCCATCATAATTCAAGTCATTTTACTTCCCCATATTTTTGCATTTGTGGCATTTCTCTCTCTTCCATTCATTACAATCAACCATGCTGTACGTATATTAACCAATTACACCAATACATTCACTTAATTTGAAGTTAAAACATGAATTAAAGGTCATTAATTTTCCGAGGCGTGTGGCTTGCTAGCTCTACTTCCATGGATGGATGTTGCAAAAGGGTGGTTATTTGCCACACCCGGGGGTAGCCGAGTGCATTAACACGTGATGGCAATACTCTTTGGAAACAAACTACATTGGTTCAAGTCCCAGTGTCAGCATATAAATTTTTTCTTTTTGAATATGTTTTATACTCACAAACATTCAATTAAATTATGCAGTAACACATCCATTATTTAATTATATGTTTCAAAAGTTATCTTTGTTCCATTGGCAGGGTTAGAAATGCTAGTGCTGTGGATATTTCTGTTATTTTTCTGTAATTCTTTTTTCTTTGTTTAACAACTGAATCTAGGCATGTGAATCTTGTTGTTGCTTACGGGGCATAGTGGGTCACGAGATCTGACATTGGGCTGCATGATTTGAAACATTTATGGAAAGAATTGTTGAGCATATGATGCATGTGCTGGGGAGGTCTGGACTGAGGGTGGTTTCACTTTCACCTTGTTTCACGGGTGGGGTGTGGGAAGTGAAGTACTGTTGGAACAGATGCAGCTTAATTTTAATTTTTGAAACAAGTTCATAATTCTTCTTCCATGTGGCCTTCTAGTAGACAATAACACATTTTCAAAAATGTGTGTCTTTAAAAGTCATACATTGGTGTCTTTGGTTAATATATACACGGTGTGATTGATTGTAATGAATGGAAGACAGAGAAATGCCACAAATGCACAAATATGGGGAAAATAAAATGACTGGCAAGTGTACCTCACATCACTGCCCGAGCAGGATGTACGAAATAACAGGCCACTTGATTCTTGTTGAACAGAGTGTACACAACTTTGAACAAGTACCCTAATTGGGTAATGATGTTGTGTAGAATCATTATACGTGCAATGTACTGAACAATTATGTAAAGTTTTGTGACAGTGGTCCTGATAGCTCAGTCGGTATGGTGCATGGACTATGAACTGCACAACCAAAGAACCTCAGTTTGATTCTCAGCTGGAGCAAAAGACTTGTTTTCTTCTTCACAGCATTCTACACAGCTCCAAGCTTCACTTAAGTGTCTTAGACAGTGGGTTTGGGGAATTCTTTGCTGTTGAGCAAATTGGTCAGTGCCAAAGTTAATGATTCATCTAGATATGCCTCCACTCTCCTGTGTGAATTTGTTGTTTAATTTAACACAGGGACAGCTTTACATTTACCTTACCTTGCTGTGGTAATAAATGTATTTAAATAACCATATGCACTAAGTGGCAATGCTCTACAGATACAGTACAAACTTGTTTCAGTTGGGGTAGGCACAGTTTCACCAACTCAACATATCTTCCATTGCCATTTATAGCTAACATTCCAAATGGCACAGTATCAAGAGTTATCATTAATGAATGTGGATAATGAGATTTTGGGAAGTTTGGAACTTTTAAACCAAGTTCTCTGTTGTGTTTAATGTATGGAACATGAATGGGTTTATTGAAGGCAGTGCATCTGCTGTATTTAATTCATGGGCTATAGCAGACAAAAAAAAAAAATATTTTACTAACATGTTTAGACAATTTTTTTTGTAGTTCTGTTTCAAACACTGCTGCCATGAAACTACATCTGTCTTCTCCTTGTTACAATTGCTAGCTGTTTAATTTGGCGCAGGCTGACAGAAGCGCATCGAAATGCAATCCGAGCAATACGGAAGATAAAGTACTTTGTTGCTCGTCGCAAGTTCCAGCAAGCACGCAAACCATATGATGTGCGTGACGTTATTGAACAGTACAGTCAGGGCCATCTGAATATGATGGTCAGAATAAAGGTGAGTTCATAACAGTTTTATGATTTGGTGACATTTTCTTGGCACTGCTACTTTAGAGATACATAACCCTGAGTGAGCAAGTTTTAGTTTTAAATTCCAACGTTTTCCAGCTAACTAAGTAACTAATTAACTAGCTGCTTGCAGCAGAGTCCTTTTTTTTGAGAAGAAAGTAGTTCCTCACTTATTGAGGAAATTCCCTGTAATTTATGAAACCCAAATGTCCATTCCCATGTTCACAACAGACTGCCACTTTTCTAAATCCTCATGCCCTTTAATATAGGGCATACCTCCACCTGATTTCTCCCATCTACACCCAGGCCTTCCAAAGTGGTCTCTTTCCATCTGGTTTTCCCACAAAATTCCTGTTTTCATTTTGCTTCTGTGCTATGCAAAGACAATAACTTCTTCATTTCTTATTAAACTGTAATCAGGTGTATCTCAAGATTCATGGTAGTAACAAACTGTTTCCTGGTGACAAGAGACACAAATTTGGCAAATCTGGCAAAATATTATAGTGCTAAATTGCAATGAAAGATGCTGCTTCTCATGAGCTGCTCTGTAGGTACAGCTATATAGCATTTGTGAACGGTTAAGTGCCCATGTTTTTTAGCACACCTTTTCCTATGTGCAACTGTACTGTTCCCTACCATGGACCTAACAGGAAATACCCAAGGATATGGAATTTTTTCATGCTAGTGTTGATATGTATAGTAGCCAGCACTGGAGTGAAGTGTTAGAGTTTTCAAATGTGATTCGTACCCTTTTCTCCCCAGTACTTGTTTTGTCAATTTCAAGAAGTTTCTAGCTGTCTTATATTGTGATACTGATAAGAAAACCAAGGAATCTTGATTGAACAGTGGGTACATATGCTTACGATGAACAAGGGTGATGTTGCCTCTGTCTGCCTCTGCATTCTGCCTCTCTAATATTTGTGCAAAGTTATTATTTAACAAGATCTAGACGTGCAGTGAAAGGCTCTGATTTGTGTAGATTAAAATTGAGGAAGTGTTGGATTATTGCTCTTGTACTCCAATACATAATTTTGAATTTCACCTTCTCAAAAATATTTCATTTCCAATTCTGCCACTACTAATATTTCTGTCAGTACTTCTCCAAAATTTAATGTCTGTTACTTTGGTATTGATTGTTTTATTAGTGTAACACTTGATATTGTAACATATTATGTTAGTTTCAGTGTAGAATCTTCTTTACAGTTTGCTGGTATTATAAGATTATGGTCTTGTGCTGCATAATTGGCTCCAGATATGAGATTTGTGAAATCAGTTAAACTTAACAAGTTTATTCTTCTTATTTTTTCATCCTCTTTCTTCTCTTCCTCCTCCTTCACCTCCCCATTCATCTTCCTCCCCTTCACCTCCCCCTCCTCCTCCTCCTCCCTCTTCATCTCCCACTCTTCCTCCTCTTTCTCCAGTCTTCCTCCTTTTGCATTTCCACTTTATGTAAGTATCCATCCAGCAAGTTTCTGCATCTGTTTCAGTGTTCTAGAATTCCTCGTTCCCAATTTCTTCCCACATGCTTCCTTTCTTCGGTGACAGCTCTTTCCTAATCTGTTGTTCCTGTCTTGATCTCAGTCTTGCTGTTGGGTATTTATACAGGTCTTTTTTCTTTTAATGTAGTGAGTGTGGGTATCAGATTTATAACAAAGTACGTAATCATGTACGAGATGTGGTTAGTTTCTTAAAAGGCAGGGTACACTCAGCATTTCAATGTGATGTTAATTGTACAGGAGCTGCAAAGGCGTTTGGATCAAACACTGGGCAAGCCAGGCAGCTATCTAGCTGGCATTGACCGAGCTGGCAATGTGAAGCCCATGACAATAGGAGCCCGTTTGTATCGGGTTGAGCAACAGGTGTGTAAATCTGAATTGTGTGTTATACAGGAATTATCATGTGGATGAAATGGAAACTAAATTTGTGTTATCAGCTCAAATATCAGGAACTTTAAGTTACATGTTTCTGAGTTACAGCATTATTTTTCAAAATGTTATCTCAAAGTACTGATTTTCCTGATACACAGGCGAAGATGCTTAATTTCCAAAAGGAAATAGGATATGGAAAGGGACAGGAAACGCTTCTGATGAATGTGTAGCTGTACCTATTCTGTTTCCTGTTTCTTGCTGCAGAATTAAGGCTGGGTAGTTGAAGACATGAAATTTACACCATACTTTTAGCAATATGTACAGTAGCCACCACATATTTTAAAATAATGTTCCAGTTAATGTGGCAGATTTGTTCAGTGGTATTTGGATCTTAATTTCCAGTCTCTAATTTTTTAATTTCATGATTATATGTTAATTTTTTATTCATATCTTCATTTCCTGTCATTTACAAATTTTTGTTCCAAGACATTTTTCTTTGACTTATCTGTAATTTCTTATTTATTGTTCCTTATCTTTTAGTTTTTCCTTTGTTACTTAGAAATATCATCTCTACTGCTGTTAACTTATTAATATCTGCCACATCCTTTCTTCTTCATTATACATTAATATCTTTCATTTGTGGTGACACATTCTGACTTACTGGCAGTGTTCTTCAATAAACCATTAAATAATTAAACAATTAATAAGGGGGTTTTAATGTTGTTTGACTTTTTTTTTTCAGTTATCTATAATGGACAAGAAACTTGACCAGCTTGTACATGTTCTGAATGCCCTTGCACAGAAGCAACAAATTCCCATCCGTTCAATAGAAGATGAAGTCTAGCAGATCAGATGGAAGCAGTCCAAATTGATTTGGTGGTGCTGCAGGTGAAGATCCTGGGCCAGCTGTGTTCTCTGCCTTGTGACTTGCTAAATTATTTTCCTCAGCAGCCATTTGGATCATTGAATGGTGTTCAGGACACTAGCAGAGTATTTATCACCCCCAATAAGCCTTGCCATGTTACATTTGTGTGTCTTGCCACTTGTGCATAGTTATTTTATATCTTTGTGATGGCTTTCTGACCTATGTGTTTCTGAAGGGGAGTGTAGTTGTGTTGCCTGAACACAGTGTGTTGTTGAATGTCCATGCACAAGAGAATATGTATAACCAATCTGAATTATATCATTCAGAAATGGAATGCATATATACATACATACCTACATACATACATACATACATACTTATGTACATGCATAAATGCATGCATTGCGTGGATCAATAATTGTGTAACAAAGACAGTAGGGTTTGGAACAAGTCACATTTACACAAATATACACAAATTTTACAGTGTAAACTACCACAAACATTTTACAAAACAATAATATAGATCATCTTTACACATAAAAGTTTCATCTACAGAGTAGAAGCAGTGTGTATTTAAATATTTTCTGAAGGCTGCTTTAAATTCTGTCTTGTCTTTCTGGAGGATTATCAGACAAGGTGGTAAACTGTTGAAAATTTTAATGCCAGCATAAAATGTACCTTTTTTTTTTTTTAGAAAAATACAGGTTGACAATAGATCTATGAAGATGGTGCTTATTCCTTGTATTAATATTTTGTATAGATGAATTTGTTTGAAAATTTTCATGATTATTGGTAATGAAGTTCATTAAAGAAAGTAAATATTGGCATAGAACAGGCAGAATCTCTAATTATTTACATAGACTGCTGTGAACTCAGTTATAGTAAGTGAATGCACTGTACACTAATTTAGCCAGTGACAATCAGCTTTTGATTTATTTATGTTCAATGTTATGGAAAGAGTATATAATGTCTCAAATTAACATATTTTGTGCTGTGGAAAAATAAAACTTTTATAATAACTGAAGGGTGAAACATTTTCAAACTACACAATTTTTTTATTGGAATATATTATGGAAAAGCATGACTGAAATTATTTTAGTGGCAATTCCTTAAAATTTGGTTTGGTTTGCTGAATTATTTATTTATATGTGTCATCAAAAATCCTTTCAGACATTTCTCATATGAATAAGAAATTCTGCCATCGGTATAAATATTTGCTTCAGGATGTACTTGGCTCAATTATGTTACAATGCCAGATATAGAATAAATTTCTGGGTGCTTTATGTATGAAAAATAGCATAAACTCTGATATAATTCTAGTAGAAAGGCCACTGAAATTACAATAAAAAATTTGACAGTTTCCATCACTAGCTCTGATTTCCACAGAAACTCCTTCCATATGTAGAGGCTTATACATTACAGGCCATGAGGGACACGTTGACATCACTGAATTATGCATGCCATGAAACTGAAAAGATCTCAAAAGCTGGACAGATCAAGCAGTGTTGCCACCCAGAGTTAACTTCTTGTTGGTAATAGTTAAGATTTTTGTACCAACTGACAAATATACATATCTCAACTGCCTCATAATAACAGATTGTTTTCAGCAAGTGCTGCCATCCAGCATACATTGTACTGCATTACACTTAGCTGAAGGATTCACTTCCTGCATGGGGACAGAATTTCATCTTTTGTTCTTTCACATGTATAGAATAATTAAAGTGGGTTCCTTGTCCAAATTAGGTTCAATGACTTTGCATGCAGATTGCCATAGATTTTTCAGTTCTCTCCAGTGGAGCAGTAATGTACTGCTTTCCAAAATGGCGTTCAGAAATTTAACAATAAAAAAATTAAGAAAACAGTCAGCGTTAACCCGGTGACTCAATGATTTATACGAAATACTAAGATTTTTACACTGCACGTTGTCATACCGATAAGAATGATTATATAAATTGGCATTAAAATGGATTGATGTGCTTTGCAATTCAAAGCAATAATATCTTTTTTATCCTTTTTCTTTCCTTTTTTAGTTTATTTACATTTCAGCACATATCCTGATAAAGAAATTGTCCTTATTTCACTTTACTTTGCCAGCAACACCAGATAAGCGGAGAAAAATCGAGTTTTTTTTTAAGTTTCATCATGGATTCAAACCTTTTTGGAACATTATATATATATATATATATATATATGAAGTAAAACTGACTAATTTTTACACATCTGATTCTGTAAAATGACATTGACTTATAGCACACATCAGAATTCAAACAAACCAAACTTACACTTTGCTGTCATGGCAAATCAGCTAACTGACACAGTGTGTTCAAACTGCATAACTGCTAATGGGATAAACAATAAGTAGATCTTTATTGATTGTGGTGCCAGAGCAAACTAGATCATTATTGATACTGATACAAGGACAGAACAAGTAATGATTGTATTGTGAAGAGGCTAGAGAAAGTTAATGGTGCAATAGAAATTTGGATTCCCACCCCTTCTGATTCTTTGATATGAAGTAATTTCTTTCAGGTTATAAATTAAAATGATTGGGTCAATTTTTATTTATTTCCTTAGTAGAAATAAATTACTTGAAAATTACTAACATTTCTTAGAAGGTGATGGTCTTTTGGGATGTGATACTGTGTAGTGTAACTGATAGAAATGTCTTGGGAGGAAACTGCTGTGTTAGTGTTCAGGGTAGAAGAACATACAAATGTAACACTACTCTGAAACATTGTTACTGATCTACCAAACTACACGGCGTCACGTCACAGAACCCTTTATCTTAATACTCACCACTATGAGGACCTTAAATCTCACATCTTATTTATTATGTCTGCAACTGAAATCCGGGCCTTTTAAAGCAAATTTGAAATGTCAAATAATTTCTTTCTAACGTTTCTTTATGGTGTGATGAACAATTTCATGATAGGATCATATATCCAGTACTGGAAAACCATGAGATGTTAAATTTATGTGCTTCTCTTGTTTGTGTGTATTGTATAACATGTTGATTAAAGGGAGGAGTTTATTTCCCAGCAGGATATAAGTTGGCACTATGGTAAGATATTCATAGTTTCTGAGAAGTTTTTTGACGTTTGACTGTGTTGGGTAATGTTAAGAATCTTGATCAGAACTTTAAAAGGAATTAAGATTATTGCCACAAAACTTGAAGCATATGAGTGATGTACTGTACAGTAGTAAAGTTTCTAGGTGGGTGCAAATATGTCAATCTAAATTTTCATTTTATGAGTGGATGTCCACAAAAAAAAATTTGAAGTTATAGTAATCAATTTGTGCACATATCTGAGTGAAGTGTTAGTGTGATATGTACAGTGAAACTGTAGTGAAGTGAGTAACATATTCTGCATGATGTGTTGAATGTACAAGATACTTCCAGGAAGTCCTGAGTGAACCAAAAGCAAGACGCAGATCGGCGGACCAAAAGTGTGACTACGGATTGGTCACATGATTAGATATTTCCGACCGTTCACTAAATAATCCTACATAAGGACGTAATTTCTAATAACTACTGTTCTAATATATTAATAATATTGTAAGTCTACATTCACAGCCTGTATCACTATTGCTGCATAATTACATTTTTGAAGCTACATTATTTTGTTAGATTGTCACATGTTCTTTGACTTATTGCATTTAACATTGAACCATCTCTCTGTAATGTAATAATATTACTTTTTCACAAATGCTGTCCTTTCCATATCAGAGGTTTTAATTGTATAATTTAAAACCCTATTGTAACAACTTTTTGTAATGAAAATTGTTTATAACAAAGAAAAAAGTTGCGGGTATGATGGAGGATATTGCAGACTGAACATTGGATTGGGCAATGGAAATTTTAATTTGCCTGAAGTATAAATACTTGCAGTTTCATGAAGTTTCACTCTGTTGTTTTTGTCCAGTTATCTACACTCCCTTTTTACTTTTAATGAATAGTTAATGAGCTTGAACCTTTAACATTTTAAATATTTGGATACTTAAGAAAAAATGAACAAACTTATTTAATCAGAAAGTAATAATGTCTTATTTTATTTTATTTATACCGTGCATGTTTTTACATCAATATATCATCCAACATACACAGCCTGTGATACACCATAATGATGTACATCAGCTGTACATGTTTTGACTCCAAGGTGCCATCCTCAGGGTTTCATTGTAACAAAGGTATGTCAGCAAACTTGGCAATCTAGTTTCTGCTCCTCCTCATAGGAATGACTAGTCACTCCTATGAGGAGGAGCTTATATAACTTTGTTATAATGACCTCCAAGCATGCCACCTCAGTGCCAAAAAATGTAGGATTTGATACATATCATAGATGCTGTATCACAGGGAGAATATGCTGGAAGATATATTAACACTACTTTATTTTGGCAAGACGTGTTACTGGCCACTTGTCATGAAAAAAACTGCGTCTGAGAAAGAGCTGTTGGGATGCAACCGGATCTTCCATTGTCTCCTTGCAGCCTTTCATTTTAGCCAGCTGCACTAAGTTACTATGAAAAATTCATTGACAGCTGGCATGTTGCATTGCTCAGGCTAAGCAGCACATATTGTGATGATTGCCTGATGCTGTTTACTGTGCCAAGTACAAGACCTCAGGCTACAAGGTAACACTGTGGTTGTAATGTGTGGATGCGTCAGTTGCTGCATCTGTAATGGCTGATGATGTCAGATGACCTCAGAAACACAGGGCGTGAATTTCATATCAACATTACTGATTGCATGAAAATTCTTAACTGTTGCCTGCAAGTCACATATCTGGTGTTTCTGAATCAAAATCACTATCCCTTTGATTAACATAATCCAAACATGGATGCTGCTTCTGTATTTAGTTGGAAGTGGTTAAAATGATGATGTCACAGGCTTCTAGCATGTAACATGGTGAAGTCTGATGGATACACACACGCACCAACACCGTGGAGGAGCCCACTCTTTTCATCTTTAGGGTAGACTTCTTCTTGCCTGAATACTGAGGCAGTTATTTCTTCAACACAATGTAATATCCTGGGTACCATAATCTTAGGCAAAACACTTCCAATTTAAAAATCCCTTGGCCAACATCAGAAACAAGTTAAGATAAAATACATTATGCAATATTTGTGATTCGGACTACATGAACATAAGTGGGCAGATTTGATGGCATGTGTTTCTACTGTTCATATATGTGGAATTTGGAGCTATCAATAAATGGTTGAATGACAGTACAAGCAGCTATATGATAAGTTTACACACTGTAACTAGAGCATGCCGGGAGTTTACCACATTGAGAAGCTTACATCTCACATAAATTGTGGTTACATAAAGGAATGGCATGGGTATGTCATGGTAAGAAATGTATATTTCTAGAGAACATACATGTATAGCTGATTGCAATATCTGCTCTGTGTGTGTGTGTGTGTGTGTGTGTAATCCATTGACTAACTTAAGTAACTTGCTTAAATCAGGGAAAATGGTTGTGTAGACATAATTAGAAGTATCCAAATATGATTATTTTGTCAAACCCAATTTTCGTTTTTTTATTTATGTTATGTATTCACGATAAATGACAAACAGAAAGTTTTGAGGTTACAGCAAAAATTAATTAATATGTATAATTACTGGCTTCAGATATTTAGATCATCTCATTCAAAGTACCAATGTCCTGCCTGGTATATCCTTAATTAAATATTGCTAATTAAAACAGTTATCATTAAATATATTGAGTGAGAGTTAATAAGAAACAAATGATGTATTTTTTCTGCTCTTAGAACTGCATTAGGCCTTGACATACAGATGTATGTAGGAAGGTACTGGTACTGCAGTATTTATATATATAGATATATAGACAGTATATTTTAGGTAGTTTTCTCCACTTCCCTAACATTTTAAGGGATGTGTACTAAACAGGTTTATACTTTTAGCTTGTAGTCCATATTTCCAATGGCAGACAGGGGTAGAAACTTAAATTAGTGATAGAGTAATGGGTTTGGTGTACTAATGCAAGGCTTGATGAGCATATACATGTGTACAGAGTGTGCCAGTTGTGCACACCCTTGTGTCTCAAAGAGAAAGGGGCTTGACATTTTAATTTAATCGCATGATTTGTATTTTTAATCAGAGTTCAGTTGTCAATTTGAAAGAAAAGTTTGGGTAAGTTTTTGTTTCTTTATGTTGTTTGGTGAATAAAAATAATATCTTGTATGAGTGAGTATTCAGTAAATGTTTGCCTTTTTAAAAATCTGTAAAACAAAGTTCCCTGGCTGCACTTTGTAATGAAATGTGCCTAGCATGGTTGCATTGTTGGACGTATATAAACTCTAAATAACTTCCAGGAGAAAAATATTTAATAATTTTTCATTAGCAGATATTTTTTGATAGCTAAATTATTTTTAAATCTCCTGTCAAATAATGTCCATAATCAAAACATGGGCATAAGTAGTATAGTATGGTATTGGACTTTGAGTCAATTTTATTTTTCCTGTACCATTTGATATCTTGACAGTTGGTACCTACATCTGTTATGAAATATGAATATATGTGAGGATTTATGTTTCCTGGAATGTTATGCTCTGTCAGCTGGTAAATAACAACAACATTTAAGAAGGATTGTAATATCTCCATCTTCAGTGTCGAGCAGTCCAAGAAGAAGGGCTGTTTGTTGGCTGCTTGACTTTGAAGATGGAGGCTTTATGATCTTTTGAAACTTCAGTAAGTATATGCCAATTGACATGTAATAACATTCCAGAAAACTTGATTCATCACACTACTGCTCTAATAATGTGTTTAATCATAATTTAGCTGGTTTTTGGCCAATGGTTTTAATCTGCTATTTTAGATAGGATTTTATTTTTTAATTGTTTATGGTTTTTCATTATGTGGTTAATTTATGCTTTCCATTATTTATGTAATATAGCAGTGAATAATTGGATAGTTAGTGGATAATGAGTTGAGTAAGATATGAAAGGAAGGAAAGTTATGATAAAAGTAAAACAAACACAATAAACATGAACATGTCAAAATATGTATTATGTAATTTATAAAAATATGTTAGACATTCATGACTGCTATGAAACGTACATTTGTACTTATTCTTCACTAAAATTCTGTTTTTAACTAATATTATTATGTAATTATAAACCCGTTTTATGTTACTATTGGTGAATTTTGAGAAATTTAATATAAAAGAATATTTTAAAAAATAATTGTTTTTAATCTTGGTATGCATTTCGTTTGAGAGTCCAGTATATTATCTACAAATATTTTATTTGTAAAAACATTTCCCTTGCAATAGTATGGCACCAAAAGTTCACAATTTTCTTTCTTATGTTTTCCCCTGAAGATTCTTTTCTTCTTTCTGTCATTTTAATATTATATATGTGCATTTAATGTGTTTCTACATTGAGAAGAGTTTCTTCAAGTGTTCACTCTGTCTGCTATGACATTTTGGAATTGTACATCAGCAAATATCGACCAAGTAGTAACTTTCATAACCTCATAGTGTCTAAAAGTTAAAAATAAAGGACCATTCTCTTGAATAACATTAATTCCATGTATTTCATTCATAATCATAATGCATTTTAAATAGCAAAATAGTAGTTTTACCTAGTAATTCTGTTATTTTATGACTAGAATCTGAGTACATAGCACATATTTTAGAGGTTCTCTTTTGCTTTTTTCGGTGTTCCGAGAAAAAGCCTCCTCTGTGCCTATTATAGAAAAACATATTTGAGAGGTATATAACATAAACTCATTATGAATAATATTAATAATATATATATATATATATCATACTTATTCTCCACACACCTGTGATTATTGATCTCTGCCATGCAGAAACTTGTATATAGAGAAAACTATGAATAATATTGGCATTGTTTTACTTAATTATTCATATTTATATCATGAACTATTGTACTTAGTTATTTTATTGTAGATATAATTGTAAATAATGACTTGCTCTTTTGTCCTTAGCTACTATTTGCAAAACTGAGCCTGATGTAGTCCATGTACTCTCTCTTGTCTCTCTGAATATCATGCCACTATTCTGATGTTTTCAATCAATACAGCGTATCCCATTTGCCTTAACAACCCACGTTACATGTACGTTAATGTAACATCTAAATTTGTCATTACAGTTCACAGACCATGGAACTGAAAATTGTGTAAGATATACCTTATCATTTAATAAGTCAGTGATGCTAGAAGTTTTATTGTAGTGGTGTTCTTTGATTGATAACATTAATCCAATGTTAACCCCTTGAGGACTTCTTTAACTCTTCAGTGAAACTACGGTTTAAATTCCAACTACTGTTGAGGACAGAGGAGTTACTGACTTACTTACTCCATTGAAAAGCTAACTAGTTCTCAACCAATAAAGAAATTCTCCACATTTTATGGAATGCTAAGGTTCTGTACCACATTCACAAGTGCCCGACTGAGGCTTTCTTTGTGAATGAGTGTTAACATGATACTTTTTTAGGTGAGGAGTTGTTAGCATCTTGGTCAACCCCCAAGCTGGAGGACCACCCCTTGTCGGCTCTCTGAAATTGCTTATTCTATATATTCACAGCTACCCTCCATATTGAAGCCCGTTCCTCCACCCATAACCTGAGGATGCTCCATGCCAAACGAGAGGGACCCACGTACCACGGGAGTAAACAGGAGTTACAATTTTAAATGATCTCTAAGATGCACTACCTCAGTACAGTGCATATGGGCTGGCACTGAAGGGTTCAATGCACCACATGTGCCTTTGCAGCAACATTTAAATGACTATTACAACCTTTCTCTTTTTTTTAGATATTGTCTGGTTTATATCATTGAATAAATAGCATACTTGTATCAAAGAAAGACTGCCATCTGCTGAACAAGATAAAGTAATATTGAAATGTAACTGTGAACTTCAGAATGTTTTCAGAGACATGCTATGGCCATGTGAGCCTTTTCTTAGAGACATTATTAGTCAGCTATGGATTAATAAACTGAAGAATTTATAACTGAATAGGGTCAGGATAGTGTAGTGTGTAGAGCGACTCCCTATGGGGTGGACGGTCCAGGGTTCGAATCCCAGTGGAGGCAAGTTATTCTGTACCCATCCAGACCGGCCCTGGGTCCTATACAGCCTCCTGTACAATGGGTACCGGGCTATTCCCAGGTGTAAAGCAGCCAGGGCATGGTGTTGACCATCTACCCTCATCTAGCACCGAAGTTAAAGAAAGAGTAGCGCTATACCTTCAATCCCCATCTGTGCCTTTGTTGCAGCTTATAGAGTGAACTTTATCCTTTTATTTATTACTGAATAAAAATGGCCTAATTTACAACAAGATGTAATTTTTTGATTATAAATGACATTCACTTTCTTTAAATCATGATAATGCATTTCTGTTCTCAGTGTGTTTCTCTGCAGTTTTGTACTGTATTTTGTTGTATGTTTCAAATGCTTTTGTTTGTCTTTCCTGTTTGCTGTCAGATCCTGTATTGTGTAAAGTACCAAATGTCTACAGAAATACTAGCAGACACAGTTCACGTTTCTACTATAGAAACTTTTCATGGTAACCTAGCAAGAAAACTGGAAGGTGAGAAATGGAAAAAATTCCCCTGTCCATGAAGGTGTATGGGGAAGTGAAAATATAGCGCTACACATTATTAATATCGATGCTGGGTGTGGATGTACAGTCAGCTCCATACCCTGAGTGCACACCACCAAGGAAAGGGTCCCTGTTACCAAGGGAATAGGTGACTGAGTGAGCCGAACACTTTGGAGGAGAAACGAGTCTTTTGCTTCTACTGAGAATGAAACCGTGATTCACACAGGTTGTAAAAAAAATAGGATATGCTGTTCATTATCTTCTGTTGCCATTCCAACTCTGCTGGTTTCTCTGACATGAATAAACACTTACAATGCGGGTGCTTTCTAATTATCTTATAAGAAATTACAAGCCTTCAGATCACATTCTAAGAATTGCAGTAAACTGTCTGCTCAGTGACTTTTCATTACCACTCTTTGTGGTTTATCAGGGATTATTGTCAAATATATGCCACAACTGAAAACTAAATCATGCGAACTTGACCATTTAAATCCAGTGTTATTTGGACACTGTCTATTGTAAAATTGTGGATGTGTTTAAGAGCTGTGAAATGCAATGCAATGTGAGTACTTTATTGTTGTGGCAGTGTGTGAATGACTGTACTTCCATTCCTTCTCAATGTTACACTGAAGCAGTTGGTTTTTAGGAAGCAGTGAGACATCCAAGAGTGCTGCCAGAAGAGAATGTTTTGAGACACAAAAATTTTTTTATTGTACTATTAAAAAATGTAGCAGTACCCATAATTAGTACAAATATACCTTTAAAATTAATCCTGAGAAATAGTGTGTTTGGAATATGAGGTCTTCATTGTTTTGGGTTTTTATACAGTGTTGATTGGTATTTGATTATGGATGCTTCAGGAAAACCTATCAGTCCTTCTAAAAGGGTCAAGAATTTGAAGTTTCTTTTTGGTCTGCATTGACATTTGAAGATGGTACTGATAGTCTGTCCTGAAATATCTGGAAACAACTACCAGCCAACAGTTGACAAAAATTGAGAAGTGTGGAGACCTCAATGTGTCTTTAAGTTAAGTCAGTCAAAACATTACTGTGGAGGGTCTGTTTGTGTTTTGTGAATAAAATTAATGGAAGAACTTGGAACTTTTACACCATTTATTAATGTTGCGTTTGCCTCCGTGTGCACGTGAAGATCACACATGTATTGAGATACAAGAACAAATTAAAATGTGGCACATTAAATACCTCACATTTTCTAATCTAATTGTTTCTGCACATGTAAATTATGGAGACATATTTTCCATTACATTTCATTCAACTTTTACACTTATGAAATACTTGACAAGATGATGAACAAAATGATATTTTCATAAATTTTTGGAAGAATTATGTTCAAAATCATATCAGAATATGTTTTCTGAATATTGCTGTGTTCTTGGATGTGACAGATAGTAGTATGATAAAAGTATAATGATATCCTCCAAGGCAATGTTGCATTTCTACCAGACTACACGATGTCACATTCCAGAAGATAGTTGTCATAATCATTGTCACGAGAACCTTGAGTCTGAAATGTATTCTCTGTTTGGTTTTTTGCCCAACCATATTGAAAATTACATTGAAAAACATGTATTTATTTATAATGCTTGTTAATTACATAAACAGTGACATGCTAAATATGGTATGCACACCTTTTCTTCTTCTTATCCGGCATTTAATACTACTGCATTTTATTAAATCACAGTTTTCTTGGCAGTACTTTATGTCTGACTTAGAATTCTTCTTTGGCTTCATTTTTTTTTTCCCCTCAGTGGGTCTTACAAACCTATGCTTCAGTGTTGAATTTCAAAATTTGTCATTTAATATTGTAATAACTTCGAAATATGTTACTGTGGAAATGAAATGAAAACTTATTTGTCACAAAATTATCTTTAAATTAATGGGTAATACTTATGAACCATTTCTTCAAAATATAAAATTTTATGAAATTTAGATGTATCATATGTTACAACTAATAACACACATTATAGTCTTGAATTTTGGCACACACACATTTGCTGACTTCTACAGTGTTTTATTTCTGTACTTGTTTTTTTTTTGGGGGGGGGGCGGGGGTGGGATGGAGGTAACTTAAAAAAATACTTAAAAATATGTTCTGAAGTAAATCACTGTAACAGAAAAATTCATAACCCTCAATAACATACATATCAAATTTCATAACTTCTGAGTTTGTGCTCTCTTAGAAAAACACATCTAAATTTGATAAAATTACTGTTGCTAAGATAAATTGTACAGCCTCACCTTATGTAAGTAATTAGTGTATTAAATTTTCTTACAGGTTCTGTACTGTGATATATATGAACCTGGCACACTTAGCACATATTGTTGAAACTGTGAGCTTTATTAAGAATGAGGCTCATGGATGTGTCACCATGCAGTTTTGTACCTGCCTACTAAACTGATGGTGTCACATCCCTGAAGACCTTACTCTACTGAAACCCTACAAGCCATGTGAAGAACTTAAATCTCACTTGGCGTTTATTCATTTTGTTCCAGAGTTAAAGTTTCTCATAAACCCAGTTGCTGCTGATAATGTGTATTGAAAAAGCTGTTTGTAACTATTTTCCTACACGTCTGTACTGTATTTATTGATGTTCCCTGAGGAAGTCTGTGAATTGTGCTACATTTACCTATTACTAAAATAAGATGCTTCAGTTGGTAATATATTATGTAATACAGGAGCACTTTGAAGCCTACTTCCTGTAATTTCAGTTTGTTTTAGTTTTATAGCTACTGCTCATGTGGTGAAGAATTTGGTGCAGTAGGTGAACAAAACTTCAAAGAATATTGTTACCTTCTCTCTGCATTGAAGTTACTTCTGTTGTTTACAATAAAAAAATTAATTTTGTATATATATATATATATTCAAATTTATGCCTTTTATGAGCCAAGTTCAAAGTGTAGCTCAGAAGATATGAATACTCATCATCTTATATGTTCAAAATTTGGTGCAGTAGGACACAATCTTAAGAAATTAAACCATAACAATCTGAGAATCTCAGATAAAAATTTGAAATTCCTTGTCACTAATTACCTAAGTCTCAGAGTTACTTCAAGTTGATTTCCATATCATATGCTCTGGCCTTGTTTTTCGTCTTGTTAGTCACAGATTAAATTTTCTTAAAGCAGGTCTAAAGAGTCAGAGATATATTATTAATTATTATGACAAACAGTAACAAAAGTATAACAAATTTAGAAAGGACATGAATTTAATAACATGTTTCCTTCAAACTGTATCCAGTAATTAGTTGTTCATTACAGATAGAGTTAGGACTCCATTACTGCTGTTTTTAAAATAGTGGAAAATCAGCTACATGAAGAAGGCAGAAACATTGGTCATGTCCTAGAGTACTCCTTAGGTTCTAGAATTTCATACCAGTGTAAATTTTCTAGCAGTGACAGAGAATTCAGACTGGCAGTGGGATCCACATAACCCCATGCTAATTGGTTGCTGGGGTGAAGCAGACAACTCACCTACATCTAGTCTTGAGATTGTGAATGGTGGAGCTGTACCAGGCCTGTAACCAGACCATGAGCACAGTGGGTCCAGTGGCTTCCAGTAAGGGTGCATATGCATACATATAAAATGTTCTAGTGCACACATAATGTGTATATATATATATATATATATATTATGTATGCAGAAGCATAAAATTCATATTTGTTAGGACCACAAAATCGACACTTCAATTAGGTATGCAATGTGCTCTATAACACTGCACAAAACGTCTGGCATATTCATACTTTTTAAAAATGAATTGTGCCCAACCACTGCAGTTCAACAGAGGCAACTCATGGATACAGTAGGTTGTCACATTTTTTATAGTAGGCTGATTAGCATGTGTGTCTTTGATATCTTGCAAATTGCTAGTGAGTGCATTCAGATTTGTAGTGGGTACACCTCTCTGGCTGTCGGCCTGAGTTATACCTCCACCACACCATATTACTTCATGGTTTGGCTCTTTATTAAGGACAGGGACATACTTAGCTTTACCTGATTAAACAGTTATTAAACTTATAGGCACTTCATTTGACCAAATGTAACTTCATGCAAAGGTCCTGTAACTATATAAAAGCACAATTCATAGTCTATTCCAGGTTTTGAATTTGTGCTATGACTCTGACCAAATTTGTACAGTTGCTCCCACCCTGGAGGGGCCATTCTGCAAATGTTATTGCAGTATTATATTTGTAAATAATGAAGGTAAAAAGAACAATGCCTTTTTGTGCTACAGAATTTCCTAACTTATACCTTCTTTCTATACGCTTACATAGGGCAATATTATAATGGTTGTATTATAAAAATTCAGCTGTAAAACAACCCCTCTACACCCCTCAAATGTCGTCATATCACCGTAGCTGCCTACAAACTGACTATAATGAACAAATTCACTCATGGAAGTTTTATTACTTTGTTCATTCTCAGTACAATAAATATTATTATTCTACTCGATTATTCCTGGTTTTTTGAACGTGTAAATACAAAGGAGTAAAGTTCAGACATTTGGTAATAAACTAAAAATTGTCGTTTTTAATTTACAGCTGGAAGGAAACCTCTGTAGGGAATCCACAGAACCTCTTTCCCATTAGAATGTGAGTTATGGTTTGAGCAATTTGATACTTCGTTCCTTTTTTCAGGGAAGTGGCATTCTGATGAATTGGGCTGTGCTCAACTACACTGACATGAGTGAGCTAGCGGCCTAGAGGTAAAGGAATGGCGAAGGCAGGCATCTAGCTCATAGAATATGGTACATTATTTAGTTTTTGGCACAAACAACATTCCTACAAACGTCAGTGCTATAGTTGGAGAATGGAATGGATAACTTACAAGTTTCTGTACAAAGAAAAGGACCCCTATGAGAATATGAAGACGGTACACACCCAAAGAAACAAGAAGTCATGTATGTCTGGAAGTTTTCATGGTGGTGATTGAATCAAGTTAAATTATCTCTGGGTGACAGGTCTCTGATAGGAGAAACCTGTGACAGGGTAAGAGTCTGTCTTTGAAACAGTTCCCTGGAACAATCTGATGTGGCTGTCGTACTGAGATTTTACTGAAGAAGAAGTTATGATAACAAATTTTGCCACGGGTTACCTTCAAATTTGTTATCTAAGTGGTGAGGCCACATGATGATGATGATGATTATGATTATGATGTTGATTGATGATGATGATGATGATGAAAATAATAATGTTAACACAAAAGGAACTGAAACTAAGCAAGCACAAAGACCTGGAAATCGAGATCAGCAGTATGTGGAAAGTGAGGACAAAAATTGTG
>Ga0136643_10000906_pt1 | contig 34773 bp, 30 predicted proteins | sample TergutLab28metaG_FD_96883 | JGI IMG/M metagenome (GOLD analysis project Ga0136643, IMG submission 96883) | Labiotermes labralis P1 segment gut microbial communities from Petit-Saut dam, French Guiana - Lab288 P1 (version 3) (version 3) | ecosystem: Host-associated > Arthropoda: Insects >...
ATCCACATTCTGATACACCGCATTGGCCGTGCCGCTGTACCACGCCGTGCTACCCGGTTTCGAGTGGGGCGGCAAGATGGACACACCGCCCACCAAGAGGTCTAAGTCCCAATCCTGTCCCCTGCCGATATAGCTGTGCAACAGCAACGGCTGGTACTGGGTCATGACCCCCACCGTGTCAATCCCAGAGCGGACACAGTTGGTCAGGGGAAAATCAATAATCCGATACTTCCCGCCAAAGGTGACGGCAGGTTTTGCGATCGCCTCCGTCAACGACCCCAGCCGAGAACCCCGCCCCCCAGCCAAGAGCATGGCGATGCACTCTTTGCCATAGTACATGTCTGACTTGCTCATAACAATCTCACACCTTTCTGATAGAATGCTTGCGTTTTATCGTTGCTCGTTCAAATTGGGCCGGCAGTATACATGAATCATGCATTCGTAACGTCTATTGATTTTGATTGTTCTCATCATGAGCCCCCTCCAACACAAAACAGAGGGTCGCCAGCGGCGGAATGGTCAGATTGAGGCCCTGTTCAAAACCATGCATCCCTATACCCTCGGTGTGTACCGTGCCGTTTTGGTGGCCTTGACCGCCGTATTCAATATAGTCAGAGTTTAACACCTCTGTATAAACCCCCGCCTCCGGCACGCCGATGCGGTAGTCTGTCCTTGTGACCGGGGCAAAGTTGCAGAGCACGACAACACACCGGCCCCGTTTATCCCGGCGCAGGAATACGATGATGTTCTGTTCATTGTCCGAGTCACTAATCCACTGGAACCCGTCCCAAGAATAATCAATCTCCCACAGGGCAGGGGTGTCTAAGTAGAATCGGTTGAGGGTCTGGATGTAGGTTTTCAACTTGGCGTGCATGGGGTAGTCGAGCAAAAACCAGTCTAAGGGCGTTTCATAGTCCCACTCTTTGAACTGGCCGAACTCGGCCCCCATGAAGGTGAGCTTTTTCCCCGGATGGGCCATCATATACCCCAAAAACGCCCGAAGCCCCGCAAATTTGGTCTCATAATCACCGGGCATTTTGTCTAACAGTGAGTGCTTTCCGTGTACCACCTCATCATGGGACAGGGGCAGGATAAAATTCTCGCTAAAGGCGTAGTGGAACGAGAAGGTGATTTTATTGTGAATCTCTTTCCGGTACAAGGGGTCTACACTGACGTATTCCAACATATCGTTCATCCAGCCCATGTTCCACTTGTAGTTAAACCCAAGCCCCCCATCGTGGTCGGGCTTGGTGACCATGGGCCATGCCGTGGCCTCTTCCGCAATCATCATGGCGTAGGGCTGTGCGTTGAACACGGCTTTGTTTAGCTTGCGTAGGAAAGAAATGGCCTCCAAATTCTCACTGCCGCCCCGGTGGTTGGGGAACCACTGCCCCGGCTTTCTGCCGTAGCTGAGATATAGCATGGAACTGACCGCATCCACCCGCAAACCGTCAGCGCGGAATTTTTCTAACCAGTATACGGCGTTGGATACCAGAAACGACTGCACTTCCGTCCGGCCATAGTCAAAGCACCGGGTGCCCCACTCGTCATGCTCCATCCGATCTTTGCCGTGACATTCGTACAGCGGCCCACCGTCAAATTCGTAGAGACCGTGGGCGTCCTTGGGAAAATGAGACGGTACCCAGTCTAAAATCACACCGATGTCCGCCTGATGGCACAGGTCAATGAACCGCATCAAGTCCTGCGGCGACCCATGCCGCGAGGTGGGCGCATAAAATCCGCAAATCTGATACCCCCACGAGCCGCCAAAGGGATGCTCCATCACGGGCATGAGTTCCACATGAGTATAGTGCATTTCTTTGATGTAAGGGATGAGCCGCTGGGCAATTTCAGTATAGTTCAGCAATTCTCCATTGTCCCCCTGTTGCCAAGAACCGAGGTGGAGTTCATAGATATTCATCGGCTTGTCGTACAGGTCGTCTTTTTTTGCCTGCCAAACCGCATCGCCCCAAGTATAGTCCTCTAAATCACAGACGATAGAGGCGGTTTTCTCGTTAGTTTCGGCGAAAAAAGCGTAGGGATCGGACTTCAACAATACGTCTCCGCCCTCGGTGACAATCCGAAACTTATACCGCTGGCCGGGTGCGATGCCGTTTCCAATCAACACCTCCCAAACACCACCATCGGAGATGCGGTTGAGCGGGGTTTGCTCCGGGGCCCAATCGTTCATGTCCCCCACGAGATAGACCGCAGCCGCAGCCGGTGCCCATGTCCGAAATGCTGCCGCACCCCGTACCGGGTCCAGGTGGCACCCAAGAAATTCATAGGCCCGATAGTTGGTGCCTTGATGGAACAGGTAGATGGGAAGGTCACTGGGTAGTCGCAGTTCACGCATGTCATTGCCCCCTCATATCACAGTGTCACCGAACTTGTCTAATTTTACCATGTTTTGGGTGAGGGTGCAAGGGGAATTATGGTAAAAAACCGATGATTGTTTTATGAATTGGCAGCATGTACGCCATGTAGGGGCGACTATCAATCGCCCGGCCCTTCGCCCCTGCGCATTCCATACCCATAAAAAACCCACCGCCGCATTCCCGGTATCGGGATGCGGCGGTGGGTTCTCATTCTGCAATTAATCCAGCATCGGAACAAAGCGCATGAGGATCGTAGCCGCCTGTGCCCGTGTAGCCGTGCCTGTCGGTATAAGCTGGCCGCCTGTGCCTTGGATGAGTTCGTTGTATACAGCCCAAGCCACGGCATCCTCCGCCCAAGAGCCGACACGGTCTGTATCCGGAAACGCAAGCGCAAAATCATCCGGGATGTTCACATCTATGTCCGCAAACTGTGCAAAGCGATATATCATGGTGGCAAATTCTTGCCGTGATACTGCGTTTTGCGGTCGGAATCTTGTTTCGCTTACCCCTTGAACAATGCCGTTTGAGTGTGCCCAAGCGATATAGGGTGCGTACCATCTGCCCTCGGCTACGTCATCAAACGGAGCTGCTGCCGGGTCACTGGTATCGGCAACCCTGTCGTGGTACATCCGAAACAGTGTGGTGACGACCATGGCCCGGCTAAAATCCATGGTCGGTGCGAATGTGGTTGCCGCTGTGCCTTGCATGATGCCGTTTTCGTGTACGAATACGACAGCGGGGTGATACCATCTGCCTGCTGCTACATCGGCAAACGGGAATGGGTCAGGGTCGGTGCCGTTACCGGAACCACCGTTGCCATTGCCACTTCCGTTGCCGGGTAGGTTTTCAATGCCCGGGCAGGGGCCCGGATCAAATACTGTGCCGCTGCCTCTGGTACGGAAGGCAATGTCGTTATTGTTGAGCGGATGGTTATGTATCGTTGCGCTGGTTGTGTTGATATTTGTAATTTCTGGATTTACCGGCGGGGGAAATGCCCCTTGGCCTGCAAAGTTATGAGCGAACACCACGTCGGCCCCGATCGTAATGTTACGATAGTCTCTGGACTCTAGTGTGGATGAGGACAAACTACTGGTTTGGCGAACGCTCGTGTAGATTGCACCGCCCCAGCGAACCGCCCGATTACCGGTGAGGAAACCTGCATTGATGGTCAACTGGTGGTTCTGAATATTGATGCCACCGCCGTCAGTGGCCGCAATGTTATTGCGAATGATTCCATTGTTGATGACAACTTGGGCTGACGAGACAAATCCAACGCCGGGTCTGCGTTCGAACGTACCAATTCCGCCACCGCTAGTGCTTACCGCTACGTTGCCGATGATTTGTCCGCCATTCATGGTAAAGTAGCTTGGATTGCCATTCAGCGCAATGCCACCGCCACTAGGTGCTGTATTATTAGCGATCACACCGCCGTTCATGACAAAGGTAGCGTGGCTGACGATACGAACCCCGCCGCCATATAACGTGGAAACGTTGTTTCGAATCTCGCTGCCATCCTCCATGGTAAAGTAGCTGGTGCCACCGACTGGACCGCTGCCGAAGATGTTTACACCGGATCCGAAGCGGTAGCGGGAGTTTTCAATGATAGCGCCTGCTCTCATGACAAGCGTTCCGTTTGAACTAACGCCGCCGCTGTGATGTGTAATGGTGCCTGGTGTGCGCTCTCCACTGAGTACAATATTTTCCAAAGTCAAACTACTGCGGTACCCTCGGTGATCAGGGCCGGAGACCTCAAAATGCCGCCGATTTTCTAGTTCTTGATAAATTGTCCGGCGTGCACCAGCACTGGTGAGCACAATATTACGTCCCTGGCGGATATCAAGCCGCAACGTATTCGTGATCACGATGTCATTTGTCAACGCAATGGTCACTTGCGTCTCATCGGTGGGCGCATTTTGGATCGCCGCTCTGAGTTCGGCTTCTGTACTGACTTGCACTGCGTTTTCTGCACTGTCGGTGATAGCAAAGGCAACACCGGGTGTGCTGAACAGTAGTGCCAGCACCAAGACTAGGGCTAAGATTTTTTTTGCTTTTTGCATTGTTGTTTCGTGCCTCCTGATAGGGATTTCATAAGTCTTCTAAATAACATTACTTGTTTATTAAACCATGTTTTTATGAATTTGTCAAGTAATTATTGGATAAGCGTCAAATACCGTCCTCGCTTCGCCTTTTCCAACATAGTCACTCTTTCTTTCCATTTCAAATTTGGCCTCCGCAAAATAAGGGCGATGCTGTTTCCGCATCTCCCTTATAGGTTTTGAAGCGTATTACATTCGATTTGTATAAGCCCCTAAAAAAACACCCCTCGTTTTTTCCCTCTGCTGTCCCGCCCTGCATGACGGCGGGGTTCGCCCTCCATATCCACCAAGATAATATCCTCCCCGATTTTACTGATTTGCGCCCATGGGATGACGAAGTCATCTTCCCTGCCGAACAACCCAAAAAACCGGGCGGGGCCAGGTACCAATAGGGCCGTGACCTGCCCCTCGGGCAAGGATATGACTGCATCGTAGACAAACCCCAGCCGGTGACCCGTGTTGAGGTTGATGATTTCTTTGTACCGCAGTTCTGCCACCGTTGTTTGCATCATGGAATCACCTCTTCCCTTTTGGTACAGGATATTCCACAGATAGATTGTACTATGTCCCCCTGTGTGTTACCATAAGTGAAGTGTCTCAAGAACAGGGGAATCCCATGACAGACAAGAAACGCAACTATTTGATATTAGGCATCGTCTACCTCACCTTCATCGCACTGGGCATACAAGAGGTCGCTGGGGTGGCTTGGCCCGCCATCCGCTATGACTTGGGCCTGCCCCTAGAGTGGGCGGGGGCCATGATGATCGTAAACTCGACCCTGTTCGCCCTGACCAGCAGCCAACTGGGGCGGATATCCAAGCGGCTGGGACTAGAGCGTATTACACTATTAGGCACGGTGTGTATGGCACTGGGTCTCACGGGCATTGCCTTGGCCCCGTCTTTCCCTTTTATTATCGGTGCTACGACCTTTCTTGGAGTGGGTGCCGGGTTCGTTGACCCCAGTGTGAACTCGTATATGGCCCGCTCGTTTTCCACCAAACTCAACAACTGGCTCCACTGTTTTTGGGGCATGGGTGCCATGATTGGCCCCATTATCATGACCCGGATGATTCACGTCTCCGGCTGGCGGCCGGGGTATATTGCGGTGGCCGCATTCTTAGGCGTGACGGCCTTGGTGCTTCTTGTTAGCATTCTGCGCGGCGTTTGGAACAACACAGGTACCCTCGATCAAGCGGAACAGTCGAGCATAGACAACGAGGCCCATTATCTCACCAAAAAGCGATATTTGTTCACCGCCGTGTTCTTTTTCTTCCTCTTCGGCACGTTAGAGCATTCTATGGGCTTCTGGATCACCAGCGTCTTGATTGAGTCCCGCGGCATGTACATCGGCATTGCGGGTCTGTATCCGGCGGTCTATTTCGGCTTTATTATGGTGGGCCGAATTCTGTTCGGATTTGTGGCGGAAAAGATGCAGGATGCTGGAATTATTCGCATCGGCTTTTGCGTGGCCGCCGTTGGCGTGTTGATCCTGCTGTTCACCGGCCATATTGCAGGGATGGCGTTAACGGGCCTCGGTTTCGCCCCGATTTTCCCCTGTGTCATGCACGCCAACGCCGCTCGTTTCCACCCGGACGTGTTCACCAAACTGGTGGGCTACCAACTGGCCGCATTAGGGGCTGGGATTGCAATCTTGTCGTCTCTGACCGGACAAGTGTTGTCCCATATTTCTCTAGAGGCCCTGTTCCCTATCGCCCTTGGCCTCATCGCAATCACATGGGCCATTAATGAGAGTTTGGAACGGGCGTTGGTAAAAACCGCCGGAAAATAGCGAGAAATTAGCCGTATCAAAGCAAGCCCCCCCGGAGATACTAGGTGTATCAAAGGGGGGCTTTTTGTATGCAGGGCAAAGTTGAAATCTGCGGGGTCAATACGGCAAAGCTGAAAGTGCTCTCTAACGATGAGATTACAGACCTGCTCCGCCGCACCAAAGAGGGCGACTGGGAGGCACGGCAGGCGCTCATTTCCGGCAATCTTCGCTTGGTTCTCTCGGTGATTCAAAAATTCCTCAACCGAGGCGAGAATGTAGACGACCTGTTCCAAGTGGGTTGTATCGGGCTGATTAAGGCCATTGATAATTTTGATATTAGTCAAAACGTACGTTTTTCCACGTATGGGGTTCCGATGATTATCACTAGGGGAAAACCGGAGAAAGAAACCCCTTATGATGCGTACAAAACAAGGAAAACCAAGGCTTTGCAACTCTCAGTTCTACTATCACAAGACCAAAGAAGCGTGGCGGGAAAACTTTATTGAGCAATACCACGCCATCCGTGCCACCTCCGCCGCCATGTACAACCGAGAACGACAACCGGGCACCCCCGCTTGGGTATCTGTGGCGGGGATGTTTGCAATCACGAAGTGGTACGACTGGCTCACCTTCTGCGACATTGTGCCATACATAGCAAAACGAAACCCGGCGCGCGGGCGGGTCAAGACGGTAGATATTACACTGACACGAGAGGTGAACATTCCGGGTGATCCGAAGTTTTCTCGGTTTCTGGAAGAGAACGCGTGGCTGGGGAGCCAGGAAAAAACCGTGCGGCGGGTGCCGTGGGATTTTTAGGGTTGTTCTGTGGGCATGTAGTAATAGAGTAGCGCATTGAAAAGAGCGGTTTGTTCTGTTATAATTGTCGCAAAGGTCGAAATGTACGCTTTTATGGGGGTTATGGTAAGGCTTATAAAAATTGATTGGGAGGGTTTTTAGAATGAGCGAAAATCACGCAGGGACTTATGTGGGGAAAATTATTAAGGATCCACGCTATCAAGCTGGTTCTTTAAGCGGAGCATACTACTTCAAAATAGAAGATGGTACAATAATTGACGATGAAAGTATGATTTGTCTGAAGCGTGCGAAGGATTCCAAACAAAAAAAAATTTTAGATGGCCTTATAGGAAAATCCGTCAGTTTAATGATTATGGAAAATGCACTTAAAAAACCAGATGTATATATGCCCTCAAAAATTCAATGCACTTACTGGCTTGACCATCCAGAGTGGTTCGGAAAAAACCTTCTCAAAAACTTAGAGCAAGAACCTGACGCTGTGCCAGATACTAGTGCATCCAACCCAAAAGAAAAAAACCACCAAAACCAAAACATCATCCTCTACGGCGCACCCGGCACAGGAAAAACTTACAACTCCGTACACCGTGCATTGTCCATTATTGATGAGGAGTCGCTTGAAGAGCTAAATAGTGACCAAGATGTGTTTGAGCTTTACCGCACGCTTAATGTGAAGGTTAAATTTCTTAACTTGGAAAATCCCGACTTTGATTTTGTGAACCAATTATTCAAAACAGAGGGCTAGGGTTTTGCCCCGCTCTCCGCTCTTGACAAGCCGACTGTTTCCGTGTATAATTCATCAAATCAAGATTTGTAAAATCACGCTTTGAAAGTTGGTGTGTTCTATGTTCATAGGCCGTAAGCAAGAACTTGCATTTTTAGAAGACAAGTATACTGCCCCCGGCGGTCAGCTTGTCGTACTCTATGGGCGGCGGCGTGTCGGGAAGACGGCAATGTTACAGCATTTTTGTGCCAATAAGCCCCATGTGTTCTACTCTTGCCGTGAAATATCGGATAAAAAACAGCTTGCAGATTATTCCGAGCGCATTCTACAGGCAGGAATCCCGGCGGCACAGTATTTAGACGTTTTCCCCGATTGGGAGAAGGCACTTTCAGCCGTTTTAGAGTTGCCCGCCACCGGTGCAAAAAAACTGCTGGTTATTGATGAGTTCCCCTATATGTGCAAAGGCAATGCCTCCATCCCCTCCATTTTACAGATTCTTTGGGATGAGAAACTCAAAGACCAAAACGTGATGATCATCCTCTGCGGCAGTGCCATGAGCTTTATTGAAAAGAAACTCCTGTCTGAAAAGAACCCGCTCTATGGCCGGGCGACCGGTGTCTACAAGATGAAAGAGTTGCCCTTTGACGACGCAATCAAGTTCTTTCCCAACTATTCGGATGAGGACAAGATGCTGGCATACGCCGTGCTGGGCGGCATCCCCCACTATTTGCGGCAGTTTGAGCCTAGCTTATCTCTGAGTGAAAATATCATCAAACATGTGCTGACAAAAGGGTGTGCGCTGTATAGCGAAGTCGAATTTCTCATTCGGCAAGAGTTGCGGGAACCGGCACTCTACAACACCATCGTCGAAGCCGTGGCACTTGGCAATACAAAGCTCAATGACATCTACACAAAAACCGGGTTGGAGAAGGCAAAGATCAGCGTTTATCTGCGTAACTTGATGGAGCTTGAGATACTAGAGCGGGAGTTCTCCGTGACCTCTAGCACGAAAGAGCAGGCCACCTCCACACGGGGCCTGTATCGGATTACAGATAACTTCTTCCGCTTTTGGTTCCATTTTGTCTTTCCGCATCTATCTGACTTGGAGACCGGAGATGCCGCCGGGGTGTTTGAGCATGTTGTGCACCCCCAACTGAACCACTTCACATCTCCTGTTTTTGAGATTGTCTGCCGAGAATATCTCCGTAAGTTGAACCGGAAAAATGCACTCGGCTTTCGTGCCGCAAAACTGGGCAGATGGTGGGGCAAGCTGGGCGGCACACAGACAGAGGTCGATGTGGTAGCCATAGATGCCGTATCCAAGCACTATGTCTTAGGCGAATGCAAATTCCGAAATGCACCGATGGACACAGGCGATCTGGACGCACTAAAGGCAAAGGCCGGATTTGTCAAGCAAGGCGCAGCGGTGCAATATGCCCTGTTCTCAAAATCCGGGTTTTCAGAGGGTCTGGCTACTGTAGCCGAGCAGGGTGAAGGGCTACGTCTCTTCTCGCTTTCAGATATTGTGGTGCCATGATGGAAATAGAAAAAGAATGCAGAGACGCTATTTGGGTTTCTGCATCCTTTTGTTTTTTTCGAATTACATTATCTCCACACCCACAAGCTCCGCCTCGGCGTGTTCTTCCATGAAGCGGACGATCTCGTCCAATGACTGCCGTGCATAAGCAAACTCGCCCGACACAACGACAACCCCAATGGTCAGGGTCTGGTACATACCCTGTGTGTCCACCACAGACACGGCGGCGTTGAAGCGTCGCCGTGTTTTGTCGATCAGGCTACGGCAGACTTGGCGTTTGTCTTTGAGGGATGTGGCGTGGGGGATGTGAAAGGTTAGCTTTGCGGTTTGTGTGTGCATGACATTATCTCCTCTAACTAAAATATACCAGATTTCTACGCATCCCGCAAGGTTGTTATGCTTTGTAAAATTCAATTCAACAAAATGGTTGCTAGTAGCAAAAAACTATGATAAAATACAAAAAATGACAGATAGGGGGCGATCTATTGTCAGACTATATTGCACGTCGAGCAGAGGACAAGCGAGAGCAGGCGTTGTCCGAACACTTACACGGCACGGCCGAACGAGCTGCCGAGTTTGCCTCTGCCTTTGGGGCAAGAGAGTGGGGGTATTTGTGCGGACTGCTCCATGATATTGGAAAGTATAGCGAGGCGTTTCAAAATAGAGTCCGAGGATCAAATCAGCGTGTAGACCACGCCACAGCAGGCAGTCAAGAGCTTATCCGCAAGGGTGCGCCTTTGGCTGCCTTTTGTGTTGCGGGACATCACGGAGGCCTGCCGGATGGCGGAGACCCGAAAGATAACGAAGACCAAGCGACTCTTGTTGGACGCTCTAAGCGCAAACTGGAAGACTACTCTGCTTGGGAAACGGAAATCGCCCCGCCGCCGTTCTCGCAGCAGGAATGTCATGACCCGTTGCAAGATTCGTTTTTCACCCGAATGCTCTATTCCTGTCTTGTGGATGCAGACTACTTGGACACAGAAGCATTTATGTCCGGCGAGGCAGTTGACCGTACCGGCGGGGAGAGTATGTCTGTGTTGCTAGACAAATTAAACAATCACTTCGAGGAAAGAGGATTCCTCAACCCCCAAAGCGACTTAAACCGCAAACGAACACAGGTGTTGCACAATTGTATGGATGCGGCGGCCTCTACACCTGGCCTTTTCTCGCTGACAGTTCCCACGGGCGGCGGAAAAACGCTCGCTTCTTTGGCCTTTGCACTTAACCATGCCGTACATCATGGGAAAGAACGGGTGATCTATGTGATTCCGTATTGCTCTATTATCGACCAAACTGTAGAGGTATTCCGTAACATTTTGGGTGCGGATAATGTGTTAGAGCACCACAGTGGCGCTACATACGAGACCGGTGAGAAAGATTATGTCGGCGCAAAAGACAAGATGGTACTGGCCACTGAAAACTGGGACATGCCCATTGTGGTGACAACATCTGTACAATTTTTTGAGTCGCTTTACGCAAACCGTTCGTCTCGTTGTCGAAAGTTGCACAACATTGCAAACAGCGTGGTCATTTTTGATGAGGCACAAATGATTCCGCTCCCCAACTTAAAGCCTTGTGTATTGGCCATTGCCCAATTGGTCGAACACTTCAAGACTACAGCGGTCTTATGTACGGCCACGCAACCCTCACTGGATGGGTTATTTGAAGAATTGGCACCGCAACTCAAACAGCAAGAGATTTGTGCAGAACCGAAGGAACTTTATATGGCATTACGGCGGGTAAGTTTTCAGCGGGTAGGAAAACTTACCAACATAGAGTTGGCAGAGCGTCTTTCCGAGCATGAACAGGCTCTGTGTATTGTCAACAGTCGAAAGCAGGCACAAGAAGTATTTCATCTACTATCGGGCGAGGGGAACTATCACCTGTCTACACTAATGTACCCGAAGCACCGCAGCGGACTTTTAGAAGAAATCAGAGCAAGGCTCAAAGCGGGTGAGCCTTGCCGTGTGATCTCCACCTCTCTCATTGAGGCCGGTGTTGATGTGGACTTCCCCGCAGTATACCGGGCAGAGGCGGGCTTGGATTCGATTCTGCAAGCGGCAGGACGTTGCAACCGAGAGGGCAAACGTCCGGCAAAGGAAAGTATCGTCACTGTATTTGATTCGGAGGCCAAAGCACATCCTATGTTGGACACAAATATTGATGCCATGAACGAAGCCGCACGAAGCCACCAAGACCTTGGTGCATTTGAGGCCATCAGCACTTATTTTAAAGTGCTACTCCAATTCAGGGGCGACGATGCACTGGATTTATATGGGGTGCTAAACGCCTTTCAGAATGGGTTTGATGGGCGGCAACTTCCGTTCCGTACGGTTGCAGAAAACTTTCAAATGATTGCAACAACAGCAAAGACTGTCTACATCCCGGAAGGTGATGGAGAGCGATTAGTAGAAAAACTTCGAGCAGGAGAAGTAAGCCGTGGTTTGTTCCGCGCGTTAGGCCGATATGGCGTGACGGTGTATCCGGAACATTTTGAGGCATTGCGGAGAGCGGGGGATATTGAAGTGCTTCCAGAGTCAGAGGATATGGCGATTTTATTGAACATGGATTTATATGATAAGCGGACAGGGTTATCGTTTGAGGCGGAGGAGGGGAAGGGATTTATGGTGTAAATGATAAATAAGAGGCACATTCCCAACCACCAAACAGAAAGGAGTTGAACAACATAGCAATTCAATTAGAAGTATGGGGCGCAGATGCCTGTTTTAGTCGTCCGGAGTTTAAGGTTGAGCGGGTTTCTTACGATTTTATCACGCCATCGGCGGCCCGGGGGATTTTAGAGAGCGTGTTCTGGCATCCCGGGCTTAAGTGGCACATTGATCGGATTCATGTGCTGAGGCCGATTCAGTTTGCCAATATTCGCCGGAATGAAGTCAGTGCCAAAATATCCGCCCGCAACGTGCAAACGGCAATGAAATCAGGGACACCGGCGTATTTGGCCACCACAGAACACATCCAACAGCGGGCCACTACGGCCCTCAAACATGTGCGGTACATCATCGATGCACATTTCTCCATGACGGACAAGGCGGCCCCCGGTGATAATCCGGGGAAGTTTCAAGACATCATCAAACGGCGGATTCAGCGGGGGCAGTTTTATAGTATGCCCTATTTCGGAACAAGAGAATTCCCGGCCTTTTTTGCGGCACCAAAGGAAATTCCATCCTGCCCAAAGGAGCTAAAAGGGAAGCACGACTTTGGGTACATGCTCTATGACATGGACTACAGCAACCCGGAGGATATTCGACCGCAGTTTTTCCGTGCCATTATGCAAGACGGGGTTGTGGACTTGACCGATGTGGAGGTGAGAGGATGATTTTACACGCATTGGTGGAGCGGTATGAGGATTTGGCCAAACAGGGGAAAATTGCAAAACCCGGCTGGGGCCCGGCGAAGGTGTCGTATGCGTTGTCGCTGTCGCAAGATGGGGAGCTATTGGATGTTGTAGGGCTACCGCCAATAGAGACCCAGCAGGGAAAAAGGACAGTATCTCGCCCACAAGAGATGCAGGTGCCGGAGCCTGTCAAGCGTTCTTCCGGGGTTGCGGCAAACTTTCTCTGTGACACATCCTCATACTTTTTGGGGATGGATAACAAAGGAAAACCGGCACGCACGAAGGAGTGCTTTCAAGCGGCGAAAAATTTGCATGAAAAGGTGTTAGAGCAAGTTGACAGCCCTGTTGCAACAGCAATCTTGCGGTTCTTTCATTATTGGGCCACAGAGGGATGCGAAACACACCCCGCCCTTGTTGAAAAAGCAGAAGATGTGAAAGCCGGCAGTAATCTGATTTTTCGAGTGGATGGCGTATTCGCACAAGATGACCCGGAAATCGCCCGTGCATGGCAAGCTGTGTATGAGGAAAAAGAAGGCGACACGGCAACTTGTCTTGTTACAGGGGAAGAGGCGCATATTGCACGGCTTCACCCATCTATCAAAGGTGTGCGGGGAGCACAATCTTCCGGGGCGACGCTGGTTGGGTTTAACTCGGACTCGTTGTGCTCTTACGAGAAGAAACAGGGCGAGAACGCCCCGGTGGGGGAATATGCCGCATTTGCCTATGGAGCGGCCCTCAATGCCCTATTGGCAGACCGAGAACATACGCAGCTTTTGGGTGACATGACCTTGGTGTTTTGGGCGAAAGGCGGAGAGTCGGCCTATCAATCTTTCTTTGGCGCCATGCTTGGAAAAAATGAAGATGAGATGACCGACTCCAGCTTAAAAGCGGCAATGACGAGTTTGGCCAAAGGGGAAACCACAAAATGGGCAGGCGTAGAGATTAACCCTGCAACTCCCTTTTACATTCTGGGGCTTTCGCCCAATGCGGCTCGGCTATCTGTGCGGTTTTTTCTGCAAAACAGCTTTGGTGCAATTGCCCAGCGAATGAAAGCCCACCAAGAACGACTGGAAATTGCCCGCCCTGCTTACGACAGACATGAAGAGCTTCCATTTTGGGCATTGATTCGTGAAACGGTGAATCAAAAGTCACGGGACAAAAAAGCGTCTCCGGTTATGGAGGGGGAGTTGGTCAGAGCAGTTCTGACTGATGGGAAATATTCCGCAACCCTACTCAACGGTGTTATGCTCCGCATTCGGGCAGAAAAGGAAGTCACCAGAGGGCGTGCGGCAATTATCAAAGCGTATTATTTGAAAAATAAACACAAAGATTGTCCAAGGGAGGTATTGACAGTGGCATTAAATGAAAGCAAGCATACACCATATCTATTGGGACGGGCATTTTCAGTTTTAGAGGCAATTCAGCAGTCAGCAAATCCCGGCATCAACACAACAATCAAGGATAAGTATTTCAACTCAGCCTCAGCAACTCCAGCTACAATATTCCCAATCTTGATCAGCTTGACACAACACCATTTACGCAAACTGGAGAAAGGGCTGCATATCCACTATGAAAAAGAGTTGACGGCCATTTTAGGGGAAATTGCTGATTTTCCAAAACGCTTGACCCTGCCAGAACAGGGAGCATTCCAACTCGGCTACTACCATCAAACACAAAAACGTTACGAAAAGAAAAAGGAGGACTAGAGCTATGCGTGAATCTGCAATCAAAAATCGGTATGAATTTGTAGTGCTGTTCGACGTGGAGAACGGAAACCCCAACGGTGACCCGGACGGGGGCAATATGCCACGGATTGATCCGGAAACCGGACAAGGCCTTGTCACGGACGTCTGCTTGAAGCGGAAAATTCGGAATTTTGTAGAGATGGTGAAAGAGGGTGTGCCGGGGTACGATATCTATATCAAAGACGGCGTTCCGCTCAATACCAGCGACAAACGAGCCTATAAGGAATTAGAAATTGATGAAAAGAACCCTAAGGGAAAAGATGAAGAAATCCGTGACTTTATGTGCGACAATTTCTATGACATCCGCACATTTGGAGCGGTGATGACGACGTTTGTAAAAGCAAACCTCAACTGCGGACAAGTGCGTGGCCCGGTTCAATTGGGGTTTGCCCGCTCCATTGATCCCATTTTGCCTCAAGAGATGACCATCACCCGCATTGCGATTACGACAGAAGCAGATGCAGAGAGAAAGCACACCGAGATGGGACGTAAATACATCGTGCCTTACGGCCTCTATCGTGTCGAGGGATTCGTTTCTGCAAATTTGGCCCGGAAAACCACTGGGTTTTCGGAGGGGGATTTAGAACTACTTTGGCAGGCCATTTTCAACATGTTCGAGCATGACCGCTCTGCCGCTCGTGGAAAAATGACGGTACGAGAGCTTATTGTGTTCAAACATGATTCTGAGTTGGGCAATGCACCGGCACATAAGTTGTTTGACACTGTAACAGTCAAACGGTGGAATAAGGAGGACACAGACCCAGCGCAAGAAGATGAACTAGGTCCGCCCCGAACATTTTCTGATTATAAGGTTGTGGTGGACGAGGCGGCACTGCCGGATGGAATCACATGTATGAGAATGGGGTAATTCGTTCAGAAGACTTCCTCATGCTATCCGGCCTACAACACTTTGCATTCTGTCCCCGCCAATGGGCACTCATCCACCTAGAGGGCCAATGGGCAGAAAATGTAAAAACGGTGGAGGGCAACCTGCTGCACGAAAAATGTCACAGCGCAGAGCAGAGCGAGCGGCGGGGAGATGCGCTGATTTTGCGGGACTTGCGGATTTTTTCTAACACACTGGGACTCTCCGGGGCCTGTGATGTTGTGGAATTCTCCCGAGATGAAAACGGGGTCACCTTGCATGGGAGAGAGGGACGGTGGCATCCGTTCCCCATTGAGTACAAGCGTGGCAAACCAAAAGAACATAGAGCGGACGAGCTACAACTTTGTGCCCAAGCCATGTGTTTAGAAGAGATGCTATGCTGTACCATTTCCGAGGGAGCACTCTTTTATGGAGAGAGCCGCCGGCGGCAGGGTGTGCAGTTTGATACGGAGCTCCGAGAGCAGGTTGTGGCAATGACACAGGAAATGCACCAATACGCTCGGCGGGGACATACGCCCCATGTACGCCCACGGAAAGGGTGTCCGTCTTGCTCGTTAAAGGAACTTTGTCTGCCGAAATTGCTGAAAAAACGTTCGGCCTCTGACTGGGTGAAACAGCGCGTGGAGGAGGTGCAAATGCCGTGAGACGATTGTTAAATACACTGTTTGTTGTCAGTGATGACGCATATCTCTCCTTAGAGGGTGAGAATATCGTCGTCCAAAAAGACGATGGGCCCGCTCGATTTCCGCTACATACGCTGGAGAATATTCTCAGCTTTAGTTACAAAGGTGCGTCCCCTGCACTGATGGGGAAGTGTGCCAAAGATGGGATTGGGCTCTCCTTTTTCACACCCACCGGCCGGTTCCTTGCTCGTACTTATGGAGAGAGTCGTGGGAATGTGTTGCTCCGCAAAGAGCAGTATCGGCGTTCGGATGATTTACATTCCAGTTGTCTGATTGCAAAACAGTTCGTAACCGGCAAAGTCTACAATAGCCGTTGGGTGTTAGAGCGGGCCACACGGGATCATCCGCTTCGCTTGGATGTGCAGACGGTGAAGTATGTGTCGGACTTGTTGGCGCGCACGCTTTCCGATGTTGCGGAATGTGACACACTGGAGCGGTTGCGGGGGCTGGAGGGCGAGAGTGCGGCACGCTACTTTGGCGTGTTAGACCAGCTTTTGTTGCAGAACAAGGACGAATTTTCCTTCATCGGTCGTTCCCGCCGCCCACCGCTTGACCGATTCAATGCACTACTCTCTTTTATTTATGCCCTGTTGGCAAACCAATGTGCAGCGGCGTTGGAGGGTGTGGGCTTGGATAGCTATGTTGGCTTTATGCACCGAGATCGTGCTGGGCGAATCTCATTAGCATTGGATTTGATGGAAGAATTTCGCTCTATTTTAGGCGACCGATTGGCGTTGACCCTAATCAACAATCGTACCGTACGCCCGGAGCATTTTGAACTGCGTGAAAATGGGGCGGTACTCTTAACTGCGGATGGGCGTAAGGCTGTGCTGGCTGCATGGCAGGAGCGGAAACGTGAGGCGTTGACGCATCCGTTTCTGGAAGAGAAACTCGCGTGGGGCCTTGTACCCCATGTGCAGGCGCTTTTGCTGGCTCGATATTTGCGAGGAGATTTGGATGCGTACCCGCCTTTTCTTTGGAAGTGAGGACTGTATATGCTACTATTGATTACCTATGATGTCAGCACACAAGATGCCGCAGGGAGAAGGCGATTGCGGAAAGTGGCAAAATTGTGTGTGGATTACGGGCAACGTGTGCAGAACTCGGTGTTTGAGTGTGCCGTGGATGCCACAGAGGCGAGACTTCTGAAAGCAAGGCTTGCCGATTTAATTGACCCGGAACTGGACAGCCTTCGGTTTTATGAGTTGGGGAATCGGTATCGGGATAAGATTGAACATGTCGGAGCAAAGGCCGGTTATCAGCCCGAAGGGGTACTTATGGTATAAGTGCGAAGTGGAAGCGAGCAGTATTTTCCTAGGATGTTCGCACCGAGAAAAGGCAGGAATTACAGGATTGGAGGCTGATAGTGAGAATGATTTGAAGCGAAACGAAAAAATAGTTGCTATATTTTTAGTAAAAGAGCATGATTTTGCTTATGTTTTTTGTACTGTTCTACTGTCGCCCTCCGCACGGAGGGCGTGGATTGAAATTGTTAGCGGTCGGAAAATGGGCCGAAGACCAGTCGTCGCCCTCCGCACGGAGGGCGTGGATTGAAATACTAATTGGTCAGAAATAATTCCGCTCGCATCCGGGTCGCCCTCCGCACGGAGGGCGTGGATTGAAATATTCTCCTTGATCGCTTCTATCGCACCCTCAATCGTCGCCCTCCGCACGGAGGGCGTGGATTGAAATTTGCTGGGCAACATCGCACAAAACCAGCGACTCTCGTCGCCCTCCGCACGGAGGGCGTGGATTGAAATTCAGCGGGCAAAGTATCAGTTAACACGATGAGCAGTCGCCCTCCGCACGGAGGGCGTGGATTGAAATAGCTTGGCGGTAAAAAAGTCATTTACAACCGCTCGTCGCCCTCCGCACGGAGGGCGTGGATTGAAATCATAATAGTCTTGTCTAACATTGTCCTAAATAGATGGTCGCCCTCCGCACGGAGGGCGTGGATTGAAATAAATCGTCGATGCCTAGCCCATCACTTTCATTCCGTCGCCCTCCGCACGGAGGGCGTGGATTGAAATAGGAGGCCGTTTTGGATCATGCGATGAAGTACGGGTCGCCCTCCGCACGGAGGGCGTGGATTGAAATTTCCACTCTACCCAAAAGCCGATACAGCGTATTGGTCGCCCTCCGCACGGAGGGCGTGGATTGAAATTCGTTAACTGCATCACTATCGTCATCATTCTCACGTCGCCCTCCGCACGGAGGGCGTGGATTGAAATCAGCGATAAGATGCCAGATCGTAGTGGTGGCCCGTCGCCCTCCGCACGGAGGGCGTGGATTGAAATCCCATTTACTTCTGCCTGTTCTTGCGCTACCTTGTCGCCCTCCGCACGGAGGGCGTGGATTGAAATCTCTCTTTTATATAACTCTTTAATATATATGTAAAAGTCGCCCTCCGCACGGAGGGCGTGGATTGAAATATCGATTTCCAGCGCAGTAGAGCGTTACGATACCGTCGCCCTCCGCACGGAGGGCGTGGATTGAAATGAGCAAGGTATGCGATCGGCCACACAACTAGGAGGTCGCCCTCCGCACGGAGGGCGTGGATTGAAATCAAGTTCGTCTGATGTTTTTCCGCTACCCCTCATGTCGCCCTCCGCACGGAGGGCGTGGATTGAAATCGGAAATATCAACCGAATCGGGCTACAAAACGCAGTCGCCCTCCGCACGGAGGGCGTGGATTGAAATCACAAGTTTGACGACGAGTATTACGAGGTCTGTCGTCGCCCTCCGCACGGAGGGCGTGGATTGAAATCTCTCCAGAATACCGATAACCGACTACCCCTTCCGTCGCCCTCCGCACGGAGGGCGTGGATTGAAATTTCTATATGTCACCATATAGCTCAGACTATATCAGTCGCCCTCCGCACGGAGGGCGTGGATTGAAATTCCAACATAGACCCCTCTGACAGCAAAAGCGAAAGTCGCCCTCCGCACGGAGGGCGTGGATTGAAATGATTACTGTGTTCATTCCCACCCTCCCTTAATGTGTCGCCCTCCGCACGGAGGGCGTGGATTGAAATCAACTGGTTTCTTCATCGATTTCTAGCGCAGTAGGTCGCCCTCCGCACGGAGGGCGTGGATTGAAATAATGCGATATTTAACAGTCAACGCCCGGAAGCAAGTCGCCCTCCGCACGGAGGGCGTGGATTGAAATACTAAATAGTATCAATAAAACCTCCCGCTTTTATGGTCGCCCTCCGCACGGAGGGCGTGGATTGAAATCGACAGGTGAAGTAGCTAGTATTTCTGGATCAACGTCGCCCTCCGCACGGAGGGCGTGGATTGAAATTTGACGGCCTCATGCACAATTACCCTCTCCACAAAGTCGCCCTCCGCACGGAGGGCGTGGATTGAAATGCAAGCCATAAAGAGGCATTAAATCACTTGCACGGTCGCCCTCCGCACGGAGGGCGTGGATTGAAATGTCTTCTGCAACTCTGGATTGAGCGATTCTATGCCGTCGCCCTCCGCACGGAGGGCGTGGATTGAAATGTTACTATAAATCTCGTTGGACATATAAAATCTGTGTCGCCCTCCGCACGGAGGGCGTGGATTGAAATTCAATCATGCATCCACTAGCAAATAGTAGCTGACGTCGCCCTCCGCACGGAGGGCGTGGATTGAAATATTTTGGTGTTAACATTGAGTACATAAAAAGTGTAGTCGCCCTCCGCACGGAGGGCGTGGATTGAAATGCTGTCTCTCGCCACCGATTTGACGATCTCACTTAGTCGCCCTCCGCACGGAGGGCGTGGATTGAAATCGTGAGGGTGTTATCTCTGATGATACTGGCAAAATGTCGCCCTCCGCACGGAGGGCGTGGATTGAAATCAAGATGCCTTACTGGCACACGAGGTTAAGTATGGTCGCCCTCCGCACGGAGGGCGTGGATTGAAATTTTCTGCGGCTCTCCCACGCTCAAACCAATTCCGTCGCCCTCCGCACGGAGGGCGTGGATTGAAATTTCTAGATGGCTCGTTAAAAGTTTGTCGACCTGAGTCGCCCTCCGCACGGAGGGCGTGGATTGAAATGCAACGTGATTTAAATAATGCCTCGTTATTCATGGGTCGCCCTCCGCACGGAGGGCGTGGATTGAAATCTAACAATTGATTTGCCACACCGTCTTCAAACATGTCGCCCTCCGCACGGAGGGCGTGGATTGAAATCACTATCACCGCTAAACACATTGTTGAAGGGTAGTCGCCCTCCGCACGGAGGGCGTGGATTGAAATCGACATACTAATGTTACTCATCATCGCCAACCTCGTCGCCCTCCGCACGGAGGGCGTGGATTGAAATTGCCTTAGTCGTGACCTTTAATCCTGTGTCGCCGGTCGCCCTCCGCACGGAGGGCGTGGATTGAAATGTCAACATTACTATTTTTTGCATCTCATCTACCGGTCGCCCTCCGCACGGAGGGCGTGGATTGAAATAAACTAGGTGGGTTGCAGAAGTCAGGGATTGTCGGTCGCCCTCCGCACGGAGGGCGTGGATTGAAATTTCCAAAACAGGCAACATTTCGATGCCCATTTCCGTCGCCCTCCGCACGGAGGGCGTGGATTGAAATTCGTTGGGGAACCGTGGCCGAAACCTTTTCACGGTCGCCCTCCGCACGGAGGGCGTGGATTGAAATGACCATCGGTCGATGTTTTTGCCGCATGGTTGAGTCGCCCTCCGCACGGAGGGCGTGGATTGAAATACATTGAGTACATAAAAAGTGTAGTATTTGCAAGGGTCGCCCTCCGCACGGAGGGCGTGGATTGAAATCTCTCATGGCAGAGGCTCCTAGTGTATTACCCCCGTCGCCCTCCGCACGGAGGGCGTGGATTGAAATCAGCGGTTTGTGTTTGACGTACTCGTTGGGCTACGTCGCCCTCCGCACGGAGGGCGTGGATTGAAATGTCCGTCATTTTACACAAACTTACTATCCTACTTGTCGCCCTCCGCACGGAGGGCGTGGATTGAAATATATTGCGTTAACAAAAAGTCCTGTATTTGCAAGTCGCCCTCCGCACGGAGGGCGTGGATTGAAATCATAAATTTGCAGGTGTATTTGTATGCCTTGAGTGGTCGCCCTCCGCACGGAGGGCGTGGATTGAAATGTGAAAAATGCAAAAAAAATGCAAAACCGCAAAAAGTCGCCCTCCGCACGGAGGGCGTGGATTGAAATCAGTTTGTCGTCTGGTTTACGTTGCCGAGCCGTGTCGCCCTCCGCACGGAGGGCGTGGATTGAAATGATGGTTTTTCCGCATATAGCGAAAGTTTCGTCTGTCGCCCTCCGCACGGAGGGCGTGGATTGAAATCGGATCCACTCTCTGTACCTCTCCGGGGCCGCCATGTCGCCCTCCGCACGGAGGGCGTGGATTGAAATATCTAAAACCTTATCGGCATTTTCTACCCCCTCCAAGTCGCCCTCCGCACGGAGGGCGTGGATTGAAATAAATATAAACCTCGCCAGTAGACACGTAAGCAGAGGTCGCCCTCCGCACGGAGGGCGTGGATTGAAATCGTCTGCTTTGCTTTTTGGCCCGGTCTATATGGCGTCGCCCTCCGCACGGAGGGCGTGGATTGAAATCGGCCAGATTATATGTCGAGTATTTTAACGGCAGTGTCGCCCTCCGCACGGAGGGCGTGGATTGAAATGTGAGAGTTCAATACCTCTGTGGTAAGCGCACTGGTCGCCCTCCGCACGGAGGGCGTGGATTGAAATAATCTTGATCCCAGTCTCAAATTCGGTAGCACATGTCGCCCTCCGCACGGAGGGCGTGGATTGAAATGTTACTATAAATCTCGTTTGACATGTAAAATCTGGTCGCCCTCCGCACGGAGGGCGTGGATTGAAATACATTGAGTACATAAAAAGTGTAGTATTTGCAAGGGGTCGCCCTCCGCACGGAGGGCGTGGATTGAAATTGCTAAAGTATATTTACCGTTGTTTGCGGCTCTGGTCGCCCTCCGCACGGAGGGCGTGGATTGAAATACATTCACACATCGCCAATTGATCTGCCATTTCCGTCGCCCTCCGCACGGAGGGCGTGGATTGAAATGCGTGCACTGTTGACTAAGTACTGTTCTGCGCTGGTCGCCCTCCGCACGGAGGGCGTGGATTGAAATCGGGGAGCTTGTCCCCTATCTACACCGTGAGTGGTCGCCCTCCGCACGGAGGGCGTGGATTGAAATTCAGGGTCGCCGTATTTTTCGTTGCCGAACATCGTCGCCCTCCGCACGGAGGGCGTGGATTGAAATGGCTGTCACGTCTCGTTTACGAGATGTTTTGTCGCGTCGCCCTCCGCACGGAGGGCGTGGATTGAAATCAGTCCACTAATGCTATGCCTCGGATCGGTGACAGTCGCCCTCCGCACGGAGGGCGTGGATTGAAATCGGACAAAAACAATTGGCGTTATATGACCCGGAGAGTCGCCCTCCGCACGGAGGGCGTGGATTGAAATCAAAACAGTCTATTTAGAGCAAGAGTTACCCTTTGTCGCCCTCCGCACGGAGGGCGTGGATTGAAATACTGTGGCCATACAGACCGGGTCAAAAAGCAAGTGTCGCCCTCCGCACGGAGGGCGTGGATTGAAATAGCTCGGCGGCAAAAAAGTCATTTACAATCGCTGTCGCCCTCCGCACGGAGGGCGTGGATTGAAATACGGAGTCGGCTCTAACACCGCAAACGGATACGCGTCGCCCTCCGCACGGAGGGCGTGGATTGAAATCAATAAATTGTTGTCTAAAATAGTTGGCTGTGCGGTCGCCCTCCGCACGGAGGGCGTGGATTGAAATCCGTTTTCATCCTTTTGCTGACGCATATTTTCCGCGTCGCCCTCCGCACGGAGGGCGTGGATTGAAATTCGCCGGGCAAAGTATCAGTTAACACGATGAGCATGTCGCCCTCCGCACGGAGGGCGTGGATTGAAATTTGGGTTTCTTGGCTAAAATTATTATACTCTTCCGTCGCCCTCCGCACGGAGGGCGTGGATTGAAATTATTTCCATTTCTATTACCGTCTTAACTATGTAGTGTCGCCCTCCGCACGGAGGGCGTGGATTGAAATATTCAGGGGTATCCGGACGGCACTGTGAAACCGGGGTCGCCCTCCGCACGGAGGGCGACCCATTAGACTTGCAGCAAGTGCAAGCCTATTCCGTGTCGGCAATGTCTGGCACACGCAGTTTTCCACCTTTTTCCAACATTTTCAACTGGTTAGTATCACTAACCAGTTCACTATCTTCAGTGCAGAATCCACCTACTACCGCTCACCGGCACCTTCCCTCCGTTCAAGCAACCGCTCCCGATACCCCGTATAAATCCGCTCTGTCGCCACTCTTGTTGCATCGCTGAACACTTCCATTGCTCGGTAGCGGCGTGAGGCGGCAATCGTTGCCCGAGACACTGCTTGCAGTCCATACTTTCGGAGCTGCTCATTTGTGTGCAGGGCGACTTGAAGAACTTCATCGCTCGGAATATCCTCCCACTCTTCTTCCTCAAAAAAGCGGCTCTCCAGATAGTCTCTGAGCATCAACTGCATCTCAAAAACAAACTTGTCAAAGCTCGCTTCCTCCATGAGGTATGAGAGAATTTTCGTCAATGCGAGGCAAGCACCCATCTCATCATAATTCGCCCAAAGTTGCAATTTCTCAATCACTTCATCGGAGAGCCCCAAGCTCTCCGTCAGTGCCATGTTTTCTCTGACTTTGCTATCCGTGTCGCCGTACAAATACTCCAACGGCACTTTGAAAAACTCCGCTATCTTTTTGAAACTGAAACAATCGGGAATCGTCTTGCCGTCTTTCCAGTGCGACACGGCCTGTCGGGTCACGCCAACATAGTCTGCGATCTCTTGCTGGCTGACTCTCGTTTCGTCAATCAACAGCCGTAGTCGTCTGGGAAATGGGGAAAGGTAAGAATTTTTGTCGTTCATGTCGTGTTATGCCCTCCGAGTTAATGTTGATTGCACATTTCTAATTTGCGTCAAAATCACTTGCCAAAGCATTGCGAGTGTGATATATTCTGATTATAGTAAAATAAATTGCACAAGTCAATACAAAGGTTGAATCGATTGACAAGCACCTTGACAACCAAATATCGCACAAGCCGCCACAATCGGTGAGTCCCGAACGAGATAGCCGGTTAGCAAACGTGTCGTTGAAAAAAGTCCTCGGGAAAGCAGAGGGCCGCCAAACAAGGTCGCATCACAGGAACCGGCTTGAGAGATAACTGACACCCCAAGAAGGCAAGGCGAAGCTGCCGCATGATTGGCCGGTGGAAGGAATGCCTACGGCACAAAAATCCAACACAAAGGAGAGATGATTATTCAAAATCTAAAACGTAGCATCAATCTCGGCTTCCGTGTGACGGAAGAGGAAAAGGCTCTGATCTATCGGCGCATGGAGGAGGTGGGCATTCGTAACCTGCGGGCGTATCTGTTAAAGATGGCACTCAATGGCATGTTGGTCACGCTTGACCTCAAAGATGTTCGGGAGTGCAATCGGCTACTCCGCAACCTGACCAACAACGTCAACCAGATTGCAAAGCGGGTCAACGGCGGCGGAAACGTCCATTCTGCGGATCTCGCGAAAGTCCAAAGCACCCTTAGTGCGGTGTGGAATCAGCAAGACAAGATTATCCGCAGTCTAACGAAAGTATTGGAGGTGGCGTAGTGGCGAAGTTGAAGATTATCACGATGGAAGATGTGCAAGCCGAGCCCGCTGAGTTCCTTTGGGAGCCGTATATCCCGCTTGGTAAGATCAGCATCGTCCAAGGCGACCCCGGTGACGGAAAAACCACTTTGCTCCTAGCCATCGCCGCCGCTGTGACGAGAGGTTTGCCTCTGCCCGGCGGCATACAGACTGCCCCTGTCCGTGTTATCTTCCGAACAGCGGAGGATGGGCTGGCGGACACCATCAAGCTTCGCTTGGAGCAATTGGGTGCGGACTGTGGGCGCATTCATGTGGTAGATGAAAAAGAGAAGTCGCTTTCTCTATCGGATGAACGGATTGAGGAAGCCATTATCAAAATGGATGCGAAGTTATTTATCCTCGACCCATTGCAAGCATATCTCAGCGGTGCGGGTATGCACAGTGCAAACGGCATCCGTCCACTGATGAAAGCCCTCGGTACAGTTGCAGACCGGACAGGCTGTGCCATCGTCATCATTGGTCACCTCAACAAGAAAGGCGGCAAGGCACAGTATCGTGGTTTAGGCAGCATCGACATCTACGCCGCCGCTCGGAGTGTGCTGACGGTGGGTAGGCTGACGGACAGTGTTCGGGCCGTGGTACAGGGAAAATCCAACCTCGCCCCGCCCGGCACACCGCAGGCATTCAGTTTCGACCCTGCAACCGGCTTTGTGTGGCACGGAGATTGTGATACGACTTTAGACGAACTGTTGGCAGAGCGGAAGCTCTCGCCCAAGCCAGAAAACCAGTTGGACAAGGCCAAGCGGTTTCTTGAGACTACGCTTTCCAAGGGTGCCGCTCCTGCTACGGAGCTTGTGGAACTGGCAAAGGAGCAAGGCATATCTACCAAGACCCTCAACCGTGCAAAGGAAGCACTGGGTGTCATCTCCGTCAAGCAGGGCGGGAAATGGCTTTGGCAGATTCCAATTACGGTGGACTATAAAGTGGGCCAAGGTGGTCAAGATGGCCAACCTACCCCTATGGCCGCCTTGACCATCTTGCCCTCTGTGGGAGCCTCTGCGTAATGGCAACAACATGGATGAAAGCCCTGCATCGAGGTAGTGGTATCTCCGCCGCTCTCGGTCGCTCGGTGGACTATATCAGAAATTCCGAAAAGACCGAGGACGGTGAGTTGGTATATGGGTACGAGTGTGACCCCTATACGGTGCAGTCAGAATTTCTGCTTTCCAAAAAGTTGTATGAGCAGAGAACGGGACGAGACCAAGGTCAGCGTGATGTAATCGCCTACCACATCCGTATGAGTTTCAAGCCCGGCGAAGTCACAGCAGAGCAGGCGTTGGAACTTGGTCGGGAGCTCGCCATGCGATGGACAAAGGGCAAGCATCAATTCATCGTGGCAACGCATACCAACACGAAGAGTCCTCATGTCCACATCATCTACAATTCTGTCAACCTAGACTGCACCGGAAAATATCAAGACTTCAAACGGTCAGCCATTGTCCTCCGCCGTGTGAGTGATCAGATTTGTTTGGAGCATGGGCTGTCGGTCATTAAAAAGCCGGGGCTGTCCAAGGGTTATAATCGCAAAGGATATCTTGCGAACAAGCCCAATATGCTCATTGACATCCAAGCCAAACTGCAACAGGGTTACGGGGCCGGGTTTGAGCATTGGGCAAGGATTCAGAATCTGAAAACCTCTGCCAAGACGCTCATCTTTTTGCAGGAGCGTGGGCTGGCCGATTACGACAAGCTGGTGGACGCAACACGCTCTGCAACGCAGAGGTTCAACACCATGTCCGGCCGTGTCAGCGAGATCAAAGCCAGACAGAAGGACATCGCCGAATTGCAAAAGCACATCGGCGCTTATCGCAAGACGAGAGAGGTCTATGTCCAGTATCGTCAGGCAAAGAACAAGCGGAAATTCTATGCTGAGAACGAATCCGCCCTCGTCAGACACAAGGCCGCAAAGGAGTATTTCAACGGCCTAAATCTCAAGAAACTACCCGCTATGAAATCACTTCAACAGAAGTACGCCATTCTTGAAGCTGAGAAGAGAAAACTCTACTCCGGCTACAAACCGGCACGAGAAGAAATGATCGCACTCCTAACGGCGCAGCAGATCGTAGATACGCTACTAGGGAAAGTGCCGCAGCGGACAATGACACTCAACCGTGGCGCACGGTAATCGCTCGAAGCAGACGCCAACGGCGGCTTAACAAAAAAGCAAAACTTGCTTTTTTGACTTGGGCGGTGCAGAGCATTTCTCGAAAATGCACGCACCACCCCCTGCTTGCAAGGTCGTAAAACCAAAAAGAAAGGAACGTGATAGGTTGCAATCTCTTGACTGATCCCGCCCATCTATGGGCAGAATCTAACGAAACAACAGAGGGGGCTTGTCTATTGCACATTACGCTTACCACAAGCATAAATGGAATCCCGGTCAATCAAATCTCGAAGAAAGAACGTAGCTATACCTCAACCGTCATCAGCCAAGTGATCAGCGATGTAAACAGGCGATTGGAAAATTTTTCAACCAATGATAACAGTGCAAAATCGTAGGTTGAAATTTCATCCCACAGATGTTATACTAATCTCACTTCCCGCCTCTTGCGGGAAGGATACATAGAGCAAGGAGCATGACCATGCAAAACAAAACACACGCCGCCATTTATATTCGTGTTTCTACTGACCACCAGCGGGAAGAAGGATACTCCATTGATGCACAAAAAGAGATGCTGGAAGCCCATTGTGTATCAAAAGGAATTAAACACTATGAATACTATATCGACGGCGGATTTACAGGCTCGAACATTGAGCGACCTGAAATGCAGCGTCTTATCCGTGACGTGAAGTGCGGCAAAGTATGTCACGTTGTTGTTTATAAATTAGACCGCTTATCTCGAAGCCAGAAAGACACCCTGTATCTCATTGAAGATGTATTCAACCCCAACGGTGTGGATTTTATCTCTATGCAGGAGAGCATGGACACCTCTACCCCGCTGGGTCGCCTTATGCTCGGCATCCTGTCTGCGTTCGCCCAGCTTGAGCGTGAAAATATCATGGAGCGCACCCGCATGGGGATGCGGAAGCGGGTAGAGTCCGGCCTGTGGCCCGGCGGCGGCAACACACCGTATGGCTATGATTACGACAAAGAGCAAGGCATCTTAGTCCCCAACGCCGATGCAGAGAAAGTGCGGAAAATCTACGAACTCTATCTGGCGGGCCACTCCACCGGTAAGATTGCGGATATGTTGGGTTTTAAGTATGACCGTCTGGTGTATCAGATTCTCAGCCGAAAATCCAACGCCGGATATATCCAATACAATGGTGAGGAATACCGCGGCCGCCATGAACCGATTGTCAGCTTGGAAACATACGAAGAAGCCATGCAGTATAGGAAAGAGCGTTCCGTCAAGAAGGTGTCCGAGTCAAAACATCTGTTCACGGGACTGCTCTATTGCGGCAAGTGCGGTGCGAAAATGCGCTACCAGAAGTGGGGCAAAACAGATTCCAAAATCATCTGTTACTCACAGGACAACAAGCCACATCTCGTGAAAGACCCAAACTGCGACAACCAGCGGCTATGGGCAAGCGTTATGGAAGATGTAGTTGTGCGTGACTTGCTGGGGTTCTCTTTCGCCCTGTCCCAAAAGGAAAGCAAAGAGATTTCCAATATGAGCCTGCTGGATATGCTACATGACCAATACAACCACGCCACGGTAAAGCTCCGGCGGCTATATGACCTCTATAGCAGCGGCGGGGATGAAGTGCTGTTGCAGTCCATTGATGATGCAAAGAAAGAGATGGCAAAAATCCAAACCCAAATTGAGAGCGAGACAGAAAAAAGCAAAAGCCAAGACCGGATGCGAAGGATGCACAAAGAAGTTTCCAGCCTTACCGATGCGTGGGCATATATGACCACCAAGGAAAAAAAGTGCGTGGCAAACGCCTGTATCAATAAAATCACACTTCTCGACGGTGCGATTCACTTGGATTATAATCTGGATGCTGAAACCGACAGCAGTACAGTAGCATAGAAACTGAACCCTCCTTAATATGACAGTGTGTCATATTAAGGAGGGGTTTTTTGTGTGCTCTCTGACCACCTGCCCTGTATGCTCGTCTAAAACAGTGGTGTCCTCCTTTATTATTGCGCATACAGTTAGTCGCTAACGATGCCCTCAGCTTCTAGCCGCAGTTTGTAGAAAACCTGCAGCCATTCCGGCTGTTTCTCAACTTCGGACATAAGTTTCTCTAAACGTCTTTTCCCGACTCGTTTATCCAGTACAGCAAAAAGACGAACCATAGCATCAGGAGACGCAATGCTTTTATCAATGCTATTGTTGTGATAGGCATAAAAGGCATTATAAAAGTAGTGGGTTCCAACTTGACTTGTCGCAACAAGATTTGCCTGCTCATGACGCTCTTGATACATATGAGACCTTATTTTTTCTTCCCTTTCCCAGACAAATTCGTGCCACGCATTATAGTACTTTTCGCTGAAGTTAAAGTAGTCACACTGAAATATTTCTTTCCCATCAAGACGAATTGCTGCCCGCCCGGTTTGATCATGTGCACCTCGATAGTTCGTTTTGAAATATTGTATTCGCCCTTTGAGAGAATCGCAAATGTTCTCTTGCTCCAGTACTTTTCGCATCGCACTCCACGAAATGCCGGGGCGCGGATGATTTTTTCTTCCCATGACTTCTCCTATCTTAAGTATAAAGCACTACCGCCTACGCTGACGGCACAGCCTTTCGCTACCCAATCAGTCTAACACAAACATCCACCCTACACCTGCTTCATACTCAACCCAATCCGCTTCTTCTCCGGCTCTACTTGCAGCACCACCGCCTGCACCACATCCCCCACCGCGACCACCTCAGAGGGGTGGCGTACAAAGCGGTCTGCGAGTTCTGAGATGTGAACCAAGCCGTCTTGATGCACGCCGATGTCTACAAACGCACCGAAGTCAATCACATTCCGCACCGTGCCGGAGAGGGTCATGCCGGGGGTGAGGTCTTCCATGTGTAACACGTCCTGCCGCATGAGCGGGGGTGGCAGCTCATCTCTGGGGTCACGGCCCGGTTTTAAGAGGTTGGCCACAATGTCAGTCAGGGTCGGCACACCCACCCCACACGCTTGGGCGGCCTCGGCTGTGCCGATTGCTTGCAGGCGGCACTGCAACTCACCTAAGTTGCCGGATTTCACGTCTTCCGGCGTGTAGCCCAGCAGGGCGAGCAATGCCTTTGCCGCTTTATATGATTCCGGGTGGACAGAGGTGTTGTCCAAGATTTGCTTGGATTCCGACACCCGCAAAAATCCGGCACACTGTTCATACGCTTTCGGGCCCAGCTTTGGCACTTTGCGGAGGGTTTTTCTGTCCGGGAACGCACCATGTTCTTCCCGATAGGCGACAATGTTTTTTGCCGTGGTTGCGGTCAGTCCCGACACTTGCGTGAGCAGGGGGACGGACGCAATGTTCAAGTCAACGCCAACTTGGTTCACGCAGTCCTCCACCACGGCTTCTAATGCTTGATCCAACCGTGCCCCCGGCATGTCGTGTTGGTACTGCCCGACACCGATACTCTTGGGGTCAATTTTCACCAATTCTGCCAAGGGGTCTAACAATCTCCGTGCAATGGACACGGCAGAGCGGAGGGTTAGGTCTAGCTCGGGAAACTCGTCTGCCGCCAACTTGGAAGCGGAATAGACCGAAGCCCCGGCCTCGTTTACCACCATATAGCTGACCTTGCCGCCCATGTCACGGATTACGTCCGCCACAAACGCCTCCGCCTCACCGGAGGCCGTACCGTTGCCGATTGCAATACAACTGACACCATGGCGTGTGATTAGTTTACGCAGGATGTCCGCCGCTTTTTCTGTTTGGTTGAGCGGCGGGGTGGGGTAAATCACGTCCGTATCAAGCACACGCCCGGTTTCGTCTACCACCGCCAGCTTACAGCCGGTACGATACGCCGGGTCAAGCCCCAATGTCACCCGGCCTTTCACCGGCGGCTGCATGAGGAGCGGTTTGAGATTGAGTGCAAACATCGAAATAGCTTGCTCGTCTGCCCGGTCGGTAAGCTGACTACGCATCTCCCGCTCCACTGACGGAAAGAGTAAGCGTTTGAACGAATCTTCCGCCGCCTCTGCCACTAAGTCGGATGTAATGCTGCCCGGCCATACAAAGGCTTTGTGTAACATAGCGAGGGCTTCGGCCTCATCCACTTCGATAGAAACTTTGAGCAACTTCTCCCGCTCGCCCCGGTTTATCGCCAATATTTGGTGGCTGGAAAGCGATTTATACGCCGCATCAAAGGCATAGTACAACCGATAGACAGAGTCTTCTTCCGGGCTTACCGCACGGACAGCAACCCGACCAGTTCCGGCAACCAGCTCCCGCAGGGCTTGCCGCACACCGGCATCATCGGACATGTCCTCTGCGATAATGTCTTTTGCACCGGAGATGGCATCTTCTGTAGTCAGCACCCCTTGTGCTTCGTTGATGTATGGACGTGCAAGGTCAGAGATGGAACCGCTCTCCAACTCTTGCTCGAAAATCAGATGTGCCAACGGTTCCAGCCCCCGCTCTCTGGCTATAGTGGCACGAGTGCGCCGCTTGGGGCGATAGGGGCGGTAGAGGTCTTCCACCGCTGTCAGTGTTTCGGCGTTTTTAATGTCGGCTTCCAGTTCCGGTGTCAGCTTGCCAAGCTCTGTGATGACGGCGAGGACTTCTTGTTTCCTTGCTTCCAAGTTACGCAAATAGGCCAGCCGCTCTGCGATTTGACGCAGAACTTGGTCGTCTAGTGTTCCGTGCTGCTCTTTCCGATACCGAGCAATGAACGGAATGGTACAGCCCCCATCTAAGAGTTCTATGATGTTTTGAGCGAACAAGAGCTTGATGTCAAACTCTTGGCTCAGTACTTCGGCAAAATTCATGATTGCTTGCCCTCCATATCTTTCAAACGCTATCATACGCATTCCTTTCGAGATTGTCAACGATTCCCTTTTGAAGCTGGCTAAAATTGATTTCCTCGTCTGCATAGAAATTCCCTCTTGCAATTTCCCGCAATCCATTGTAAAATCAAGGAAAGCTCTATATTTTAACCATGTTTTCGCCTAGCGATAACCATTCCGATGATTATCGGCGAAATTCGGCGGTATCTCCGGGACAACAGCCCCATTCGGGTCAGCCGCAGTATGCGGGATTTGGCGTATAAAGTCCTGCAAGTCAAAGAACGGCTGATGGGCGAAAAACAAAAAGAACCCACCATCGACGAGATTGCCAAAGAATTAGACATTCGGCGAGAAGAGGTCGTCACCGCCTTAGACGCTATTATGGATCCTGTCAGCCTTCACGAACCGGTCTACACCGACGGCGGGGATGACATCTGCGTCATGGATCAAGTGGGGGACACGAAAAATACCGATGAATCCTGGATTGAGCAGATTGCCTTAAACGAGGCCATCGCCCGCCTTACAGACCGGGAAAAACACATTTTGGCCCTGCGGTTTTATGACGGGAAAACCCAGATGGAGGTTGCCGGAGAGGTTGGGATCAGCCAAGCGCAAGTCTCTCGGCTGGAAAAGAATGCCATTGGGCAGATTAAGAAAAATTTGTAGGTTTTGGGGGCCGGCGAATGCGCCCCTACACCCCCCCAAACTCCATCCGCACCTCAAACCGGAGCTTTCCGACTTCATCCATCCCCCGGACATGCCGGACATCTTCCGCTTTGCCGCAGTAGAGGGTGAGGGTTTCGCCGGGGAATCCCTCTTGCACATAGTTCATCTCCACCTGCGATATATATTGATCCCCGTACCGCTCATAATGCAGGGCATCACAGGCCATGTCGGCGTATTTGGTGTTGTTGACATGGCCGTTGATATCTGTGTCGCTGTAATAGTCGGGTCGGATGAGGGCAAGCTCCATCTCCGGGGGTGCTTTGATTTTTGCGGGAATAATATCCTTGACAACCGTCGGTCTGGGGCTGTGGGCTAGGCTTGGGATTGTGGCGGGTTTTAGGATTTTCCGCTGAGTGATGTCTGCCAATACCCATGAAATCACCGCCTCACCGATGCACTCGCCTCCCACGAAAATATCAAAGTCCCGGAACACCGCCGCTGTTTTTCCCACACCCCGGTGCCATGTGATGATATCCAGCACATCCTCGTATCCGATGGGCCGGCTCAGAGTGAGATGCACCCGCACCATCATCCAGGCTGCGTTATGCTCTCTTGCCATCTGCTCGCCGCCGATGCCTAGGATAATGGCGTGTTCGGTGGACATGTCTTGTAAATACCCCAAAAGCGCAGACAGCTTGCATCGTTTGTGGATGTCAATATCCACAGGCCGAAGGTGGTATTTGCGTGCCAATATCTCGTTCATGTACGATACCCTCCCACTATGATTGTTCTCAAAAGTATATCACGATTTCCTTTGATCTGCAAAAGGGCGGCAAAGCCGCTAGAGGGGCTTCATACAGTTTCGACTATAGTCGAGTGTTTTCAGAAAATCTGTGGGCCCAGCGCAAATGCGCTGGGCCCATAGATTGTTTTAGATTGCTATTCTGGTAGCATCTCCTGCGGGGTATAGATGTACTTCCAGTTAATGGCACCATCACGGCCTCTGGTCAAATAGTGATAGTTAGCCGCACCCAGCACCGACGGGAAAAACCAATCTGTTTCCAGCACGTCTGGGAAGTCACGAATATAATCTTCATTCTCTATGTCCACTGCGTTCAAGGCTGCTCGGCTGTCTACACGGTCTAAAATCCGGTTGACCGCCGTTGCTACTTCGGCACGGGTGATGCTGGCACCGGGACGGAATCTGTTCTGATCGTCTCCTACCATCCAGCCCTCAGAGAAGACTGTGTACACATAGTTGTCCGCCCAGCGACTGATTTGGCCTACATCCACGAATGCCATCTCGCCGGCCTCTTCCGCATACTCCACAGTACGAGCCAACATGGCCGCCAGTTGCTCCCGAGTAATCGGGGCTGTCGGTAAGAATCTGCCGCGCTCGTCACCCTGCACCAGACCTTCCGTATAGGCCCAGGCTACATAGTGGTAGAACCAATTCGTCTCGCTCACGTCACTGAACACATCAAAGCTGTCCATATCTTCCGGTAGTGTCCCCGCCTCAAAGTCTTCTATCATTGTCCGGGCCAGAATGGCTGCCACTTGGGCTCGTGTAATGCTCGTGCGTGGCATGAACTCGCCCGCGGCGTTGCCAAACATGTACGCCGGGTGGAATTCTCGCACTACCGGCTCTGTCAGCGCCGCCATGGCTTCCTCCAGCGCAATTCTCGCCTCGGTGATTGCATCACGGGCTGCCGCTGGGTCGGCTTGCGCCAACACACGCTGGGCTTCTGCTAAGGCTTCTGCAAACGCTGCCCATGTTTCCGGGGTGTAGATTGCTTCATCTCTCTCTTCCGCCTGCTCAATTGCATCTTCCAGCGCGGCACGTCTGACTGCATCCAATACATCCAACAAGCTCTCTGTCGCTGTGTCCACTACCAATTGGTCAGGTGCCGTCAAAGCCGTGCGGGCGGCGGCAAGAACCGCTGCTTGCGATGCCGTTAGCGTGTAGTCTAGTTCCGCAAGCATATGCTCCGCTTCCGCTATCGCTTCTTCCAAGGCAGCTCTGTCTATGGGCACTGTTACCGTGATGACAAAGTTTTGTGTGAAATTACTTGTTTCCGTCAGGCCGTTTATAATGGTCGCACGGACAACAACCGTCCCCGGTGCTGTGGTGCGCAACGTGGTACCGCTGATGGTCGCACCGGTTGTGCCTGCATTGTACACGCTCCAAACAATGGTGCGATTTGTGGCGGTGGACGGAACCGCTGTGCCTGCCAAAGCTAGGTCTGTACCCACTGTGGCCGTTGTGGGCACACCGATGATGCTGGTCACCGGTCTGAATTCGCTGGTGTCAATCGCATCCCCGATTACAACGATGTGATTGATTGACGTGTTGCCATTTAGCCGATCCTCCATGGTGAAGTTATGGCCGAATATTCGCAGATAGACCGCCCCCTGATTTGCCACAGTGTCAGGCAGAGCAAATTCGACATACGTCCGGGTTAAGGGGTTTTCAAATACCTCAAAACTGTTATCGCTGGCCCGCAAGGG
>Ga0136643_10000909_pt1 | contig 34662 bp, 12 predicted proteins | sample TergutLab28metaG_FD_96883 | JGI IMG/M metagenome (GOLD analysis project Ga0136643, IMG submission 96883) | Labiotermes labralis P1 segment gut microbial communities from Petit-Saut dam, French Guiana - Lab288 P1 (version 3) (version 3) | ecosystem: Host-associated > Arthropoda: Insects >...
CAGACACATACACACACACACACATACACACACATACACACACACACACATACACACACACACAGACACACACACACACACACACACACACACACACACACACACACACACACACACATACACACACACACACACACACACACACACACACACAGACACACACACACACACACACACACATAAACACACACATACACATAAACACACACATACACACACATGCACGCACACACACACACACACACACACAGACACACACACACACATAAACACACACACACACACACACATACACACACACACGCACACACGCGCGCGCGCGCACACACAGACACACACACACACACACATAAACACACACAAACTATGGTCATAAGTACTTAAATTCAAGTACCCTATTTATATTGATTTAAAATACTATACAAATAAATGACATTTAAGTTAGCTTCAATTTACAGTCAATTTAACAGTTCAGCAAAAATATAAGATAAGCAGTGTGATGTGCCAGGGACAAGCAGATAAATATGCAATACATATTACATAATTAAGTATATATTTTCATTTCAGTTAAAACAGATATTTGTTTATTATGATTATATATTCAAATGTACTCTATAGACAATTTTAAATGCACTCTGTCTAAAACATAGAAATCTTCCTTAGCAACATACTTTCACTACACGAGTAGCAATATATTAAGATATCTCACTGTTTTCTGTTGTGTCATTCATGTATCTCACACATAACAATGTATTTATTTTCGGGCTGCAAATCAGAGCTTATTATGCAAGTATGAACAATATAAAGCAGTCAGTCATAGAAGGCTAATTTACCCCACTTGTGTTACAGTACTAATTGCTCTGCATGTGTTTCACAGTGTCACCAAAAACATACTCCATTTTGAATGGAAATAAGAATAAAAAACACCACAGATAAATTAAATAGACATTTTTCAATATTTTATATCATCACCTTTAGTTTTAACATACATTATCAACAAATCTTCTTACTTTCACTCTTAGCCTGTTGAAACATGAAATAAGTGCACATTTAATGGAGTGTATTTTTTTGTTACTATGGACTCATAGGAATTAATTACATCTGATCATAAGCTGTGTACAGTAGTTATTGTTGTGTATTAACTGCGTATTATGTTATCTATGATGATACAAAGAAATGCATAATTGTTTGGTAACACAAAGGATTCAGATTTCATTGATTGTGAGGAATCCTGCACTGCCTTGTTTACACAAATATACAAGAGTTTTTTTTTACCATAAAAAACATCAGGTCAACTGTGTGTGAAGATGTCTAATCACTATTACAACATGACTTACAGGGTACTGTAATGAAAGTCATGAGGTGCACACTTGGAATTTGAGTCTGACTACAAAAGCCTGATAGGAAAATCTGACAAACTATAAAAAGTCTTGTTAGCTGTATGTCCTTCAGTTATGCCATGCCAGATATTCATCTTCCTGGAAGCATTAAGGCTAAGACCATCACCATTTCACAAGTCTCCTTCACATAATGATATGACAAGGTCATTAGATACTGATGCCTTACAACAGAAAAAGCATTAGTGTAATGAATGACATTGTATCTTTGACAGGAGGCAAAATAATCAATGTAAATTTTATATTTAAATATCTGAATTGTGTCAAAAAGTGTTAGTGGAGCAGAAGTGGAAATTGATATGGGAGTGAAAAGTATGAGGCTGATACTGCAAATTTATACATATTTTGAATATAGTTTTTCATTTGTGTTGTCTACAAAGAAGGTAAGAAGCATCATTAGTTCCGTGCCAATTTAGGGGTCTGTTTCCTTCAGTTCATTTCCACACATATTTGGAATGTATTTACAACATATAAAATCAGTATTTTTGTATCCTTGGGTAGGTGTTAAGGTTCTAACTTACTCTTGGAATCCTTTGTGTACAGAAACATTTATTTTCTGGAGAGATACAAAAAGCACTCAATCATTTATTGGTTGTGGCACATTTTTAGTTTGTTTGTAATACTCAAAGCACAAAGATATTGCCTTATTGGGAGTTCTAATGAGTGAAAAGAGGCTTGTTTTAAATTTTTAAGTCAGACATTTAATTTGCAAGCAAAATAAAAATTTTGATTTGGACACCTGGTATGGTGCATTTTCTGTGATAAATTTGGAATATTCAGCATAATTGTGAGTGCCTCAGACTGCCGTTACTTTGGCTGTTGATCAGAGTCTCTGGAAACTGATAGACCCAAATTCAGTCATAATTTGAGAATTGCCAGATTTTGCACTGCTTAGGTTGCACTGACACATCACATGTGCTCTCTTTTATTAAGGAATTGATGATAATAGTTTTGTCCCTGTGCTTGTGTAACAGATTTTTATAGGGATGTTTTTTATGAATGTTCACCTTATTGATGTAAACTAAAAAACGCTTTTTGTCTATACATGAAGTTTCCCCACTTTTTGTGCCACATAGAAAACATATTCAGTTCTGGAAAATTTTTGATTTCACAGCTATAATCATTGCATCTGTAAAGTTCTGTTACTTATTCTTAGATATGTGAGTACCTAGCAGATTTTTGGATTATAAATTTCATATACCATTAACTGAGGCAGTGTCTTACAGAATATTATTTCAAGACAGAATGAATGCAACTGTTGAGTTAACTGCTGCAGTATGTAACCTGTTTAATACATTTTTTTCATTTAATGTAGCAAGGGTTTTCAACCATACATGTCCACACATACACCAGCTGTGCTCTATATGTAAAATATACGTGTACTGAAAAAGAGATCTGCTTAATATCATCACATGCTTAGTCCTCTTTTTAAGTCATCATCTTGGGGCGAGGTAAGGGAAATGGTGTATTGTGAGATATCCCTGTTAATAATAATAGTCACAAACTGAGGGTCATCATTCTTGGTCCAGACTAGACATTTTATTAGATTCGTGACTCTTCGTTATTTATGAAAGTGGAAAAATTTCAGAATAAATTAACATTATACATAGATTGGACGTCATCACTGGTGATATGAAGTCTAACCATCATTAGATTAGGGTCATCAGATCAGAGGCATACATCTTACAAGCCCTAACACACTTGTTTGTTCTAAATTAACCAATACACTCAGTACAGATGGGGTTCAGACAAACAAAAATTTGTGAATCTGATTTACACTATGGATAATTGGTGAAGAATCTGCATACATTGATTTTAGTATTTGTAGTTCTACTCTAGACTTGGTCCCAGAAATTTATACAGACCTCTGCATTTTCCTTCTAAAGTGCTTGTTTGTCGGAATGTCTGTGTGCTACTCATGTAAAAGGTATTTATAATTGATATGTTTGAAATTATAGTGTGTGCGTACTTATGGAAATAGTCGGATAGATTGAAGCAGATACACAGAATTTGATTATATGCTGATCTTGTTTGTTAAATTGATAGGTAAGATATGCAAATTTCCAGATTAAGATGAGGGTCTTTTCGGGATGCAAAGCCAGTTGGTTTTGTAGGCAGATAGCACTCTTTTGAAGCAACTTGCAAATTCTTCTAAAACACTGCTACCTGTCCATAGACTGCATAACATGGAAAACCTGCTAACCATCATCAAAATGCCAAATATCAAATCTCAAGATATTTTATGACACTTCATATGTTGATAACTAGACTATGTCTTTAATTAAACTTACTATTCAGTAATCAATTGTATTTGATGCACTTAGGGTCCTGGAAGTATGGTGCTGTGTGTTCTAGCTGCATTAACCATGGCATAGGTCTTGAGATAATGAGTAATACGCAACAACCCTCAGTAATAAATTGGAAACTATGATGTATTGCTTTAAAACCATCTAAAAACCATCTCGCTTCTTAACCAACTGCTGGCCAACACTATTATCACATGAACCTGTTTCTCAGTTTATGCTGACCCTTGAGTTTATTATGTGTGATATAAGAATATTTCACATAAGAAGAGCATTTTTCGGCGTGAATGTCATGGTTGGGTTGTTTGTAGTTCAGTTTCTTATTTGGGAAGTCCCGAGTTAAAAACCTGAGGCCAATTATCTTGGTTTTGGGTTTGGCTTTTTTTCTTCAGACCATTCAGGTAAATGCCACAATAGAACCTCACACTCGGCCAAGACAGCATCCTTCCACATTCTTTCCAGTACAGTATTCACTGAACATCCTACCATCAAATGCTATGTAATATAAGCTACTACTGCCACTGTTAAATATGCCATAAATTAAATCTTAATATTCAGGACTACGTTACTAATGTTACTACCAGTTAATCTAATCCTCTCATACAAAACGTCCGCGTTATCAAAAGCATCTTTTTTAAAAATGCAACAAAACTGGTATAAGATACAAACATGCATTTATAAAAGCAAAGCACACTGTTTTTATAAGAATTATAAAACCGTAATAATGACGAGGCGTTTTTGTGGATGTTATCTTAAATATTGTCACTGTGTACAGGGCAAACAGATAAGTTACTTTGTCTTCGGCGTTCTTTGCAAAATAGTTCCAAAAATAAAATACTTGTATTGCTGGTGCCAACGCTTCAAGGACGTTTCTATAAAAGCCTGTGAAAAATACTTAGGAACGTAAAGGATTATGTATTTCGATGCACAAAACATTAAGTGCAGGTCAGATTAAACTATTTTCCCCTTATTTTTGTCACAGTGGGGGAATGTTGGAAACAATGAAGTTTGTTATATGTTAACCCACAGTCGTTTCTTCCAAACATCATCCAAAAATTAATGTGCTCCTTCATATGGCATATAAAAATAATTAAGATTTCCAAAAATATTTACTGTAGCGATAGTTATTGTTATATTTGAACAGCATAATATTGTAAGTTCTAAACAGCTGACCTCTAAACAGAGGCTTGTCTGTAATTTAACGTATCAAATATTACGTGCGTATTGTAGAGTTTTAACCTTCTAGGCCCGTGATTCTTGGGGTAAAGATGAATAACCGAGGTTGTGTCATGTTTTAGGTCGTCGGACTGAAGTAACAACTGTTCTAACGGTCTGAGGCATAAGGCTGACATAATGAACGCAATTGACGTTTTATTTAACAAATATTTTGGACCAATTATATAGTATCGAATGACAGGGTGTTTTTAAAATTATGAATTGGGAAGACTGTGGAAAGGAAAAGGCCGTGGCTTATTGAAGTCCATATACCAACAGTTCCCCGGACGTTCTAAGACACTTTACGAATAACTTTGTACGCGTTAGGAGTTTTACACATTGGTGTTGCCGAAGATTAAATTCTCAGTGATGTCACATTGTGTCTTTGAGTGAGTAGCCTGCGACGTTGTAAATTGTCATAATGAATTAATTTTCAGGCCTATGCAGTCGAAATGCTTGACCTTGAAATCTAATTCACTGCGATCCTTCGAAACGTCGGGAACTACTAGCTGCACAACACGTCACATCCAGAAAGAAATGAAACTTCAAATGCCTGTAGAGTTTGCCCCCGTCCGAGAAACGAACCTTGTATTTTCTAACTGACAAGTCAACTGTTCGACTGTGCAGTACGTTGTTACAATGTCAAGTTTTCGTCGTATGTTTAACATAATAAAAATAGGGTTCCATTATATTTCTGTTTTATCTGTTCTGTTTGGGGTATTGTGTTACTACTTCGTGTTGCAGCAAACAGAACTTTCGAAAAATAATACCAAAGGATATGTTGTCACCGTTAACAACTTCGTGCAATGGCTGACTGCGAAACGTACTTGTTAAAGTTTGCTTCGAGTTAAACCAAGCCGAGAGTTTGCGTAAATCTAATTACGAACTACAGTAGTTGCTACAACTTCAGTCCTGTCCAGACCACTGTCTGTCGGGAGGTAATGATATGACTTTGGAGATATGAGGCCAGCTCGAAAACAAAGTTGGCAGCAGTGGCGGACATAACCAGACAAATGCACAATAATATAATAAATTTCGGTAATTACTTTTTCTGTATACTACTGCTTAAAAAAAATGCAAATTTGTTTCTTGCATTCGGAATTTTATGTTATCTTCCTGATGGGAGCATCAGTGCTGCTTCTTCTGTTTGAAACCTCTGAACCTTGTGGTGTATTTCTCACCTCTGTTTTGTGCGCCCAATGTTGTCATCTAAACAATGGAACAAGTGGAGTTTGGTTCCCCCCAAAAATCAATTACGAACATCAGTTTTTTTTTTTAATTTTAGCAATTCACTTTTGCAATTCAAAAAATTAATCAAACCACTCTCCGCTAACATGGAATTCGCCTCTTTTTCTTAAGAAGTTCCATACTTTTAAACCTATAGCTTAAATGTTTGCGCATCTACGTGTGTTATAATAATGACTCAGAAATTACAAGGTTTGCCTGCTTTATTTCTTATCTGATCAGGACGGTTGATATTTTCAGAAACCTTACAAGCTTCGTTTACTGACATCACGTATGAAAGGCACTCTCTACAAATTTATCTTTGTAAGCAAGAGTCAGTTTCCCTTCCCACCTCTTTCTCTCACATTAAAATAAAAATACAGTACCTTTTAACTGAACACGAATCTTCACATAACGATCTGTCTATGAACTATACTGGCAAAGGTCGGCAGAGGCTCTCTACCTTCAGGCAAAATGAGGCACAGCCAATTTCATGTCCATAGATCTCTGTTCCCCAGTTTGAAGCGGCCGGTCCGTTAGATAGATGACCACCTTTATCCGTGTAATTGTGCCGCGTTTTAAATCAACACATATCTTAGAAACGTGTTTTGGAGGTACGCTTGTGAATTTTGGAACAAAATTACTTGGGAATTTAACTTTACTTTTTTTTATTTATATATTGTCATAGAATTCCAAGGAATAGAGTAGTTCCGTTAACAACAGATTCATGTTTGTTACATTTTGATTGCTGAAAACTCTGATCCTTCGGAGGTATGAAATTGGGCTAAGCCTACAGTAACGTAACTCTAATTAATATGTTTGTTTGTTTTGCGCAGTGGAATCAACCGTTCGATATGATCCCCATGAGAGTGTATGACGTCAGTAATGTTCTGTACTAGAACAATTCAATATTTAAAAATGATTTTTTACATAATTATCGTCAGTACTTTGTATGCGAAACACGAGTTCCTTGACTGTAGGAGCATTTGTCCTTTTGATTTAAATTGACTTGTTACGTGATAGTCTCATTCAAATAAACGTGTCCCACCATTCTATTAAATTCACCAGAATAACTTTTACACTGCCATAAAGATTTACTTGTAGAAGAAACTCTTCATGGAAAATAATAGCTGAGGCAGGGTTCAATACCAAGGTTATCAGTATGAGACTTATGGTGGGAAAATTGACCATGGGATAGCTGCTACTTCAGTTTTATCCTTTTACAATTCCACTAATGCTCCGTACTGATATTTGACTTATCTGTTATCGACGCTATATATTAACTATCCGTAAAGAACAGATATCGTTGTTAGAGGAAACACTTAATAAGCAGAAATACCGATTTCCTCTCTGTCAAAGATGAAAAAGTGGGTACGATTTTTAGCCTAATAAATTGCAAATATCGCTTTTGGCGCAATGATTCTTAATTTTGTTTCAGTTTCATTTCGTTTCAGTTTCATTTGATATCGAAGTTGACTGTTATTCAAGTCCGGTATGCTCTCGATCTGATTTGTTTTCAACACCGAAGGCTTCACTATTTTCAATGCCAAGAAATCGTACTTGCATTCCTTCTATAGCAATGCCATATCCGCCACTGTTTGCCAGTCAGTAAATTTCTTGAAACCAATAATCATGACTCCTCCATTTGTACTCTTCTTTCACCAAGATTAACTGACGGAATTAGAATTTTTTTATTTTAATTGATGTAGGCTAAGGGGCTGATGTGGAATGTGTTGAATGAGAGGAAGGTAAGGGGTTTGGAGGGTCGATGCTTGTCGTAGATGTGGTAGTTGTGGCGGTTTCTCGTTCTGTGCTCTCATCTCGCCGTGATCTGAAAAAACCCGACCCACTCTTGCCACCATCTCTCAGAATCTGGAATAGTCTCTCTTTTTCTAACCAATGATAACGTAGCTTCTTACCCATGTCCGAAAGTGTTTTCAGTTGTTCCTGAAATCATAAATAAAAATAACTTGTACAAAAGTATCTCAAATTACACTGAAGATTGCATTGACTGAGGAATGTATAAATGTAAACAAAACTTTCAAAAGAGCTCCCAGAAGAAGAAAAAGGTTTGTCAAATTGTTTTCATTTTATATGCTAATATAATTTCCCAAGACGTTTGTTTCACAATGAGGTATTAAAGACGGAAGTAAGAGTGTCAATAAAACTTGATGGCATAACGTTTCTGCAATTTACTTTGACATTTAAGTATGTGGACAGGGGGTGGGGAGAGAGAAATAGAGTGGTTACATTGTATTAGCACGAAAACAGGTAGAAGAGGAAACGTTTCTGCAACAGTTACTTTGTCGTTAGTTGTACAAAATGATACAAGTGTTACGTAATTGGTTTTAACTTTATGATTCAAGTTTTAAAGACAAGGTACTGTAGTAGTATATATTCTACTACAAGTATGGGGCAAAAAGAGGTAGTGGGCCTACTTATGAAGTCGTGTAAGACAGTTTGCTTTCGGTACCCGAATCGGAGAGAAGAGGATGCTTATTTTGTTAGTCAGCAATCTTAGTATCTTCCAGCTGTGGTGCTACGTGTTCAAAATGTGTGGGTTGGCGAAAAAGAAGATTTGGTAACCTCAAAGGTTTTTATGACCCCCACACCTATAATCTACACTTACAAAACGTACGGAAGACGTAACGTTTAGGCATATATGTATACGGACACATCCACCTACCAAATGCCACGCGCTTAGCTCCAGTGACTAATGAATTACCGCCACCGAAGCAAGATCTGAAGGAGATTTTCCTCACGGCCGGTATTTTGTTATGTTAAATTTTACAAAAATATAATCAGTATGGAAACTAGCTAAGGGCTAGACGATCCGGGGATCGTGTCTTGTTGGGGGCGAGATTTTCCTCACTTCTCCACACCGGCGCTGGGGCCCACCCAGCCTCCTGTACAATGGGTACTGAGTCATCTTCTCCAGGAGTAAAGCGGCCGGGACCTGGCGTTGACCACCCACCCCATTTAACGCCGAGGTTGAAGAAAGAGTATAGCTAAAACTCTACTTTCCCTGTGGGCTTTTGTGGCATATTTTATTGTGAAATTTACTTTTCATATTTTACACGAGCTAGTACCACCCACCATTTCAGGACCGTAAAGGAAGTGTCGCGCTTAACATTTCGAGTTTTTATATCAGTGTTTGGCATCAAGATTTCGGCGTTGATGTGGCATCCAGTATTTTAACTCTCATACAACGTTTCGCGAAAATCTGTCGACTTTCGATATCGTGGTGGAGTGATTGCAGCATGGAAAAATAAAACATCGAACATGTGCAAAACCCCGCGTGAAAAGCGTTGTGTAAGAATAATCTGTGTTGGAGAAGTATGGGATGATATTTAAAAAAAAATCTGGACGTCATTTATATGTAGGCTTACATGAAAAGCTGATTCTGGTATGGACTGTGTCCCATTACTAATATGAGATGAGCTCAGATAAATTGCTTTCTCTTAGGTAGAGTGTAGAGGTATGGAAACAATATAAAGACCGATTTTCTGTTACTGATGAGGAGATGCTCATGAATCCAGCATAACCCATGTTCTGTAGTCGATTGAATTTTCATGATTAAATATAAAGCGGTACACTGACATTCCAGTGTTGTCGATAACTTAAAAGCTTTCCCCTTTCACATGGATTTCTAATTTCTCTGTGTCTTTGTGATGTGTGCTGCCGCGGGCTAAATTTACCGCGGAGCATGAGAGAAACATTCTCAACCACTTTATGTGTTTCGTCTCCCATTTGCATAAATAGACCGAGAGCTTTTGTTTCCTTTTGAAGCGGGCTTTACGTAAAAGTCAAGCGACAAATATGCTAGGAACGAGATGTAGACCGATCTCTTGAAATTATTTATTAGAACATTGTAATGCAAGTTGGTTGTGTCTCGTATTTGAAATCGGCGAATGAATCGTGCACCATTAGCTATGACTGTTGATTTTCAGTGGTAAAAAATGTAATCTAATTTCATAAATATTGTTATTTTGAAACAAGGGCCGATCCCGGTGGCCGCGCGGTCTGCAGCGTGGGTTTGCAGCCGCTCGCTTCCTGGGATTGCGGGTTCAAATCCCACCGATGGCACGGATGTCTGTCTCTTGTGAGTGTTGTCTGTTGTCACGTGAAGGTTTCTGCGACGAGTTGCTTACTAGTCGAGAGGAGACATGCCGAGTGTGGCATTTTTGAGTGTGCTTATGAAGCCTGGACAATGAGGTGGCCGTGGTCTACTAGGGGCTGTCGCGCCTTAGAATATATATGTATATATATGTATTAAAACAATGTATCAGCACGGACATGATTAAAATAGTAGCCATTGGGTTGGTGCATTTTAGAATTTCGGGTGTTAAAGTTACTTTATAATCATTTATTAAGATTAGCACTTACAAACAAATTTACCATTTGAATAGGGTGATCAGGCCTACAATTTGGAATGAAATAATGGTTTTCTATGATGAATCAGGAAGAACATTGAAGGAAACCGCCTTCTCCTATTTTATGGTGTTATCCCAGTGTTTGACTTTAGGCAGTCGCGAACGCAATGGAAACTTCATGACACTAAGTTTCCAGGGTACGATTCATGGGATCCGACCCAAATGAAGCGGAAATGTTAAGCACTGAACCATAATATTCGACCTGCAGGTATTGTTGGGAGAAGTGTTATCTACGCATACACTTTATTCGACAATTTACGACTGATCAGTTCATGTTCTGACAAATAAAAAATATACCTATGCTTTCTGGTGATCACGTAGTTATTTTCAATTTTCCTGAAATGAAGCGATTACGAATAAATGTTACACTCTTAATTAAGCTCTGCACGCCATTGAAATTTGTAAAGCACACACAAGAAATGTCAGAATTTTTATTTTCTCTTATAGGATTTTAGTGTAAGCCCCCACTGGCGATTCTACCAACGCCAAAACGACAATTGTGTCCAGAAACACATGACAACATACGTTACTTGGTTAATTCATACGAAACTCACATGATAATTCTGAGTCATGGAAAGTCTGAGACTTTGGGAATGTAGGCAGTCTCTTTAGCGTACAATACCACTTCCCATAATGTCAGGGAGTTACGGCCAGGTACCGATGTGGCCACTCTTTTAGGCCAATCTGTGTCCCTGGAAAGCGGTTGTCGTTAAGTTTCCACATATTGATTTGAAAATGGAGACTTTGCGCTGTTTTACTGGAAGGGGTGTTATCATGGAATTTTTCAGGCTGTGAAATGAACTGTAGTTCAATCTTGCCGAGGCACGCGTCCCTGTAATGGTCCGTTTTCGGACAAGAAACAGACAGCCTTCACTGCTGAACAGTCCGTGGCCTGATCCACATTTACTTGAGGGGCTTTCGGACGCCGTATTCTTACAGTTTGATGACCGAGAGTTCATGAGAAAATAAAAATGATTTCGTTCCTCAAGAGGGTGCCATTTTAAATATTTTAATAAAGATATACTGACAGGAGGTTTTATATACATTTCAAATAATACATCGACTAACAGAATTTAACGTGATTTTCAATGTCAAAATGACCTGTAAACAGTATGGGATCGCACAGTGTGTGCACTCGCGGAATGTACTTTGTTTTCGGAATTGGCCTGAAGATGGTTCAGTGAACCGAAACATGTCGCCAGGTTTATATTGTTAATTATTAATATATGTTGTGTTTTGACTGAATAAATTACTTTATCGTTGTACAACACAACGGGATGGTTTCTATAAAAAAAATTGATTTTGTGCTTTACTCACAAGGTCCTTACCACCAGTTCAGCAAATTTTATGTGGCAAAAATGTGAACTTCTGTCAGACGAATTGTATATAATTCAGAAAGAATGGCAACCGCGCGAATTCTGTACCTAGCTTTAGATTTTGTGGCTATAACTACCGGATACTTGGAGCCAGATGCATTGAGTTTTACGCGGAGTCAGAATAGATATAGTTACAAGTTGTGTAAGAAGACTTTTGTAAGTTAAGGACTAAAAACACGATAATCGCGCTAAGCATTGAAGTTTCCTCTATCTGAAAAGCGTAGTCATGAGCCTACGCAATGGCAATTATGCAAAGAAACACATCACCAAATTATATTACTAAAAAGTTAAAGTGATCCCTTTACAGGCCCGGTGTGGCCCAGAGATTGTGTAGAAGTATAGCTCTACCCTCCCCATGACCGCGGCACTAGAAGAGGGTGAGTGGTGTCAGCAGCACGCCCCGGCCGCACTTTACCCCCGGGAAAGAATCGGTACCCATTTTACAGGAGGCTGGGTGGGCCCGTGGGCCGGTCTGGACGGGCGGAAAATCTCGTCCCCACCGGGATTCGATCCCGGACCGTCCGGCCTATAGTCAGTCGCTATGCCGACTGAGCTACCGGGCCCACAAATTATATTGATACTAGTTGATAATTTTTATCGTAATCATCATATCCAATGAAGGGTTGAGACATAAGTTTGTGTCGGAGTTATTTCTCAAAACTTTATATTTTCAAAAAAGATTTCTGACCAATTTTACCTTTAGAAGTATCTGGAACTCCAACTTTTGCCGAGTGTTGCTTTGCCTCTTTTTCTTCTTCGTTGGGTGCTAAGTGATTTTCAAGTTACTTTCCGGTACAGCGCGTTTACATTCGATGCGCTCGGAGAAATCCGTGTTTCTAAGTTTGTATAGTTTTTTTTGTGGCTGTTTGCCTTGGGTCCTGTTGTTTCTTTTCCAAAAGCAAAGTATTAGAACATTTAACCTGTAGCTTGCGATTCACGGGTCCGTACTTTTTTTTGTAAAAGGGGCAAAATCTTTTACACATATAGGAGATATATTAATATAAATTATGTGCTGCATTTCTTCTCTCGGCCTGGTGCAAATGATACTAATCACTCAAGAAAGTTACCCATTTTTGGAGTAAAATTGTGCATGAAATTATTTTCCTCCCCAACGTGCTACATGTCTGCACCATCATATAATCTCCGAAATGGTGACTTTAGTAGTATTAGATAAAAATTTAAAATTACAAAAAGTAAATTCTGGAAATTACAGAAATTATGTCATATACTTTCTTACTGTCACCTTGTAGCTATAAATATGAACAATTCTCCTGCTTTTCATGCCAGAAGCCTTGTGATGTTCTGATGTCATATACAAGAATTTATACTAAGTGTTTAAGAGGTGCATTATCTCATGATTGATTCTTGTCAAAGGCCATAATCCCCATAGGACGAGGTACTGAAGCTCCAAAGCAAAGAATGTAATTTGTAACGCCATTCTTAATATTAGGACACATTAAATCCTTTCTAATTTTAAATCCTAGATTGGGCTAGGTAATCCTCATATCTGTTGTGAAACAAATGCAACATAGAAAGCAGGACACGTTTCCTGGTTGTGTAGGTTAATGTCAGATTTAAGTGTGTTTGTATGTAATATCAAACCCTACCACATGTGAATGTACATTGTGAAAGAGCGTCTCAAGTAATTTAGCAGGTTACGAAAGCGAAGGAGGAAAAGAAATGGGGTTGGGGGAGTTGGAAACGAGATATCCTTTTGAAATGAACAGCCTTTTGTAGGTTGCGTGTTGTGGTAGGTACTCCAGACACGAAGGTGCAGAAATATTCGTGTGCAGTTTGACGGTCAAAGGGTTACCGATTTATGTGTCTTAGACGGTAAGTAGCTACTACAAGATGTGTGACAAGAGGTGGACGTGACCCATCGAATCACGTTTGACTTTACTCGACGTGCAACAGTTCTGCTTGAACTGACATGCTACACATATTTCTGAAGACTATGAATACCTGAATCTTATCGAGGTGCCTGGCGTGGCTCCAAGGTATGGCAGAGCGCTGCTGTTGCCCTGCCACTGCCATGTCTACCAACTGTTCTTCTAGTAAATCCTCGCCGCCCGATAATTTCTGTTTCTCGGAACGCATCGCCAACAGCTGGTCCATCTTGTCGGGGAGGGGTGTCGCAGTAGGTTTGGTTGGAGGCTCATTAACCTTCATCCATGACTTTTGTGGGGTTTGCAGCAGCGAGCTGTTTGTTTTGTTCTGAGTTTTGCTGAGTCCCTTGTTCTTTCCTGGTGGCGCTATGACGGACACGGCAATGTACGCGTTTCTGTGGCGCGCTCGCTGCTGCGCTTCCTTTTGCTGCTGCGCAAGAATCTGTGGGCTGGAGGTTACCCTGTGGTATGCAAAGTGTGGCCACTGTTTGCTGCTAGACGCCTCTTTTGTGTGATGTGCCGAAGTTGCATCTATAGGTGATACGGGCCTCTGGTGAGGATGCGTGGTATGTGACCAAGTATTCGTTTTCACCTCTGTTTGTTTGGACCTAAACGGATCTAGGGATGGCTTTGACCAAGCGCTAATCTTACCACTTGTTATTCTGTTCTGGCTTATGTTGTCGTCAGAAAATTTAGGCCAATTGTGCGCGTACGGATTCTGCATGGACATTTGTGTGCCAAGGGGGAAGTTTGGCCAGTTGTCTGAGGTTTCGTCAATAACGTAACCTTCTTTGTTTGAATCCATACTTTGGTCTATAGGCAGTTCGGGCCACGTTTTGACATTCCCAGCGAGGTTACCGTGTTTAAGAGATTCTATCGAAAATCTGGGCCAGCCTTTATTGGGACTGTTGTACACTGGATCATCGCCGTAATATCTTCTTTCTTCTTTTGGATGCAGAACAGGCCACCTATTAATTCCAGTTTGCGAATTTCCGAAAGCAGGCATTCTGTTTCCAGGTGTACTCTTACCAAGGGATTCACTGAAACTAGGTGTGCCAACGACCTTCTTCCTGTCTGTCTGTCCATACATATTTCCTAAACCTGATGGAGTTTTGATCCAGTCGCCTGATTTTATATGCGAACTGACCACCTCCTGATCTGGCTCTGATTTGCTGACCGAGCCGTACAATTTATTTCTGTTATGAAGCCAGTCTACTGAAGGGTTTGACCAAGTGTGTGTGCGATTTATACCTGTGATTATATCTTTTAGAGATTGTGACCGGTTGTACTGCTCGTGAACGTGACTCGATTTTGTGGGATTAGGCAACTTATTGTTATTTAGATGGGTACGAGCCTGTTTAGGCTCCGATAAATAAGCGATGGCTGAATCGATACTTGACGCATGATCATTATTTGCTTTCTGAGCCTGCACAATTGACAGTTCTTTACCTATTTCTTTTGTTTCTTTGTCAAAATTCATGTAATTGTTTTGGTTTATGTCTCGAATATTTGCAGAATTCCAAGACGGCAGTGAATTGCCCTTTATTATTGAGTGAGATATTTCTTTAGAAACCTTTGACATTTTCCCCTTTTCATTGTCCTTGAACACTGGATTGGCAGGGGGGAGAACGCCCGCCTTCTCTAATTCTTCTCTCCTAATTTCCTCTTTACTCTTTACTCTGAACTTAGGGGCCTCCTTTTCTTCTGTTGCCTTGAGATTTCTTTCTGCTTTTGTTTCTTCTTTTTCTTTTTCTTTTCCGCCTGCTGGTACTTTCGGTGCTGCATCTTTTCCTTGTTCTTGTTACTGAACACATGAACAGTTTCTCTCCCGCCTGCAGTCTTTTTCTCTTCTCTACTCTTTGCCTCTCCTACGGACATGGCTTCCAGTAACGACATTCTTGAGGTGACTAGATCATGATCCAATCGCTCTGAAAATAACAATAGAAAAGGAATGTTTGTTATATTAAATATGATAAAATTTGACATACGTATTGCCGTCAACCACAACAAATTTTATTAATCCCGTCAACACATGCTACTTGTTTCGGTCTTAGTGGCCTTCTTCTGGCGTTAAATGCATGATATTTGAAACTCAAAATTAAATACATGATATTTGAAACTCAAAATTAAATGTGTATGTATTTTGAATTTCTGAGATCTCACAAATTTTACAAGTCATAGTAATTTTTGTGCAGCAATTAAATATAAGCATTTTTAGATTTCTCCTTTGTGGTTTTTTTTATTGTATGGCCATATGCTTAGTTTTCAGAATGATATATTTATTTGATGATTTTCAAATCCTCAGAAGACGGTAATATATTAGATCTGAGATTCTTGCGCAGTAGAAGTGTGCATTAAACCATTAAGGATCGAAACTGAATTTGTCGCACAAATTGTACTGTAGATTTTCTTCGAAAAGTGTGGGGACTTATTAACGAGGACGAGATCCAAGGCACTCATTACAAACATGGGAGAGATAAGAAATGTACACAGAATTCTGAACTGGAAAGCAGGAATAGATGAACAGCTGGGAGCTTAGGCGTTTATGGAAGTATAGCATTAAAACCGATCTTGAATCGGCAGGTGAAAATGTGCGGACCGGCTTCAAATATTCAAGGATTTCGGTGAACAGCTATTTCTTGTGTAAATGATAGCCTTCGGTCTACATTGCTTTAGAAACTATTTGCTTCGTAAGGCCAATCGGAACCGTTTACGAATCAACATTACCCATAGAGACACGTCCTTACAATGGTACTGTCTATCTGGATATTTTGCAAAGAACTTTAAAAAATTTGTACTTCTTAATAATATCTGATTTTCGGATCAACTGAGTTAATGCCGTGACAAAAAATGTTTTGCTTCAGAGTCAACTGTCAAATGTTGATAATGTTGTGGACCACTGCCGTTATGCCCACAGACAAGTAGTACTCGCGTGTTTACTGTGTTCTCATATAATGGCGAGTTGCACTAAACGAGAAGGTCTCTTTCTTCCTGTGCGTCGGAGTGTGCAGCTACAGGGGTCTAGTAGCAGTGCATTATGCTGTTTGGTCATCAGACGCCTTGTTCTTGGAAGATGAAGTTATCGGGTCAAGTGGTGTATCCGTAAGACACGAATTTTCATCAACACTGCTGTGAGAACGTGAAAGAAAACACCTTTTTTTTTATTGTATGATTGTTATTTTTGTTCTCAGCACACAGCATTACAGTAATTTGAAATAAGAAAAAGACGATTTATGTGACCCTTCAGAGACTTGATTCGCAATCATTCTGGCATGCCTGACTCAGCAGCTGCTGCTCGTACATCACAATCCTTTTGAAGAGCCGCAAGTCGATCACATAGTCAAGAATGTCCCCACCTGGCTTATAAACCAAAAGCTTATTTTCGTATTCTAAATATTCCATTATTTGACCCAGTCCTTAACCAGAAAATTCATTTCACATCCTCAAAACCTATATCATCGCGGCCAATTTTAATAATTTTCTCTAATTTATTTCTTCATCTCTTTGGTGTCTGCTTCCTTCAGGTTTTCAACTAAATTTTGCTTTTACATTTTATTTCTCTCTCTTTGCACTAGACCGCCATTCGTTCAGATGAATAATATTTTATGATGGGTGTAGTTTGTGAATCTTCTCATTACGTAGTTTTCAATCTCATCAGTGGGAAAAATGCAGTAAAAGATGAGGTGGCCTGTTTTTCTGAACAAGTAAGAAACTAAGCTTGAAATAAACGGAGACAACTAAACACATCACAAAAAAGTAAAAGTTTTGCTGTGTCTATTAATTTGGAAACAGATTTAATCCCATAGTAAATGTGGACATCGTGGTAAGGAGAAAAGTCCTCGCCTGGAATTAAACACCGGCCATTTATGTAACCTAACAGATATTGCTGCCTTACGCGATAAAGGTGTGTCCAGGCGGCAGATACTGTAGGCCTAAGCGCGAAACTGGAAACTGGTTGAAGTTAGAAATATTGTTTGCCCTAGGCGAAGTTCAGATCCTTTGAATTGAAACTTGCAAGAGCCTGGTGAAATTTGACACCATTTTGTTTGCTATGATGTCATTTAGAAGGTAATTAATATATAAATAACGTCAAGATGCGAAGCTGTTGTCACAGAAATAGGATCTTTGTTCCTGATAGTGTGCATTGAGAGGTAATTACGGGAATGGAATATAATTCATGAGCATGCGTTTAGAATTAAGCGCCTGTTGGTTTTTATTCTTTAACCTTTTGACGCCTAATGTCAACTATCCGTTTTTTTTCGAAATACAGTTTGTTTCATAATTCTAACATATTTGGTTCCTGTATTATTCACATTTTATATACAGAATGTGCTAAAATTAAAAAAATTATTCCGGCGCCAAAAGGTTAATATATTCACTTTACAGGGAGATACGTTATTATAGTTGCGTGACTCTTCCAATTGTGTTGGACGGTACGTGGTCTGAGTTTCTTGCAGCGTCGATACATACACCACGGATATAAAACTTAAATTCTTTTCTTTGTGCATTTCTTCACCCTGCTACGACATCGAGTGATGTATGTTTCACGATAATAAATGGATCTTCTGGAATTGCAACAACAAATTCCTGATTGAACTTAAAGAAAAGAAAATAAATCTCGGGAAGAGACTCAAGGTCCTGAATTGTTCTTTGTCCCTCAAAGTTACAAATAAATACACGTACTTCAACTGACAAAGTGTGTCATAAAGTTGGAAATTTTGCTTTTTATTTATTTTTTCGACCGGAAAATTTAACAGTCCCGTATGTAGGCACAGTTTCCATTGATAAGAATCTAATAGACCCAGCCATATGCATTGTAACCGCTGATGGAGAAGTTGAAATCATAATTTCAGTGAATATGCACTCCACGATCGTAACGAGCTTGATAGTGCAAGCGGTGCTACTACCTAGAGAAAATTTGTTGTCGGAAAAGGTCGATGATCCAGCGCCGATCAAAGCATAGTAACGTCTCGAATGTTTTATAACAACAGGCAACCTGTCATACGCACCTGTAACTAAAAGAGTGGCCAGTCACGAGTGACAGAATGACGTCAAAATTTGAATTTTTAGCTTTTATGAGTACAATCCCTTTTCATTTGACTTCGAGTTATTTTGTATGTTTTCCGTTTTGTTCCTAAGGCTTATTTTCGGACTGTGACTAAGCCCAGAAAATCGTATTTGACAATGTAAAAACTTGAGTTATTTTCAAAGTCGCGTCATACGGCACAATAAAAGAAACGCATTTCTAATTTCTTGTAAAATAGAGTTAACGTTAGAGCAGTAATGATCGGAATAGAGTTCAAATTAATTTTAGCGCTTTTTCTCATGCCAGATATAACGGAAAGACTTTCAGCTTTTTTAGATAAAGTCCGCGGTCAGACGGAAGAAATTACAAAGCCAAAAACCACACTCTCCCCCCCCCCCCGGTAACCCCGTAAGTATGCCGGAGGTAGATACTTTTCACGTTGTTTAGAGAAGACCAATGTATCCAATGTGCTGCACCACGTTTGAATATTTAAAGTTGTTATTCGTGCTTTTTTAGATACAAATTATAAGCTACCTTTAAAATATTCCAACGTAAGTGCGCCCTTGAAATATACAGCACAGTAACAAGTTGTCATGTCGTGTGGCTCATGCAAAGAAAGCATACAGATGCTCTCTAAAACGCGCGTTATCCTTGCGTCAGGGAATTAAAAAATTGTATGGTTTTACTATGCGTTTGGTACATGCGTTGGGGAGTGTCAGCTCCAAGCTTCATTAGTCCCCTGCAGTGGCTTAAACATTAACTCTACTGGACATGGCGTAGTCCTGCTCTAGACAACATGACCGCTATGCATATCACACAGATACAAAACATGTACTCGAAAAATAGCGGACGTCAAAACATGGCCTGTCATATCTCTGCATGTCATTACAAAACCCACCATTTCCATCACAAAAGAAGTACCCTTCGGAGTATGCATTTCCAAAGCACGTCCTTAGCGAAGCTGTATACATTATTTGCGTTACTATACATACAGATCTGTTGTGTCAGAGTTATTGAATAGTGATTGGAGATAGATTATCTGGCCATATATTAGTTCGTATTAACGACAAATAAGTTTATAACAAAATTGTACATTTTGAGAACATAGGTATATATCTCATAACATATAGACTATTTTCATGATGAGCCGTTTGTGAGAAAATGTATAAAAAATGCAGATTTGGGCCTGTGCTTTTTCTAAGACCCGGGCAATGTCAACATTTGGAGGAATGAAAGGACAATCGCACGCATTCTTAACTTTAACACTAGATGGAAATGCATGATCAGATTCTTGCATCATCCGCTTTACCCCACGAAAAGGAACCCTGCTCAGATTCACTTGATAAGAGCCTTCTTGACACTGATAGCCGGTCTGAACATGGCGAAGGGAAAAATTCCCCCCCCCCCTCCCCCTGTCGGAAATAGAACACCAGCTGTCTTGCCTTGCCTGTATCCAGTCACTTGTCTGGCAAACTGTTTGGCGGTTAAGTGATGAAGTGTGAGATTGACGGGACGTCAACAAGCAAAAGTAAACAATGCATGTTATCTAAATACTGGCATGCCGACCAAATGTTCTCTAATAGGTGTAGTGTGTACATACATATGCCTTTATGATTTGACGTATGGTATATCCAAAACGGTACCCGCGAATACGTAGTTGTGTTAGATGAATGATTTCCTGTTTGTCTTATAGCTTTTGTATTTCCGCCTACCAACTAAATTTAAATTACAATTAAAAGTTATGAATTAATGCATACTATTTTGTTATGTTTCGAGAAGTCGACACTTAACGAAAGGAGAAGTGAAGTGGTTGAAATGAAATTCTTGGAAATAATTACTGGTCATTTTCTACTAGACGAAATTAGCAAATATGATATTCTAAAAGAGCTACAGATGTTGCATTTGGGGGAGGATATAGCAGAGAGGAAAAAGAATGGAGAGAAATACTGCGCATCTCGGAAAGTAAGCCTGTCGGAAGGAGAGACAGAGAGGAGAGAGAGGTGTTTTGTTGGATGATGCTACAGCTGCTAAGATAATATTGCCTCTGTGGCGGATAAATGAAACGTAAATACGGAGCACTGAAGGAACGATACTGACAGGGAAGAATGAAGGGCTCGGACATCAGGCGGCCGAAAAAAGGGAATGGGATGTCGCATTGGGAGAAATCCTATGTAACTGGAACGGGCGTTTAACCTAACTTGAAGTTGTTGATGATGAAGATGGTGATAATGCTGAAGTTTTTCCAAATAGACTGACATAATCAGCATAGAGCAGAAGCTGATATGTCAAATTTCAATTCCCGCTTTTTTTTTAACGTCTCTAACGTCACATTCCGAAGCAAACTTGAAACTAATGGCGATAAAGCATTGTCTTTTGTCAGAATGTACAGAATAAGAAATGTATCAGATAAATATTGTCTGTCCGGAATTTACTGTACGCTTGATTTAAACACGTTTTAATTACGATAACTAGATGTGGCTGCAGAAAAGTCGGTGAGAATATACACACATTTATTTCCAACTAACTGCAGCGTGCACAGTTTTGATGCTGTTGCTACATGTTTCGGCCACGAACCGCAGCTGTCGTCAAAGAACTACAGCACTTGAGGACACATAGAGCGCGTTAGGCAACTTGTCAGGCATAAATGCTGAATTGAATACAAATGTTATCACTCCAAATTTAATTAACAATTATTAAAATTGTATTAAAATTAAATATATTAACAGTATATAATGAATTGCCGTCAACACAACAATCAAGTGTTAGATTTTTGACTGGCAATATGTTTCTAAATCAGAGGGTCGTCTTCAGGCCAGTAATATAAATGCATAAAACGAACTACGTATTTCTGTTTGTGTTTTTATACGAACATATGTTACTAGCTTGACTAGCGATTAAAATTTTTTACTTTGCCCATCCTGCTGTATTAGATATAATGTTAAGAGAAATGAAATGCGGTCATGACAACTAGTAAGTGCTATATCTTTAATCTGGCAACTTGTGTTGACCTTAGGGCGTCGTTTTCAGGCCAGTAGTATAAATACATGAAAGTAAAGACTTCTTTGTATTTTATACTACTGGCCTGGGAGATTAGTGAATAAAAGAAGAAATGATAATATATATCAGTGAATATGTGAACTGAGAAGAAAACGGCGAGGAATTTTTAAATTACATAAAAGTAAAATTTAACACTTTTAAATTAATACGAGCTTCTCATGGTAATAATTCTCTGATGACCCCAACCTAGTTGATGAAACTGTTTTCAGTTTAGCGCTTTCTGTCAAAATCGTGACGTAGCACGTGATCCGATCAACTACGTGCAGTTTTATATATAGCGTGTCGTGATCCAACCGGCAGTGGGGTTTACTGTGATACGAGGAAATATCTATTTTATCTGTACTGGAGCACCGGCGAAATGTGTTTTGACTTGTTACATTTAATGACGGTACTTTCCTGGGTATTAGGAGCCGGAATGTCATAGTAGGTACAGCGAGTAGGTGTGGGCAGACAGTCCGAGGTTCGAATTTATGCAGAAGCAAGGTATTTTTCTCTTCTCCAAAACAGTCCAGTCTGACTCTGGGGCCAACTCGGTATCCTGTTTATTGCGTACTGGGGTTATTTACGGATGGAAAAGTAGCGGGGGCGTAAAACTGACTACTCCTATCCATCCAAATGTCAAGGAGAAGAATAAGTGGAGCTAAACCTCTGCTCCCCCATCTGCTTTCATGACGTGGACAGGGACAGCTTGACCTTCTATCTTCACTTTTGCTCCCTATCTGTTAGTCGTAATGGATTCTGTTTTGAAGGTAGATTTTTACCAGTTGTAATCAGTATTTTCGCAAAATACATAAAATGTGTATAAGAAGCGTACGTCGGATCATATATTGAAAAGGACTGTCTGGTAAAAGTGGACGATGAAGTCTACTACTTTCTTATTTGGTCTTATCTGAAACTTCCAATTAATCAAGCTTAATTTAACCTTAATTAAAGTAGCGATAATTATAAGTTATCGATTTGAAAAAGAAAATTCGGCAACAAAATAACAACGATTTACGAGAGGGCCGATACATATCACATACTTCATTTAAAACATGCTTCGGGCTTAAGTTAATACGCTGGAAAAAAACATGTCAAGGAGTATAAACAAAAGTCAGACATTAACTAGTTTTTAAATTATGCCGAGTGGGCTTACCCTAAACATGAGGTAGGTAAAATGTTTGTATTGTTTCACTGGTGAAGAGGCAGTAAATACAAACTGGAAAATAGGAAGTAAAGAAATGTACTACACATTTATTCACATATGTGTGTGTGTGTGTGTGTGCGTGTGTGTGTATGTGTTTGTATATGTACAATACTTAATAAAAGAGGTAGCCGGAATATGGAAATAAATCACAGAAAAAAATACGGGAATCAATAAATTTAAGACCAAGTTTATTGGGATAAAAGAATGACGAATAGAAGCCTAGAAATGAATGTATTTGAAGCCGTGATTAAAATAATTTTAACCTGTGGCAAGAGACTGGACTAGTGTAGTCGGTGCTATGACTAGGCCTTAGGCTAGACAACCGAGGAATTGTAGTTCGATTCCCAGCAGGGCAAGATATTTTACTCTTGTCCACAAGTCCAGACTCTTTCCGAAACCCATCCAGTCTAGTATTCAGTTGGTAACTGTGTACCTTCTTGGGGATAAAACGACCGGGTCGAGAAGATCACACCCATACTCATGTAATGCTGAGGTCAGTAATGTCTTCATGGCATGTTCAAGTAAAATGTTACGTAAGTAACAGAGTGTGGTACGCACCAGTTAAGAGATAGGTAAACTGTCGGCTACTAAAATTAATTTTTTGCAAGAATTTTTTCGGACATCTAGATGTTACAAATTCATTAATTAAATGACAAGGTGCATATTTAGCCGGAAATAGCAGCCGTGTGTATAAAACGTTTATGCTTGTACGGACATATGCAGTGAATGATATATAAAAGACTGCCTAAACTGCTAATGCAGTGGCTGGGCCCGCCTTCCTAAAAAGAAGCTACAAGCACGACGCAGGAAATGTTGGCATGCAGTGGGAGAGTGGGACAAAGGATGTAAATGAATGAGTGGCCTTTGGGCAACGGGGAAAAACAGGCAATGTTGAGAGCACCGGAGTAGACATAAAATAAGTGCGTAGTTCGAAAGACGTTCCTCTCGCTATAAATATTACGTCAGCAAATCTATCAAAAGTATTTCGATTAAAATTGATAATGAGGTTTGGACAAAATGTTTTTGAGTGAATTTAGCACGCATGAATGGCATGGGGCAGGAAAAAACCACTTGTGGTAAAAAAAAAAGCATGGACATCCCGCAAACATGCACAGTTTTTACGTGTTTGACATCTTTATCAATATATTTACTGTAAATTCACAATTTTTTGAGCGTACTTTATTGTCGGTGGGCCGGATAGCGTAGTCGGTATAGCGACTGTCTACGGGCTGGACGGTCCGGGGATCGAATCCCGGTGGGGGCGAGATTTTCCGCACCTGTCCAGACCGGCCCTGAGGCCCATCCAGCCTCCTGTACAATGGGTACCAGGTCTTTCTCGGGGGTAAAGAGCGGCCGGGACGTGACGCTGACCCCTCACCCCTTTTAGTGTCATGGTCAAGTAAGAGTAGAGCTATACCTCTACTCCCCCTATGGACCGTACAGTGCCTCAGTGCCTGTACAAGGGTGCACTTTACCCTTTTCACGTTATTGTCTAAAGATTTGTAATGTGAATAAATTTTCGCCATTAGATTGTCAGAATTAAATGAAATTTCACGCTAATTGAATATGTAGAAGAGCAAAACACATTTTGAGAAATATGTGATTCACTGAATACAACTTCTCTGTTGTTAATTTTGAAAAGTGTTCTGAAATCATGTTAGGTTAAGGTATTTCTATACCTTTCTTTTATGGTGTTTTTTTAATAGGAAACCACCAATATAAACCAGCGTCGCTTTCGGGCCCCAGATTGGCCTTCTGAACATCACACTTCGGAGCGCACACATCACTCACTGTCTGTGAGCAAGATTTCCCAGAAGCCCTTTATGACCCAATCCTACCATCTTCTTGCCTTTATCCTCAAACTTCTGTCTTTCATTAGTCCCTTTACTTTTCTGTGGTTTCCACTTTCTCTACACCTTCGCCTTTGTCACCTTTAACCCAACTCATTCGTCTCAGTGCCCTTGTGGCCAAAGAAACAAACTTAGTGTGAAAGGAGGCGAACAGTGCAATTGTTGGAAATCTGAATTGAGTTGGTCGTAAAAAATTCAAGAGGCTTAATAATATCCGACATAGTAATGAACCAATTTGTATATTAAATTTGTAGTTACCAGCAGCAAGCGGTAATTTACGAAAAGCCTTTAGATATGTTACGACAGTATTTCAACTGCAGAGAATTTTCAACAAGATGAAAAACTTAAAATATTCAATGAATTTGACATATCTTTTCTTGAAATACAGTGCATCATTTTGTTGAAGTCATCATTCTAGGGCCTGTTCAACAGACCTGAGTCCCAAGCCTCAGCACTACCAAAAAAAAACGCAAGTATAGGGTTTATAACACGGGATTAAATGTTTTGTTACAGCGTTACGTTACGTGAGATGACTAGAATGTGGGGCTGGTTGTGGAGAATAAAAAGTGGTAAGGGGTAAATATAATTTGACCATAAAGGAAACCTGTCATATAGTAGCAGAATATTAACGAAGTTGGACCAAGTTAATAATCTTTTATAGTACACGTACGATGTTAGATTAATACATGCAGAGGCCTCCTGATGTGGTCGGAATAGAAATTCTGTGTCGTCAGTTCTCGATATTTTGTAGGCAGTTAAGTAAAAAAAAAGGCAACGGAACATTACATGGATCTTGCCCCATATCCCTTTATGTATTGAAAATGATGTTCTCGAACAGAAATGTTATGTATTAAATTGTGAAGATAGTAGCGAGGATACTCAGAAGCAGGATTGGAAAGAAAATGGGGGACGTATTGGGAGAGAATCACTGAAGAGGAAAACGAAATAGAGATGAAACTGGGACGATAAAAATAACACTAGAATGAACCGTGGACATAGATGAAGAATTGTGTACTGTCCTCATAGACTGGTAGAAGGCATTTGACCGTCTAAATTGGACCAAGTTAATGCAGATCCTAAAGATCACTGGTATGGGCTGGCGCTAGGGAAGATTATCGGCAAATTGTACATGGATCAGAGTGTTAAATTACGACTGGACCAACGAGACACGAAAATGCGAAGAGTGGAAGAGGCGTTAGACAAGGATGCTATTTATCACCTGTTTTATTCAAATTCAGCGAGTGCCTCATCAAAGAAGATGTTAAGGGACTGGATACTTTAAAATAAGAGAAGGGCAGTTCGCACTGTGAAATATGCAGATGACCTTGTGGTACTGACGAAAGAAGAAACGGTGCTACGGGACATGATTGGTAGACTAACTTAAATTGAAAGATGGTATTTAATTGAAAAGAATGAGGAGAAATCTAAGGTAATGTGAATCTCAAGGCCAATATTTTCAGTACAGGTTATGATAAATCAAAAATAACGGGAGAACGAGGAATGTTTCAAATATTTGTGTATCCTGATAACAAAAGATGCAAGATGTATACGTGAAATGAAATCCAGGATTGCCATGAAAAAAAAACAGCATTCAACAAGAAGACTCTTCATAAGCGAATGGGACTTAAATTTAAGGAAGAAAGCAGCGAAATGCTACGGAGCGTACCATTTTTTTGGTGCTGCAAATTGGACACATAGGAAAGTAGATAAGAAATTCCGTCAGAATTTTGAAATGTGAAGCTGGAGAAGGATGGAGTTCAGTTGGACCTGATGTGTAAAAAACGAAGATGTGTTACAGAAAGTAAAGGAAGAAAGGAACATCCTACATGCACGAAAACGGAGGGCTAAATGGATTGCTCATATCTTGCATGGGAACTGCCTTGTAAAACACATTCTTTAAGGAAAGATAGAAGGAATGATAGAAGTAACGGGCAGGCGGAGAAGTGTAAGTCGTAGTCAGGTACTGGATGACGTTAAGAAAACGAGAAGGTACTGTAAATTGAAAGAGGAGGAATTAGATCGCACTCTGTGCAGAATTCACTTTCGAAGAGTCAATGGACCTGTCCTAAGCCAGTAATTAACGTGTATTTGAGAATAAGCACTGGTCAAGGTACTGTTGACAAAATAAATTTTGGGCTTTCTGAGGGATAAACGATGTAGATGTAAAACAATCCATGGGCCTGCTAATATAAGATATATTTATAACGTAGAACATACAAACTTCTAATCACATTGAAAATTGCTCTCCAGTTGTCATAATTGCAACAAAACCCCCTCGTTCTTATTTTACATCTTCTTAAGAATACCTGAATGGAAGTTGCGATATTAATTGCTGCACGTAGCTGAATGGCGTTATTTTGTGCTCGCAGTTGAAAAGTAAATGTAGCGACCATGTTAGTACAGTTTTTTTTTCTGTGTTCTGTTACGCTGTCAATACCGTCGTATACTAATATATTCATGGTGGGATGGCCGTTGAATGTTTGGTTGGAAATGATTTCGAAGAACGCCATCGTGGCCTAAACGAGGTAGCATCTCGGCGTTTGTCTGAAGTAGCTTTCAGTCAAAGTGATCGTGTCCCATCCGAGGTTGAATGGGACAACTCCCAAATGTAGGTATAGAATGTGGCCACTCAAAGAGCCTGCTTGTTTTTACCGTGCTATCACGTGCAGGAAGTTCTGGGATCCTGAGCATATGGTTTTGTGGTGCTGAATATCGCGTACGGAATCCCAGTCCCACTGTGCACATGTCCAAAGACAGGCCCACATGTTTTCATATTGAGTGTAAGCAAATTGTGAAAAAGAAAAGAGATTTAATTTGCATTACCACGTCGACAGTTTCTCGAATTCACCGGAACCACTATCCATTTAGCATGCATTTTAAATCTGAAACACGCTTAAGCTTTTAAGATAGACCTACGTCGCAGAAGCTTCTCAGAAGGTAGACAATGCCTGCAAAGTTCGTCGGTCGTCAGAAAATTTGGAACTTCGATAAATCTCGGGGATTTGTTAAATATGTAAGACCTTAATTACTGATAATTGGGAATATTAAAAAATGTGAACATTAACTGATATTGCTAACTGCTTTAAGTAGCAAAGTGAAAAATCCATCTTATTTAGCGTTAGTATTTCAACGTGTAAACAGCGGTTTGTAAATTGAGTGTCCAGTTCTCACAAGTAAAGAGGATACTGTAAAACTTTCTTTGTGAGCTACATGCATTATTTATTGCCTTCAATTTCTCTTATTCTAACTATCCGTTAACTTTTCTGTAAAATAACTCATGATGGGCCCTCTCAAGTGATGATCGCAAAAACATATTCATTCAGTAAGTATAATTTAATTCTAGTTCTAGCCGAGTTCTTGTACAGTTCCGGGGAAACCAGCAGGTTTATAACAGTATAAATATTTTCGGGCAAGAATGGATGCCGCGGTTGAGTAATTTGAAGGCCATCTGAATCAATTAGCTACCAGACTGCAGGTTCCTACGACGCTGAATATGGAGCTTACGGCAGTCAGAAGTTCGAGGCCACTTAATCGGGCTGATTTCTACCATTAATAGGAAGAACTTTCTACCTGTCTTGAAGATGAAGCCCGTGGTTTCCTCCGAAGTGTTGGGAAATTCGTACTGAACTACACGTTGTCACATCCCAAATGCAACAGTCTCCCAGTAATTTTTGCTTGTTAGCCAGATAAAAACGAATGAATAGACCAGCAGTCCATGAGTGAAATGTCGAATTAATGAGCCTTAAAGTCGTGTTGTAGACTACATAGTCTCTATCGCCTTTTAAACCTGTGACAGCAGAGATGGATAAGCACATCCGTCTTCATTAGGTGTAGATTTTCAGTCACAAAGTCATTAATCAGTTTGACGAGATGGACACTCCTAATTATTTATATAGGTCACGACTACCCTATCACGTTATGGCGTTGAAAAATGAACGCCCTCTCTCTCTCCCTCTCTCTGGACTTACACATTCCGCAGGGTTGACCCACTGAATATGTGTTGAATAAACGTAATAAACTGCAGTGTTAATAATAGACAAGTGGCCGAAATAAGAAATTATATACTTTCTAACTATTTCACTGTGTTTACAGAGGTTTATGATACGAATTGATACGAATTTCTTTCCCAAAGAGAGGGCGACGCGTTTTATTTTAGCTCATATTGCTATCACTAGAGCACATTGTCCTTTGTAAACATTATATTTAATCAGGCAAGCAAGAAATATTTGTTTTAAATAAAAGGAAGTGCCATTACCTGCCACTGGAGCCTATCCTGAACGGGTAGAATAAAATCTGTACTTTCACTCACTAGTTATGTATGCCTACGACACTCCTGTGCTGTAAAAATTATCATTAAACGTAGATGCTTTACGTCACCGAATGATATGTATAAAACTAGCACTTAATGAACTCTACCTTTACCCAAGAATTTACAGAATACGTAAATATTTTGGCGAGGTCGTAAATTCCTCGAAGACCGGTAGCTCAGAAACATGTCTAATTCGGTATATAACCATATGCATTGCATATTACTCACAGCAGCGCGTTCAAATTTTTTTGCGAAGGTTTTAGATGCTTTCGAATATGTGAGTTACTGAACACTGCTGACATGAAAGTGATCCAGATTTAGGTTTCTGTGACCGTGCATCGTGAGCAAATTGTGAAGTGAGAGAGAAAACCAACAAGATGCAACAGTTAGATGTTTATTTTTAACGATTTCTCAACATGTTTCGGGCATCATTATGCCCATCTTCAGGAGAACAAGACGTATGTTACGAAACATATACCAGTCCAACACCACGACACACCAATTTGCACACCACATTCTCATATACACACGAGATCCCATCTAGGTTTACTACGCAACACCACACAAAGAAGACATTAAAGCTAATATCTAACTTTCCCCGCTTGTTACAGCGCAGCACACCACATGCAGTAACATACGTCTTGCTCTCCTGAAGATGGGCATAATGATGCCCGAAACATGTTGAGAAATTGTTAAAAATAAACATCTAACTGTTGCATCTTGTTGGTTTTCTCTCTCACTTCACAATTTGATCCAGATTATTTTGTAGAAAACCTTTAAACAGCAAATATCGAGATTGTAATTTAAGTATAATATTAAATTTGCCGTATTTGAAAGAGATTTCACTGATGCGGAATAGATTTAAGTGGATAAATGTTCCTTTCATTCTTTATTCCACGATAAATTAATGCCACCAGAATTGCATTAATTACGTCAAGTCCTGTGCTTAATTGTGTGTGAATGTTACATGGAAAGGAGTGTAGTAGCAAATATTCGTGTTGCATTTCATACCTCTACCCCGTGGAAGGACTGAACAAAACTACGAGGAAACTTGTGTGGTCGATTTCCGAAAGGAGGTTTGAATTTGAACCTTTCGAGTACAACACAGTACTGGCCACTCATTTGAGAGGCTTTGTCTTTTGGAATTAATTTCAGAGTTGGAATTAGCTACGTTCGGAGTTTAATACTGGGAAGCACAATGCGGTTTATTGGTTAGCTGTTAAATTGGCTTAGCATTATGAGGACTTGATTCGCAAACGGTGCGATAGGAAACGGACCGATGATGTGGATAGATCTCCACTACACCCGGGGGATGTGTGGTCAGCAAGTCATGTGGTCACGTTGCTGACAAGTGAAACCCTGAGGATCACTCCTACTGCTCCAGTGTTCCCTGGGGAAGGGGTTAACATTGCAGGATCACACCAGTATATGCTGTGACGTCTGCACGTTTATCTGACGTGGAAGGTATTGGTTGGTGAGGTCGCAGCACGAGTTGCAGCAAAAGAAGCTTGTGAGTGCAGACCTCGGTATAATAGTAAAGCTGGTTATGAGGCCTTAAACTCACACGAATATAAACTACACCGATTTGATAAAGTTCGGTGTTTTGCTGTCTCTTGTCTTACGCAGGCTCTTAAGACCGTGAAAATGAACTGAAACCGGCGTAAGATAGCCGGCAACCCGGCAGAATTCAAACAATTTACATGTAAGGGAAAATACTGTTGTACTTGTGTTTAAGCACTGCGTCATTGTGGCGTTTTTTGAAGTGGTGTTGTGTCTTCACTTACTTTTTAACATGGCCCTGGTTGAGGTCAGTGGTCAGCTTTACTCCCGGAGAATGAGTTCCAGTTGCCCACTAAATAGGAGAATGGGCCCGCCAGGTACCTGTCTAATATAAGTAAGTGTAAGGCGTCGCAGCCACGCCAACACGGCCAAATTATGTACTTAAACGTGTCTCCTCATATCCTACTTGTCTCTGTGAGCAGGATCTCATCGCTAAGAAAATCTTCCGCATACGTAACTCAGTCGAAGGATTCAGAAGTAAAATTATTCATTCATAACACGAACAATTGCACATTTGACAAATAAAATATTGTCTTATATTGCTTCTATATGTTTCGGCCTCATATAGATCACCTTTGGGGAACTTTAAAAAAATTTAAAAAATTACAATACATTACAAAAGTAATTCGTGTTATATTACAGCATCAACTGGTGTAATAAAGTCAGAATTATTTTGTAATATATTTTAGAAACTTTTAGATGTTGGTGTAAAGCTCCTTGAAGACAACGTAAATGACTCCGAAACACGTAAGAGTAATATCAGACTATATTCTTACGTGCCAGATGTGCATTTTTGGTGTTATGAATGAATAATGTAGTCAAGATTCACTGAAAGTGTCAAAATAAGAAGTTAAAATCTACCCCATTACATTCTACATGGGAGAAATTTATTTGTATTGCAATAAACTTCTGGTTTATTCTATGCGTGACACACAGACCAGCAGCAATTAACAGCTATGTGACTAAGTGACGTCATTTCTCCTAAATAGTGCGAGACCTACTGAAGTAGCTTCACTCTTACGTGGGAACTTTACTTGATAATAGAGAAATTTACAACTAAGAGACCTTCTTAAAACAGCTGATTATTCCTCTACATTCCTTGCCAGAATACAGCCACTTAGAAACAGATAAAGGAAGTAACTTTGTTGCTTGGAAAATATTTGAGCTTTTTACTGGTGTTCCAAATATTGTTGATACAAAATTGTTGTTACAGATGCAAGCCTATTATACCGTATAGAAAACAAGTTTTTCCTCTCTTACTATTGAATTAAGCTTGTTGAACTAGATTTTATTTTTCCTTAAACCCAGAGAGGCTAGGAACATCTTCAGTTTTTGAATTCAGTTGAGGTTTTCGAACGGCCAACATTACTGGGAATTATTCACATACTTTAATTATAACACTTTATTGTGTTTGATGGGTATTCATTATACGAGCACGTAGCAAGTATCGTTATGATACAAATAAAATTAGCACATTTATTGTATATGTTATAGCATGTTCCATGTGTTTAGTACTATGTTGGATTTGTGCATCACACAAAGCAGAGTTTATATTTCGCTGTTACATAGAACACCACCATATATAAATTCGTTGAGTAGAATCCCATGGGTGGGAGGGACCTGTTTTTTGTACGTTCATTTACTTGAGGTTCTGCACAGAATTTATAAAATGAGAACACCCCAACAGCTTCTTGAGTTCATGCTTCTGGAATAACAAACAACATGTCAGAATTTTAACCAGATATTCTTTCGCAACTGTGCTTCATCCTTTAATTTCATTTTCATCTGCAGAAATATAAAGAAAGTAGACGCGATTGATTTTACGGAGATAAAACGAGTGGGACCCACCGGATAATACTGTGTATGTTCTTCCCCACACAATGATTTCTCTTCTGTGTGTAATGTGTTTATCTTTGTCCTTACAGACGATGACTTCACCTGATCTAAGAACAACAGTCTTCAGTCGAGTACAACCATTTTCTTTATTAACACAGTTACATTTATCCGGCTAAACACAAGCCGTCGCGAGGCTGTAAAGTAATTTCAAAAGGTAGTATACAACATGTAGAGTATAATTGAGTAGAATATCAGATAAAAAGAAGTGTGAGATCATTTTGTTACACACTAAGTATAAAATTTTTTCAAGCATTTTTTCCTTCAGTTGCGTAATATAACAAGACAGGCAATTGACGTATACCCTTAACATTGAGGCATGTTTGTGTAACTATTGTTGGTGTAGAAAAGCAATGAGTATTACACTTTCTGACTATTGTCTATAGCCTTAGTTATCTCCCCGTGCAATGCGCTGGCGCAGAATTATTTTATTATCTGTCGCCTGTTGGCTTCAACATGTTTTCCACAGCACGATGTTCTGAAAAAAACGTTAGCGAACATAAAATGTGTTTTGATTTTTTCTACATTTATCTGAAAAATGTCTTATTCTAGGAAGAATTCATATACCTAGGCTTTCACGTAAAGTACTCTCACTTCTTGTCAGATTTTAATGAAACTTGAATTTTCTGGACAGATTTTCAAAAAAAATTCAAATATTAACTTTCATAAAAATTCGTCCAGTGGAAGCCGATTTGTTCCATGCCGAGGGACGGACAGACTTGATGAAGCAAATAGTCGCTTTTCACTATTTTGCGAAAGCACATACACAGGAAAAGATACAACTGTATTGCAAGTACCTACTCCAACCAGCAATATCTTCACAACAAAGTAATTCAGAATGAAATTATATATAAATATGTGTGTGTGCGTGCGTGCGCGCGTGAGTGTGTAATGTAAAAAGGCGGGCTGTACCTGCCTTTGTCCGATTCGCTGCTTAATTAAACATGCCGTACATTCTCTTTTTAAATTGCATTACAACGTGAAGATATTTTGTGTTTAGCCGGAAAATGTAGCTCAATTAACGAAGAAAATATTTTTGCTTCACTGAAAACTGTAATTTTTCTTATTCAGTATAACATAAAACGAGATGAATAATATAGGACTGACTTGATATATTTGCACACAGTTGAGACTGTACGACATTCCACACATTATTTTTCCTATTACAAGACAGATGATTAAGTATATAAATGTAAATCCATATGTATGCAACTGGAACAGACAGCAATTACTTAAACTCCATACTTACGTACTTACTTACTCCATGGTGCAGAGTCTTTCTTGAGAAGTTAACTGGTTTGCAGCTAGTCAAGAAATTCCACGCATTTCACGGAGCCCGAAAGTTCATTACCGCACTCACAAGCTTCCGCCCCTGTCCCTATCTTGGGCCAGCCCAATACAGTCCATATACCCACATCCCACCTCCTGGAGATCCATCGTAATATTATATACCCATCTACGCCTAGGTTTCCGCAGTGGTATCTTTCCCTCCGGTTTCCCCAACAAGACGCTATACACACCCCTCTCCTCCATATGCACCACATAACCAGCCCATCTCATTCTTCTCGATTTTATCACCCGCACAATATTGGGTGAGGAGTACAGATCATTTACCTCCTCGTTATGCAGTCTCCTCCATTTCCCCGTTACCTCGTCACTCCTCGGTCCAAATATTCTCCTCAACACCATATTCTCAAACACCCTCAGCTTCCTTTCCTCCCTCAATGTCAGCGAACAAGTTTCACACCCACACAAAACAACAGGCAAAGTTATAGTTCTAGATATCTTAATCTTTAAATTTTTGGATAGCAACCTAGAAGACAAAAGATTCTGCACCGAATGATAGCAAGCATTTCCTGACCTCAATCTGCTCTTAATTTCTTCCCGAATAGAATTTTGGATTGTTAAAGTTGTTCCCAAATATTTAAACTCTTCCACCCTCTCGAA
>Ga0136643_10000911_pt1 | contig 34652 bp, 25 predicted proteins | sample TergutLab28metaG_FD_96883 | JGI IMG/M metagenome (GOLD analysis project Ga0136643, IMG submission 96883) | Labiotermes labralis P1 segment gut microbial communities from Petit-Saut dam, French Guiana - Lab288 P1 (version 3) (version 3) | ecosystem: Host-associated > Arthropoda: Insects >...
GACGCTTGTGAGTGCGGTAATGAACCTTCGGGTTCCATAAAATGCGGGGAATTTCTTGACTAGCTTCTCAAGAAGGACTCTGCACCATGGAGTAAGTAAGTAAGTAATGAAGTCCAAAGCAGAGGCAGCAATGTCCTCCAGAATTGTTAGTGTCATGTACTACAACACTTTGATCACCTTCAACATGGGCTAACAGTTGAAGGGCTTCAGTTATGTGAGGACAGGCCCACACTTAGATTTGAGTTTGTAATTTGCATAAAGTATAAAGAATTTAACAACTTCAAAGGCCATATCATTGAAAGTAAAACAAAAAGAAGACATGCTGCTATTTTATACTTGCTTGTGAAACAGAAAAATATAAAATTACAATTTCATTTATACTCAATTTGTTGCAGATGGAGGATGCAGTCTTGAAATATGGACAGCTCAGAATGTAGTTAACAAGCAGGGGCCATCAACCTTCCATTGTACGAAACTAGCAACTTACACAATCAAAAAGAGTTCCCCATAATTGGTCAGGCTTTTAATGAATCTTTGGATTCCAAAAAGGTTGGGGTATTAACCTCTCCAAAGGATTCTATTACATGGAGTTAAGTGATTCTCAAATTACCACTTGGGGGTTGGTGGATCTAAACACATGGCTTAAAGGATAATATTAAGATATAATTTAAATAAATGTTACTTATAAAGAAATCGGTTGCATCAACTCTAAATTCATCAGTCATTCATTGAAATTAACAGTGAGGATATGAAGTAAATTCAACTGGCTCTAGGCATGGTGCAACAGCAGACACGTGTGGTGACAGGATGAAGCTTTCAGCTGAATAATGGGAAATGTAATAAGCTGACCAGTCATTAAGCGCACACAAGACTACAAATCATGGTGTTAGGAGCTGGTGTATCAGTGTACAAAAATGATTTAAGTAAGTCAATTTCCTGTTACCCCACTTTGAACAATTGGTCCTCCACCAAGGAATACAATGAGGTTTCCAGCTGTTGCCTGGATCTCCAAGTCTCCTCCATTATTTCAGCTTCCTTCTCTATTGTTTTCCTCCAGTTCTTTCTTGGTATTCTTCTTGTAGTATGTCCTTGTGGGGTTTTCAACTCTCTGACAGAGGCATCCTTCCACCGCTTAATTTGCACTTCCTCTAATTTGTCTTGTGCATGCCTCCACACTTCTTCATTTGAACCCATTATCATTAGAAATATTCTTGGTGACAAGAAGAAAAATCCTCGTTTCAGTCCTGAGATAACTAGTAAGAGGGCTGATGGTTTTCCTTCTAGCTGCAGAGTCAAAAGCTTTCTCCAAATCCACAGAAACCACAGGAATTAGTTTGTTTATCTTGAGTGGTGATTGGCTGAATGAGTCAAAGCACGAATTCTCTATCATTCATGTTGATTGTATGTACTGAAACTGGAGAATGTAACACCTGTCTGCAGATAAACAAACTGTGTGAAGTTTTGTAATTATATTCAAGACTACACTCAAAAACATTGGGCTGAACAACAACTAAGTAATAATTAACAAAGTAACCAACCAATAACACCATGGAGTAGAATCCTTGAGAAGGTAATGTCTACTCAATTCCCAACCTGTTATGGGATTTGAAGGTTTACCATTCCATTCATAAGAGCTTTCTACTGGTCCACTTGTGTCAGCTACCTCTAGAATGGCCTCCCCTTGGCAATGAAACTTATGGTGACTAAAAACACAGGTCAGCTGTTAGATGTCGCACTGCACGTGAGATCCATGCAGTTTATATGGTGAACAATTTTAATTACATGCATTTTTGTATGAATCAGCAAATACAATATTCATTCCACCTAGCTTGAAACCACTAGCAATCAATTACACATCTTAGAAACCAGCACCTACTACAATACATAACCATTCTTGAAGCAGCAGTGCAATATAATTCATGCTTCATTTTTTTAGACATACTCAATATTTTTCACAAAAAGTCCCAATAAAATGTAATAAAATGCAACAATCAGAAGCGTCACAATACAGTAGAAAGTGAGGAGTGACAATACATGCCTGCCTTCCCTATAACTAGAATTCCACTGTGATATGAGCTCATTCTATCTTTAGTAACTTTATTGCCACAGAACATGTCAACAGATCATCTGAAAACTCTTTAATGTAAATTACATTTAAAGTGAAACCCTTTCAGGGCAGCTCATGTATTTTTTTCCTATTTTCACATTATACAGTCCTTCTCGTAATATTATTACGTTTAATTTAAAGATGTGTACCACCCTGGGTGGACATTGTGTATGCCAAATTACCCATCACGCAAACACAGATATTTTCACTGCACTGTCCCTCCTTCAAACACTTGACTACATCCACACACACACATATACTAAATCACAAGAACAAACATTTAAAAAGCATGCACATCTTTCAGGTTTTCATTTCTTAATAAAAAAAGGATATTATATACAAAGTTGAAAGACTACCATTGCTGCTTTCACCTTTTACACTCTATGATGGTAAACTGAAGTTAATGAAATAACTTTTGGAACAATGTTCTTAAAATGACAACCTGATAATTCAGAAGAGATGCACTTGTTGGTACAGGATCTGTCTTGAAAGCAACAGAAGAATGGCATCCCTCTGCATTAATTATTCATTGTGTTGTATTTTATGCAAGGCCTTTAATGGAGTTGTTGAGAAGTAAATTGAGATCAATATAGAGATTCTGGACTTCTCGATTGATTCTGTAGTTAAAGAATGTAAATATGTGACTCTGAGTAAGACAATGAGGCACTGTGCCTGGCAAACATCACCCACATAACTGAAGAGGGTGTTGACACACAAACTTCCAAATATGCAGGAAGAACCTGAGAGGGGGAAGTAGATGGAGAAAAGAAAAACCCAGCTGCAAAAATATTCAATAATATAAAAAGTAGGCATGTTGTTAGTGAATGCAGGTGATGCATATTTCATAAAGTCTACAAACAGTGTAATTTACACATACTCTTCAGTTATATACAAAGTATTCATTGTACTTCATACTGAAAGTTTTCTTAAACTTCCATGAAGTAAAATGTATGAATTAATATTATTTGGCAATATTCCAGGAGCCACATAATGGTAGTTCATTTCTTCCGAAACCAGTCTAAAAAATGTGTGTTTCCAAAAATAAATGTACGAAAGCAGTTCTATCCTTCATCACTTCAATTTTATGAATATTTTAAAGTAACTGTAATACATGCTAATCATACAAACGTATGTCACTGTCACCAACCAATAGACTATGATTTCATTTATTAACATTTATTATCTGCACTATGTTTCTCTTAATGTGATCTCATATTTAAATTTACAAATTCATGCAGAGTCTTACACATTCCTAGATCCAAACAAAACAAGTCATACCGCTGCATGTATTAAGACGCATCACACCATTTTCTTCCCACCTGTCAGTATATATGCAAATCACTTTGTCATTTCCATAAATGTTACACATGTATATATAGATTATACATTTACAACAAAGGGGGGCCAAAGATATAAATTATGTAAGGTTACTCTTGGAATTTCAACACTGCTGGATGCATATTATGTTGGACAACGTCCACTGTCTGAAGTGTATTTGATATTTGTGGTACATATTTTGAAGCTGGATCTCCTTCAGTCATCATGTAAGAGTGATATTATAAAACTCGTTATGTTGTATCTGCTAAGCTGAGCTAATCTCTGTACATGGACAATAACACAAACTCAGAAGCCATGGCTAAGCAACAGCATACTGTAGCAACTAATAATTACCAAACAACTTATCACCAGCTGTATTTAAAAATAATGAGAGTTTGTTTCATTTCTAGATTTTGTACCACTTGAAAAGTCTCCAGTTGGTGCTTCCGAGTTGTTACTGGAATTATATGGGTGGTATTTTAATTATATTTTTTGGAAAACTGAACATTCATTTATTTATTTGCTGGAATAGTTCTTAAACATAATATCTCAGACATGTTTGAATACTTGATCATTTCAACTTTGAGCAGTAATTCTCTGTTTTGAAGAGGGTTCATAGTGAACTACACAGCATGAAGACTCAGTGACTTACTTTATGCATTATGTATGTACTACTGAAAATTGAAAAGAAAATTATTCAGACTTACAAAACAGCCCAAATTTCTGATTCTTTAACAAGATACTGTCACTGAAAACAATCACTGCAGGGAATTAGAGAACAAGCCTGAATTTAAAACACTGTAAGCTAATCACATTTTCTTGGATTATATTTCCTTCCTGTCTTATTCTTTAACTTTACTTTTTCCTCTTCAGATTTGCATAACTGTATTATAAACCCCACAAAATTTGGCTAACACTTTTAAAAAACTCAAACTCCACCTACGCAGCTAAGCAAGCCTAGATGAGAGTTCTGTAACTTCCCTTACTATTACATACATAATAACACACAGTGTAACACATGTTATTACACTATACATTCTTCCCACTTCTTTTCATCTTGTGCCCTGACATGTTTTGTTGTTATGGCTTCCAGTTAAGGGTTTCAGCCTGAACTAGTGTAGTGTGGTCAATCTGCGATCATGCCATTAATTCTACAATTTTTAGATTATTTCTCTTACCTTAACATTTATACACCTTGACTGTACCTACTGTTGTCTGGGGAGAGAGCGTAGCTCAGTCTATATGAATCCAGGTGAATTAAGTCTTAGAGATGATGGAATGATGGAAGTGGAGTTAGTTTCTGAAGAGTGGTGAATCCTGAGTCACAGGCAAAGTCTAGCACAACAGTACACTATCTTCCCCTAGACCTCACCTCTGAATCAGGATGCACCACTTCTTCAAAATGTTGGGCACCTCACATATCCCTCAGACAATGAGCAATGTACAAAATAATGTTATCGTAATGAATCCATCAGTGTCACAAACCCTTACAGAATCAGTAGTCTGACTGCTTGCTTAAAAGGCAACATAATGGACCCTTGATATGAATAAATAAATAACAGAATGATTACAAATGCCATCAGAACATTCTACACAATTTCTCTCCGTTCAGCCAGCAGCAATTCTTTCCCTTTCATTTGATTTGGGTACAATGGCACTTGAATTCTTGTAACTGCCACATCACAAACCAAAAATAAAACAGAAATTGTACACATCAAATGGTGTTTTTGGTAATTCACTGCATACCAGTGCCCTACATTGACACTAGTCACTGTTGTGCTCCTGCTCAATTTGCAAAATGAACTGAAAAAATTCCCAGCATTTCCAATGTAATAAAATAAATTGTGAATTTATGTACAATGAAAGTGTACCATCATGAATGACACCTGTATGTTCAGTAAACTGGGGTGGGTATTTAAATTGAAGCAAATCATTTATAAAAACTTATCTGAACAGAAAAAGATTCTTCATATCACTGTTGAACTGGCTTCTTGAACATGACACCATAATCTTTTTGCAAATATTGAACCAGTGACTGATATTTTGCAAGCCATGATACCTATACTATAATTAAGAAACAGCTACACAATTTTACTTCCACCAAGATGTACAAGGTGAGACAATTATAAAACTGCTGTCAGCTGCAAATAAGATGGCCTCTACATCATCACACAGGTAACAGATGTACTGGTTTTAGCATCTGCAGTGATTCCATGGAAGATAAACGTAAAGAAGCATAATTTTTGTCTTATAAAAGTGTAGCCTTAACATTCAGTAACTGTCACCAGAAATTAAAGCTTGTGCAGAGAATAACAACGGAAGAATTCCTATGCCAACAAGTCTTAATTAGCACGAGGTCAATGCATTGCAACCCACACAAAAATGGTTATGACTAAAATGTCATACCATGCAACAGACATGTCAGAGTTAATTTTTCTATTATACCAACAGATGCACCACATCAAATCATCAGAATACAAACAAACAGCTAAGACATTATTTCAACATGTTTTGATAAAAATAGACCATTATCATAAGGGAGTACAGTGTGCCAATGTTGAAACCAACTGCAACTGCTATGTTCCATAACATGTAGTGCTAGATCTATATGTGCATTTTGAATCCATAAAATTAAGTTTAAAATATAATTAAAAACTTTTCTTACCCAGTACATAATTTTTGAACATAATATCATTATCCTAGATGTTTAAGTTCTTCTATTTGTTGCCTTATATAATGAAGCATCTGGTGGGGTTCTCAAGTCAACAGGGACACATCCGCTTGGACTCAGAACCCTACCAGATGCTTCAATATATAAGAATAAATTAATTGCCAACTACTATGATTGTGATTTTATTATGTACAAATTTTATCTACTGGATAAGAGATGTTTTTTAAGCTTAATTTTATGAATTCAAAACACACACACACACACACACACATTATATGTATATCTACTACTACAAGTTATGAAACATTATAAATACCATTTGCAGTTTGTTTTAACACTGGCACATTGTACTCCTTGATGATTATGATATATTTTTACTGAAACATGTTGGAATAATGTCTGGGCTGTTTGTATATACTTGATGATTTGATGTGGTGCATTTGTTGGTATTATGAATGACAAAGGCCAAAATGCATGCAATTAAACAACTTTAAAAGACACGCCAAATTTTGACAGCCCTTGATTCAAAGTCCATAGTTCAGGTATGTAAAAACAGTAAAATTTAAATCTGTTTCCCTACCTTCTTAGCCCATCTCTAATGTTTATTCAAAGACCAGGAATAAAACATTTGAAATATGCAGTCCTCATCACAGACTTACAATCTGTTTGGCTGTGCCACTGTCAGGTAGTCACCTTCAATATGCTTAGTACTTATACCGTGCACTGCCACTACAAACAGAGGTTAAGAATGGTCAGAGCTATACCTTCACCACCCTCATACAAATTCATCGCATGCACAGAGACTTCACTTTTGCTTAAAGTAATTATGTGGCACCTAAGTATATTAAAGGTGATCCCATGATGATGGCATAAAATGGGTTGAAACACAGTATGGTAAGTACTAATGACACATATTTGTTAAAGTTTTATACATGGTCCTTCATTAAATATTCGAGACTGAATCAGTAACAGGACGCCCCACTATTATGCTTGTTAAACAATGCTGACAAAAAATTTTGTCTAATATTCATCCCTTTACCAGATAATTCCATACTCAGAAATGAATGGCAGTTTTCTGAATTTGTGCTTCTTTTATGCATATACACACTCACAAAACAGAAAATATTTAAACTAGTACCAGATGAGAAACATTTTGATTTTGGTCCTAACCCTCTCATGATAGCAAACTTTCAATGCACATCAATGACCTCTCTTCAGAGAAAACTAAACTTGTCGCCAAATAAAGTATGGTGTAAATAATAGCAAGAAATCCAACCTTGAGATTTTGAAGATAACGGATTGTGAATAAACACTGCCCTCTAGCCTACCAAAGCACAGCTACTGAGGATTAATTCTGCAGAGCTGGCTGTTACAAAATTTTTCTTAAATTAAGGAAATTGTGGATCAGAGACTGGGATCAACAACTTATACAGTCCCTCCACCAATGACAGAACTAATATTTTGTGCATAATCATACACATCACCACCTGCCACCTGTCAATGAATGCCATAAAACTTGCTTAATATTCTCTTTCAGTAGAGAACAGTAACAGGTCAAATCTGTATCTTCCATCATATATACAGGCGAAATAAAACTCTAAAGAGAAAAACTTTTATGATGCAGTAAACAAAGGCTGTGGCATAAAACATGACAAATGGAGCAGAAACATATCCATTGTTGTCTGATCCTCTGGTGCTTTATCTGTTCTTCTGGTGGAAGCCACAAGTAGGTCTCAGTGAAACTTCTAAGATATCAAAAGTCTCAAACAATTATAAATACTAAATAAAGGGTTCAAACATATTTTGATCTTAATCTCCCGACACTGTTAATACAAGTTTATGTTCTTCACACTGTATACACACAAGCGCGCACACACACACACACTCATTCAGACACATACACTAGAAGTACTTCACCGTTCTACAAGATTTGGAACGGGCACTGGTTAAAAGTCACGTGCATACTTCACGTACAATAAGAAAATGCCACTAAAATTAAATGTTTAAATCCTTGCAGATTTATTTGGGTTCAAAATTGTCAACAGCACATCATCTTCTGAAAAGAATAACCCCACTTGGTCAGTAACTTCTAAGAACTGCCATTAATGCAGCTGTGGGAAAGAAGGGGTACTTTTGGCAATCAATTTGCAAATGTATAAAAAAGAACTCTGTACCTGCCAAGACAATGACACGGAATGAGTGAGGGTTTTGTAATAAATTGTCTGGCAGTCCACAAACTTGGTTCACCACATTTTCCCATTTTCACTTCTAATGGGTTCCTTGGCAAGACAGGTTTTGCACAAATCTGAGAAGCTAGTAGAAAGTGTTGAGCGTTTGTTATCACTCGGCGGCAAGTGACTCGTCGCTGGACACTAGCCTGTGAGTTTGTTATCTGCGATCCTGGTACAGGAGGTAAACCTTCATTGGTTGAGGCAGATTGAGGTTTGTGATGCGTTCCTCCAACTGGTGCTTGCCTATACGTTGCCGTATGACCCGCCTACACAAATCCATCAGTGGGAGGGGCTCAGCTGCAGAAAGTAAAGGTACAGTCACACAATGGACCACAAGCTGTTCAGTTTCAGTTACTGCATAACTGAACAGGTGTTACATACAGTAAGAACACTTAACATGTACTATGTTTGTGGGTACACAGAATTTAAAGAAACCACTCGGAAACCTAGACATAAATGGACAGATAATATTAAAATAACAGCATATGGAATGTTGATTAGATGTAATTATAACCGCACTGTTCTTCTCCAAAGTCTACATCTACCACCATTTCAAAATATCCCCCCTCACAAAATGAAGACAAACACAGTGAAACACAACCCCAGCTAATTACTTTTTCCAGCTATGATGTTAGAATAATTTAGCATCCAATTTCTTTTCCCATATCATTAACATGTCTGTCACCCACCTTTAATGTTTCCAATTTACAAGGATTTCTCCACCCAAGAAGAATAAGAAGTTCATGATGAAACAAATTTTCACCCTTTTACTACATTTCTCACAATGAAATCTTAAACAATTTGTCCATGTGTCCTTCCATTCATTAAATTTTCCGCAAAGACAGAAGTGATGCAATGACCCTCTCAGTTCCCAAAGGTTGCTTTCATGTGATTCACAAAGCATGACATATGCGGCTTACTAGTCTATTCAACATAGGCACCGCACCAGAGGAACCTGCATCAGGTTGAAATTTCTGACACTAGGCACTTTACGGCAAATAGATAATAAACTGGAAAGGATCATGGACAATCTGAGATGCTATTCTGGCTACTTGCCTGAAAAGAGTGACAAAAACCATAAAAGGTAGAGGAATTTCTCCTGTCATGCCATTTCTGTATGTGTGATTTTACTTTAATGTAACTTGCAAATTCACATAACTTTTTTGAAATTTTTGGCTTAATGCGACTGGCCACAGATTATGCCTGGCAGCACTTGTCTCGTGTTGGAGGCTAACAGAAGGTGATGTCACTATCCTGCCATCAGTCACGTAAGTTGTTTGATTACACTGGCGACAAATTACGCAGCTGATGTAACACTAGCTTTTGTTACCAAAATGAGAAATGTAAATCTACATCACCTAGTGCTACCCAACTGAAAAACTGGCAAAAGACAATAAGTACTGAAGGGAAATTAGATATAATAAGCCGATTTGAAAAGGGTGAGCGAAATGCTGACACACGCCATATGCCACTCATATTAGCATATGAAAAATGAATGATAATGCTGACAGAATTATAAAAAGTACTATGTCAGGAACTAAAGTGTTTGTGTAGTATGACTACCACAATCCTGTCAGAATAAACTGTGCCAAAAACTATGGATGTTAAGTTTCTTATTACATTTCAAATGCATTATGAATTACTAAACTTATCATATAGAAACGTATGTATGCTGTATAGAAATGTACATGTAATGTATATACAGTAGATACATACTCCACAGGTCCGTTATGTCCACTACTAGTATAGTTACACACTACATAGGATGAGGTTGTCAATCCCCTAACACCAGAAATTCACTGTTTTAAATGGGAATTATGTGTTTGATTTGAGCAATTTTGATTTGCTTGATGTTTTTCAGGAACATAACCATGGTGTAAAATGAGACCTGCCTGTACAATCCCTTGGATGTGCCTGCAAACACCAAGTTTTTGCCAGATCCACTGTACTGCTAATGACTATTCAACTATGTTATTTATTATGATTCGCAAGATTCTTGTTTTGTCCATGTTATTTATATAGCCTTTCAATGCTACACACAGTCTCATTCTTACTCTCCCAACAACCTCAGTTCTGCCTTCTTCACCTGGTTTTCCCACTTACATTTAATATTGTATGCAAGGGTGCCTAAATTTTCTTGATCAGTGGCATTTTTGGCAGTGAGTATCTTCCTGAACACTATTTACTCACTGACATGCAAAAACTGTGAAACAACACAGTCAAGATAACCCACTTCCTTGTCAAGACCTCTTACAGCATATGTTACTAACACGGGAAAATGTCGGTACTAAATTACTCTAGTGTTTCACACAGGAAACTGTCTTAAGTAGTGTTGTGTATTACATTTTGTGATTAACTAACTTTTTCTTATATGTGACAAGACACTTCTTCTAACAATGCATTATTAAGGGTAACAAAAGAAGTTGCAGGATTTCTTCTGAAAACATCAGCAGCAGTAATGCTGAATCACTAATCACTAACCTTTATCTGCCTTGCTTAAATGCCTAGAAATTCCCAGTTTAAATGGCCATTTAAATTTCTGGTACATAGCAACTGATGAAATATATTACATGAATGTCAAATTCAAACATATAAGGTCCAAAAACAGCACTGCTTTTAAGAAGGAATCTGATCATTAGCACACACATTTGGGTGAACTGTTCAACATTTATAACAATATTTTTGTACCATTTATCTCATTCTACAGAAGGCAGTTAAACATATCAGCATTTTAAAGTGCCAGAAAATTCTGACTCTCACTGTACATTCAAGGAAAGTGTGGGGTCACTTTTAGAGTTCAAAGATTTCTAACTTACTGCCCCAAGCTGGTGCATTTATGAATATGGTTTTGTTGTATTTCTGAAGCTGAGTACTGAAAGAAACCTACACCCTGAAGGTGTGAAGAAGACTCTGAAGGCCTCAGAACTCTTTGAGTTGCAAGAGACATGAGAAGCCTGAAGATTGTAAATAAGGGAGCTAATATTTGGCCCAGAATCTGGAGTGGAATTTGTACAGACTGAATATATAGTTACAGTTTGTCAAGGACCACATAGAATAATCTAATGTTCTATACAAAACTGAAGAGTGAATGAAACACATATCAGTGTTTATTATTAGTTCACTAGTGAAAACAGAAAACATCTCATTAAAAAAGTATGTAACAAAGATGATTCATGCAATGTTTGCTGCAGTACACTATGGATGAAACCCATACAGACCAGCATTTGGATCTCTAAATCAGTGAGCACTACAACTTCAAGACCAGCTGTTGTTCTCTTAGGGTTGTAAAGGCTAATTAATACTCAGTTTCCGGACAGAACACACGTGTTTCACAAACAAACCTGTTTCTCACTTTATATGATAGACAGGTACCCACACAGATTGTTCTGGAATTTGTCCAACATCTAGCATGTAAAAAAGATTACAATGCTGTCAAAATCACACATATTGGCATGAAAATGTAGGCAGTATATCTGGTATTTTAAAAAGAACATGGCAATCAGAAAAATGATCTTTTTCGGTTCTCAGGTGACCTAAGGAAATGCCTCCCCACTGCCACAACTGAGGATGGACAAAGATCCACTCTCTGGAAGTTGTGTTCTATTCAGGACACCAGACAATGACTTACATCCAGACACCTATCAATTTTACCTGTAACATACAATCATCAGAATACTGCAGAACTCACTGACCAGTAAGAGAGGGAGAAAAAAAGAAAGGAAAAAAAAACCATCTGCAATGTAATACTTACGATCCAAGCCTCCTATATATTTCATTGTGATTTCACAGTGACCCCAAACTGCACTTACAATAGGGTACAATTTCCGACCTTTGAGTCCACGGAATGCAACGCCTAGATACTGACCATCCACCACAAATGACAAGGTGCCGTCATCCATATCCAATACAACTGAAAGCCAGAATACATACACACATGGTGTCAACAAGTGTATTAACTTCTTGACAAGCCATATACTAACAACAGCTGGTGACAAATATAAACCAAAAAGACAGAAACTTGAGACACTTCATGTTTCTGCTGCATCACAACACAGGTTTGAATTTGCTGTGTCATACACATTTATGTGAAGAAAAATGTTGCAATTTCACCTGTAATTTCAGAAAATAGGGGATTTTGAACCTAGAGGTCAGACAGTCAAATCTTATTTACATGCAACAGAAGATTAAAAATATCCCGGCGTAGCTGGGCTGGTTATCATATTTTAACTTGGGGACAACAGTATTAAAACTGAAAAAATGAAACACTTGGCTAAGGGGATCACACTAATGTGCCACTGCAATTAAGATAATGTACAACCAAAAAAAGTTAAAAAAAAAAAAAACAAAGTAATACAGTAGAAGTTGTATTATCTGACACTGGATGATCCAGAAAGCTCCATAAATCAGAAATTGACTAAGGGGCTATTACATTTCACTACTCCATCAACTGGCAGCACCAGACACCAATTACAAGAGTCTGGTCAGTATTTATTTTTTAAATTCATTTTAAAAGATTACATATATACCTGCGTTACATACATACTGATGAAAAGGAACAGAAAGTTTTGTAGGACAACTGGATAGGATATGAAGTGACAAGTTAAATGGTTAGGCTTGTCATGAAGTTGCTAGTTATATAAGATGTAAATTAAGTGTAATGTTTTGACATCCAGAAAACTGTGATGTCCAGCAAACATGTGGTCCCAGTGTATAGGATTTTGCACCTTTTAATGTACATAACACAAGCATGAGCAAGAAAATTTTGAGACTGAAATAGATAGGAAATTTTCTACTAACACAAGGAACATTTAACTGTATAATATTTCAATTTCAAAGCACTACCAACTTGAAATATTGTTGATATTGAAACTTCAGTCGGTTCAGAAACATAAAATCAGTTATCATCAACCGAAGTACTGAAATGCCACAACTCAACTGATACAAGCAACTTACCTAAAAATTTGTCGGGGACAATGAATGTTTGATCTGCTTTGAGCGACACTGGATAGGTGACACCAGCATTGTTTTTTGAATCGTGGTACAGTTTATTTCGGCCAAGGTCCCAGCCCCATGACTGGTCATTACTGCCAACTAGGCTCTGGAAAGATAACGCAGAAATGCTAAGCTAATATTTCTCAGACACACATACTCTTAAGTGACCTGTATGAACAGGTATTAAATAAAGATGTGTTATTGACAGAAAGAAAGAAGGAAGGACGGAAGTGATACAATGAAGAGGAAGCATCAGATCGTTCTCTGTGGAGAACTTGCTTTGGACCTGATGTAAGAGAGATTACAAAATGAATGAATGAACAAGTATTATTTAAAGACACAATTGTATTGAGATGCCATAAGGAAACATGCATACTTTTATGTTCACTTCTGACAAAAATCCTAATTAACACATATTACATTTTCCCATCATTAAATGTGTGAATTCACCGACATAAATACAATCTAGAATATCTCTCTTAAATATGTTAAACTTCTTCATTCAACCTTTGGCTGCAAATCCTATCACCATTCATATGACATAACACAGAAATCTTGAATATGATTCATTACTAAATCACATTAACTTCCTCTGTTCTTACAATAATACTTAATTTTTCAGACTATAATATTATTTCAGTAGGTAACTACATATATATTTTCTTCTACCACTTATAGATAAATGAATTTAGCTAATAAATTCCGTTGTATTGTAATGTATTGCTCCTAAGCTGTGCATACCACCTAAAATCACACATTGTCATTGTAAGTGGTTAAATATTCACCATATGGAGAAATGTACCAAATAAAACTTACTGATCTCAGTGAGATAATAATTTATGTACACAGTGCAATAATATTTCCACTGTACAGATTTGGAAAATATCTCAGGAGTGAACTAATGAGAAAATAAAATCAAAGACACAAGTAATAAATTAACACATGAAACTCTCTTTTCTAAACAGACAGTGATTCGTGAGTGAATTAATGTCTGGTTCCAACTTCACGTAACAAAGGGTTCAAAATCCTACACAAACAAGTACTGCAGCCTTCCACTACACATCTTTTCATCAAAACAAAATCAGTAGTTCCAAAATAATTATTGTAATTTTTATTGTAACCCAGTTTCCATAGATTTTCAATCTTCACAGGCTAAACTCATGTATTTTATAACAGCAGACACATGGACATATATCATCTTCCCCATCACGCATTTTATGCAATTTGTGAAAAGATACAGAAAGTAATAACGTAAACATTAAGTACATCAATTACAACAAACTGTTCTGTCACCAGCAAATATAATATTTGTTAAAATTTAACACAGCACTGTATTATTATTATTATTATTATTATTATTATTAGTAGTAGTTGTCTTTCTAGAAGTAAGCTCTTTGTTCAATCTGACTCTCGACATACACACCAGCAATATGTGCCCTGGTTCTAAGAACAGAAATTTTTGTAAAGTTTCCTAATCCTTCAAAAAACTGGTCATCACAATACAAGAAGTAGTGAATTTTATTGCTATGATGTACAACAAAGCTTTAGCCACAGTAAATGAATCCCTGGTCCCTGGACCTACGTGCACCAAATGGAAAAATCCCAAAGAAATTTGTTGGTATCAAATGTCAGCAATCAAAGCAAGATCCATTCCCATGGCAGTATCAAAACTGCAGTCTACAAGTGTCTGATGCCAATGAGCCTGTTAGATGATAACCATCAGTTTGAAAAACAGGGCCTTCACCTTGAAGACAGGAGCAGCAAGCTCTGCTGAACACTAGCATCTAACTACTACAAAGCAACAAAATCCAGAAGACTGCAACATCATTCATCTGGATAGAAGTAACTTTAGAAACTGAGTGAGGACAACTGTATTATTTACCACCATTACCACAATCAATTATGGTAACTATCACCACCAAGGCACTATGCCACAAAAATATAACAAAAACACTAGCTGTAATATAATGTTGTGTAACTGACATAAAATTTATAATCAATGCGGAAGAACCAATCCATTCTCTGACTTCTCCGTTCCCACTTCTTTAGCACACACTGAATCTCTCTCTTCTCTAGGACCATGTGGCACAGTGCCTCACTATGTCAAGTACAGTACATCACACTGCACCTGTACCTTCTTTTGAAATCTCTTTTACTTACAAAAATGCTAAACATCCTCTGATGTTCCACTGCTTGGCAGCTGCTGAATACAGACTGGCACACACTCAGATACCCACCTAAATCTGTGCTTGTAAAGCGCAGCATGTTCGCATGGGAAGGTCCACTGTATATACATCAAAGCCACTGCTGTTTTATGGCTTGGCAACTGTTTAATGCAGCAATCGATCATTTGGTACCATGGTGGTACCTCCTACCCATTTATATTTGTAAAAGTAACATGAATATATTTGCTTGGAGTCTCACCTTCAGGAGAATTACAAAATTATGAATATCTTTTTGTATGCATATACTAGTGTGATCTCACCTTTAAAGTCCTTTGTGTAAGTATTTAATACTTAACGTCATAACAACTACATCAAATCTACCATCAGTAAGAATACAGTTTACACTACAATCCAGACAATTTCACACTGAATTACTAACTGGCAACGGACAGTTCCCAAAATACATACCTGGTACCCTACCGAATGAAGTGGTGCATCCTGCGTTGCAACACCCACAACTGCATGTGTCCCCCTCTGACGTGTAGACCAATGAACCTCCCACACATGCAGTCCCTTTGTAAGCCCCACCTTTCCCCGTATGCAGTCAGTGCTTTGGGCTACAGGGTGTCTGTGGAATGTCAGCTTGTCATCATCCTGTGATGGATTGAAGAGGCAAGAAGTGAATTTAAATTACATTACTACATATACATAGCATTTGCGATTTATACAAACTGTTTCACTATTAATGAGGGAGATTTCACTATGTTTACCATTAATTCACATGACTGATTCTCTGTTACATATAATTACATTTTATTTTCAGTACATTCTGTTTCATGTCTTGGGTAGGAACTCTCAAGGCTGTCTAATACTTGACAGTTTTGTGGACTCAGCTGCGTGCAAGTACTTCATATCTCATGTGTCACTGGATTAACTTCAGCAACTATTTCTGTTACTTCAAAATTACTACAGAATTAAACAGAATACCCAGAATTTTAGCTGTTCTCCTGTGTGTGATATCCCTTAACACATGGACTACCACAGGGCTGAGAATGAACTAAATTGTCTTTCATACATGTTACCTATAGAGAGCAATCTTCCAACCAAAACAAGATTAACCCTTTAAAGCCCAGTGCTCACCACACATACAACCTGACACAACATTAAGACACTCTGAATTCTGCAACACAATGAACTTATACATATCACACAATTCTTACAATGAACTGTGATCTGTGGGAGGTAGAAACTGAATCTCTTTACACAATGTAGATTAACTTTGGACTTCACAAATGGTTATAACACCATGTTAAGTCTCCAGTAAATCCCATGGTACACTGTCTTCAATACAACAGAAATGGAAAACTTTTTACTATGTGGCAGTGAATAACTGTAATCACTGTGTTGTAACCATGACAGCACACAGAACTGGGTGCAGATATCTGAACTGTACTTCCCAGAATTAAGTAACAACAGAATGGCAATACTTGCAAGGCCTGTAAGACACTGAATGGCACTACATTATCACATGAGCATACAGTTTTTAAATCAACGTGTCTCATTTAGTACACAGACTGAACAATTACGGACATACTGCCATCACTGCTGGTATGCAAACTCCCATATCAGTGTCAGCTGCTGTGGATCTGGGCACAAAAGATACTTAATTAGACACATTGCTGTTATTACTGCATGGTTACATAACAGGCCTGAACTTACAGCCGAGTTGTAAGTTCGGTCAGCTTGCTGCGAGTGCTGCAAATAACCAACATTAACTACACTCATACAATGGAAGTATTCTATACCTTAACAAAAATGTTTAGTGACCGATCTTCCGAATTCCAAGCATGTTTCATCTGGCAGTCTCGACTGGCAGGTGGCATGTCCAACAGGGCATCCAAGCGAGCTGGACGAGCAAACTCTTGGGCCAGCTCGCGAGGGATTACAGGCTTGTAGGGTTGAGGGCTCTCACGATTAACAGTCTTTACACCTCCTATCAACAAAACAAAGCCATATGATAACACCACACATTATGTGTTTACAAATTTTTCTTACAATGTTTGTAGGTTCACTACTACTGTGACAAGGAAATCATAAACTCTCCTGTCATGTTAATTACCCATATTTATTTCAAGATGCAGTTCACCAAGTCTCAGGCATGTCTCTATCCTGTCATGACAAAACACCTCCTACCCTGACTGCAGAAGTAGCCAGGTTCCAAATGGAGTCATAACATAAAAGACTACAATTTAAGTGACAAAACTGGCTCGGTTGTTGGCTGGGATTAAAGAAATTCATGCGACTGTCTTATCACATAGCAAAGATACTGTTACAACGTTTGATACTGACATTTTGGTCACGTACACGAACTGTTTAAAATCTTCATAAACAGCACAATGTGCAGCTACAGATGAAAAACAATCTCATTCCACTGCACACTATGTGGCAGAGGTATAAGAAAATCTAACTTTGAAAACAGAATTTTGTCCTAATCCAATATCACACTAAGATGCCAGTAACTGTGATGTAAATGCTCAATGTTAAAATATGAATGTACTTTAAATATGCTGCAAAAACTCAGAGAATGAACTATTCAGGGAGAACTTCGAATGTGAAAGGTTCAGTCATGAGGTAGTCTGGTAGGTGCTTTCCAGTGTGTCATGACAATATGCTGCCTCCCTCTTGACCCTGACAAGGGCCACTACAAGGAATCACAACCCAGAGGGCCATAATATTAACACAATATCTTGCAACTCCATGACTGGCTGCTGTAAGCCCACTTCAATGTTTGTAAGCTTTGAAATTAGTACTTTCATCTATTTCTGGGTTTCACTATGTCATTATCTCACAATTCGACATTTTATTACTTACTCTACTATATTCTCAGTTCACAGTAAATACCCTATTTTTTCATTGAATACTCTGTCTTGTAAAGCTACATCTAGTAATGAACTGTGAAATATCGCATGTACAGCATATTCTTTACTTCCTCTTTTCTTCATTGCCATGTTTCACTCCAAAGGCAAAACCTCGGTTCAACTGTTCTGTTATGTAGTCATAGTAGAAGTATTCTGATTTCAATGTTAGGAGCATTTGCAAAATTGCGAGAAGTGATTATTAGCTTTGTCTTGTCTTGTCTGTCTGTCTGTCTGTCCATCCACATGGAACAACCTGGCTCCCACTGGAAGGATTTTCATGAAATTTGATACGAGTATTTTTCAAAACTCTGCTGAGAAAATTCAAGTTTCATTGAAATCTGACGAGGGTAACATGCACTTTACATTAACACCAACATACATTTTTGTTTATATCTCACTCATTTCTTCTTAAAATGAGAAACATTTCAGATAAAGTTGTAGAGAAAGTCAAAACACACTTTTTTTTAAATCATGCTGTTTGAGACAACGTGGGAAAATAATGTACAGCCAGACAGGCCACAGATGACAATAAGGTGGATGCACATTGAATTCTGGATACCTAAGGCTACAGACACAATATGTGACACTTATTGCTTTTCCACTGCAACAATGGCTGCACAAATGTGCCTCAACGTTGTGTCACATGCACGTTGCCCGTATTTTAAAATATTCTCTTCAGAAATACATTCAGTTGGTTACATAACTATGTGCAACCTCTCGTCTGTGCTATATCTCTGCTTTTAGTTTAACACACATTTTACGTCGGAAGTATTTTACTACAGATAATGCAAGAAACATACACAGCCTCTTTCCTGTGTCAATGGAACTCTCACATGTATGAAACTTCTACAATAAATTCAATTAACTTCTAACAAGGCACTTTTGCAGCCAAGGTACTTCACACCAAAAAAAAAAACACACACACAGCAAAAGAATTATTTCTGAGTACTTTTTTGGAGAATATGACAATTTATTTATAACTATTCTGTCTCTGTTGAATTTCTGCTATCAGCTTTCTCCCAGTGAAACCACATACATGAACCCCTATATAAGAACTAATACCTCTACAAGCAAAAATTACACCAAAACCTCCAGTTCTGCCATGACTGTGTTCACAGTATTCAACATTCAGTCTTACAGGTTGTGTGCAATGAATGACAGCTACGAGTTTCGTACTTTCAAGTTTTGTGCTTCAGCCCTTTTCTGCATGTTTGAAGTCATTACACTCTTCAGTAGTACATTCATATTTTCAACATTTATAATTGGCACATATCTTAAATATGCCCCTGTGCAAATATCATGATGCCAGTAACGTCACCAGTCTGTTAATTACTCAAGGTGCTGTGAACAAGGCACTTTCTTGAATTAAAATTACAATCTACATAAAATGTCTTTACTAAGCCATTACCAACCAGCATCATCTCTGAAATGTGAATGACTGCACTCTCCATTCTGTCTCAAAAATATTTTGAATTTTGCCTCCAAATGTGCTATATTTCATCTTGTCATCAACATATGGCCCTTCCTTGACTAAAATATTAATTTTATTTAAAGACATACACATGACAAAATAAAAAAATTACACATATCAGTAACAGCAGAGACCTGGTGCCATTGATATGTAGCTGCGAGAGCAGGCAAGGCACCATTTCGGGATGTCTTGGGAATGGATAAACGAAAATTATACATGAGGGCTTCTGGAGTTATTCAAAGCAAACATGGTGTTTGTGGACTAAGATAACAGTATTTCTCACACATACAATATGATTTTTCAAGTGTCTGTTTTTGCAGTTGTGATCAATAAAATGTGAAATCACTTGCAATGGTTACTGAGTCTATAACAGTCTTTTTGTCATAGGTATCCTCTCAATTAATGCAGCCTAAAGTACAATTATAACATGTGAGGTCTGCTAAATATGGAGGGGCCCCCCATACTCAAAAAGGCTGGAAACCACAGACCTAGAAAATTTCTTTCACAAATCTGTTCGGGTTAATCTGACTACCAGGTGGTGGTATGAAACCACAAACTGTAAGAAGGGCAATTCAAACACACACATACTGTTCAGAAAAAAATTGAACAATTTACTTTTTTTGGCAGTCTGGCAAAAAACATTTTCAATGATAAAGTGTAGCCTCATATCAATGATTACTTTTGTATAGGCATTTCGACTTGTAGAGTAACATGTCATTCTTTAACGGGTTTTATGTTCATGTCAAATCCGGTAACTTTCAAAACAGCAAAGAGGTGTGAGGTTCTCACACAAGTTAACTATGAAGTGTATTTGTCTTCTGGGATGTCATGCTGTGTACTTCAGGAGACAGGCACCAACAGTGTGGTGGGAACTACTTCCTGTGTGTCTTCCTCCTGTTCTAAAGATGAAGCTGTTACATCTTCATCCCATCTACCATACATACGAGGTGCTACAAAAAAATTCGGGGAATTTAAGCAGCGCGCCTGAACCGGTTGTTGTATGCCCTTCCGCCGCTAGATGTGGCTAGCAGCATGCTTTGTGAATCAGTGTGCCAACAATTGTCAACCTGAGAGGACGTGTTATTAAGTTCAGTGCGTTTTTGTGAGGTTATATTTTCATGATCCGGCGATTTTTTTTTGACAACTGATATGACGGATTTTAAGGAGCAAAGAATCTGCATCAAATTTTGTTTCAGTCTTTAAAAAAACTGTTGCAGAAGCCCACTGAATACTACAGGAAGCCTTCGGAGATAATGCCATGAGCCAAAGCAAAACTTTTTTATGGTACAAACGCTTCAACGGCGGACGAACGTCTGTCGACGACGATGAGCGTTCTGGACGACCGTCGACAAGCACAACACGGGAGAGTATAGAAAAAGTTCGCGAGCCTATCCTTGCAGATCGTAGGCAAACTATCCACGATGTTTGTGGGATAGTAGGACTGTCATACGGGACCGTTCAACGCATTCTGGCGGGCAATTTGAACATGAGACGCATTTCTGCGAGATTTGTGCCAAGACTGCTGAGCGACGACCAGAAGGCCCATCGTGTTTCTGTCTGCAGGGAACTCAAATAACAAGCCAGAGACGACCCCAACTTCATCTCCAATATCACAAGCGGTGATAAAACATAGGTGTATGGTTATGACCATGAGACTAAGCAGCAGTCGTCTCAGTGGAAGTCTCCATATTAACCGTGGCTGAAAAAAGGCGCGTCAAGTTCGCAGCAATGTCAAGTCCATGTTGATCGTTTTTTTCGACATCCAAGGCATTGTCCATAAGGAATTCGTACCCCCTGGTCAAACCGTCAATGGCAATTTTTACTGTGAGGTTATGAAGCGGCTGAGGGAGGGCATTCGGCGTAAACGTCCAGACAAGTGGAAGAACAACGACTGGTTTCTCCAGCATGACAACTCGTTGTTCGATAATTCCTGACTTCCAAAAAAAATTATAGTGATTCCCCATCCCACCTCCCCTATTCGCCTGACCACGCCCCCTGCGACTTTTTCCTATTCCCCAAGATGAAATTACAGCTTAAAGGGCGTCGTTTTGACACGACTGAGGAGATCCACGCAGAATCGCAAGAGGTTATCGACACACTCACATTTGAGAACTTGCAGGGATGTATGAAATCATGGGAAACACGCTGGGATCGCTGTATACATGTCCAAGGGGACTACTTCGAAGGAGACGGTGGGAACTTGGAGTTACGGTAAGAAAAAAAAATTATGGTCAAATTCCCCGAATTTTTGGGTAGCGCCTCGTATTACATCCCAGGAGACAGTAATCTTCATCAGAAAATGAAAAACATGAAACACTATTTGACAATGACTCTAGGTGATCATCATAAACGAAAGATAACAGGAGAGTTTGACTGTGAGGCAAGTTATCTGGAGCACAAAAAGGGCTAATCAACATCAATATTTTTTCCAAAAAATCATAAGACAAAAAATTAATTTTACTTTACAGGCTGTATGTTAGTCCCAGATCATATCCACGTCACTTCATACCTCCCCACCACTTGTCATATATATAAAGAAAGTGGTCTGAATCCAGCTGGAAGAAGTGTGGGGTGACTCAAGGAGTTTTTCTTCTTCATTCTTCAAATTTTCCAATGCTAAGTTGTTTAAACACATGTTCAAAAGCTACTACCAGCTATACAAATTCACCAAAGCCAAATCAGTGGTTCAATTCCAGGACCCTTGCCAGACATCCCAGTTACTTTGAAAGTGGCGGGGGCTAGATCCCAAAGTAATTTGCCCTGACATATTTTTCCCTGTTTGAACATTTTTCCCCTACTACAGAATGGACATGAAGTCAAAACTTCACGACACCGAAGATTATGGTCTTAAATGTGATGCCATGCAGTTTGCTAGATAGGTGGCTATGTTTTGGAGGAACACTGGTACTTGGCCTACCAGACTACATGACATAACATCCCAGAAGATGACAATATTCAGAGTCACTGCTGCGAGAACCTCAACACCCACTTTAGACACCGTCTTAAAATTGGCACAGACTACATGATTTACTCTATCCCCAACTTTAAATGCTCCTGTAACTTATGAGGTACTGTCTTGCTGCATGCCTGATATCTTCTGCCCCATGTTCATGCCCCGGCTGCTGCGGGTGCGCCGGTGTTCTAGATATGAGGCCGACTTGTTGGGCAGGACGGCAGCCTTGTAATTGTGACGACGCAACTCTCTAAGCTCCAGGCTGGATGCAGCTGTAGCTGGAGCAGATGCAGAGGCAGATGAGGCGTAACGAGACGCCCGTGGGCACTGGCTGCTCACACCACGACTCTTGTACCTACAAAAACAGGAACTTATTGGTTGCTTATCTTTGAAAACATAGCATAAACACCACAGAATAATAATGGAAGCAACAAAATACATAAGTGACATCTTCATCAATAAACTGAACGGCTCATTTTATATTGTGGTCTTTGGTTATGACATCATGAAGTCTGGTGGTGGGTATGTTAGGAAGTATGTCTTCACCTCAAGACAAGGATATTCTGAAAATGAAGGTGGCAAGTTCCACCGAAACTTTGGTACCCATCTACCAGATTACACGGGGTCATAATTAGAAGGAAAGCAACACGAATCCACACTGCTATGAAAGTCTCAGATGTTACAGTTTGACATGTTTGTCTACTCTCAACCAACTTCTATTCCTGAAAAGAGAAGGCCCCCCTGGTCAAGAAATTTACCTGCACTTAGCAAACAAAAGTGTTTCCTACTGTGTTCATGTGGGCTTGCCAATGCAGCATATATACTAATGGATCTAGTCCACACCCTCCTACCCTGTCATGTACCAGACTAATATTAATATTATTTATACCTATTTATACTTAGGCCTAGGCCTTTAGAGAGATCTCTCTTCTTCAGGTTTTCTGATCATAACATTCATGCATGCCTATGTACTATATTTAGTCAGATTATATTGAAAAAGAATTCTGATACGGCAAGAAAGTTCTGTTATACATTGAATTATTTAAAATTACAGATACTACAAGCAACATGGAATCCAAAATCATAATTTAATCACGCATTTCATATTGAAGGTGATGTCTTCACAAAAATCACCAATGCTAATCTGAGATATCTGAAACTCAAAATGCATTTTGAAAATGTAATTGCTACTTTATTTCAGCATCTAGAAAAAAAACTTGCAATATAAGAATGAAATAAGGCCCGTTCACATGTTTGGAAATGATGATAAATCAAAACTGCATTCATGAATATGTTAAAAGCAAGTTATGTTGCACGAATGCTCACTACCATTCAGTCCAGAATCCTTGGCCATACATCCCATCCACCCCCAAAAATGAACATATTAAAAATACATAATTATCTTGCCTGCTCTTCTGTACGGATGAGGTACTTCGTCTCTCACGTCAAGAGCAGAACACGGTTGGGGCTGTCTGAGAACAGACAACTAGAGCAGAATACTTGGTCCTTAAAAGGAGGAGACAACAGAAGGAAGGCAAAATTACATAATGAGGTGTTCCATAATTTGTACTCTGCATCATATATTATTGGGATGATAAAATCAAAGCACGCGAGATTGGAGGAGCATGTAGCATACCTGGCAGAAATAAGGAATGGCAAAATTTTTGTCAGAAAATCTGAAAGGAAGAGCTTATTTAAGACCATGGATCTATATTATTAAAACTGACCTTAGAGAAATGAGTGTGGACGAGGTTAATCCGGTTCGGGATGCAGCACAGCATAAAGCACATGTAAGAACAGCCATGAAGCTGCACATTCCCTACAAGACGGTGACTATGAATACCTGAGCACGCCATGGGTGTACAGATGCACACATTTGTGACCTTGGAACTTGACAGAGACGAGCGGTCTACCTCACGCCCCGTCCGCTTTACTCCCTATTCAGTTCTTACTGGCAGCTCATGATAGTATTTTTTCATCTTCAAACCACTGCATGCAAGTAGAGAAAAAAAATTCTTGCCCCTGTCGGGATTCGAATCCCGATCCGTAGCAGAGTCCCTATACCGACTATGCTACCCCAAGCTCCCACACCCTTGCATAAGTTATATCTAACTTGTTTTGTAAAGGTAAAGCCTCTCAGCTGCTTGATTAAGCTACAGCCGTTTTAACGTCGGCATCAGATGGAGGTGGGTAGTCACCTTCATGCCCCGGCCGTCTTACCCACGACACCCACTGTTTAGGAAGACCGCGTGCGCCCACGGCCCGTCTAGACACGATGAGCCCGCTGGTAAATGTAGGCTGTCCATGTCCTAGCAAGTCGCTAAACTGACTGCGCAACCCGGGCTCAGGGTTGCTTTGTGTTCACAAGGAGAGTTAGCAATCTAACGACCACGTTCAATACTTGACGTACTACAATAAACCTCCCCTCCCCATCCGTGCAACAGCCCACGATGTGGCTAGCCGCGTGAGTGATGTGTTCTAGCATATAGGAAACATTTGCCAAATATCTACACACACACACACACACACACACAACATGGGTAAACACACCCTGACATGGCATATGCAATAACACTAAAACTATCAAACGGTCCAGTTCACATTTGGGTTACTTTATCTCGCAAGAAGGCGCATTACAATTATCCAACCCTGTCAAATTATTGAAGTGTGTGTCCACGGACTGTGACAGAAGACCGGTAACAAAGCGCGATATCTAGAAAGACACGTGTGCTGCAAGGTGTCGGCTTAACAGGTCACAACTCTGTGTGTACGCTGATGCCTTAGTGACGACTCGTACGTTGCAACCAGCTGACCGATTTTACCGAAACCGCCTCAAGCAGTGCTTTACCAGAAACAACTGTTTCTGGTAAAGGCAAGTTGTGAGACAGAGACAGAGACAGCGCTCGGAGGCGAACTGTTCTGAGCATCTAACAGAGGAAAGAAGTTGATCAGGCAATGTGTTAGGAACTGACTGTGACACTAACACCGGAATGGCTGCAATGCAGAGTAATTCCCGCTGCGGAGGCCTAATATCTACACCTTATTCTCGAATTCTTTTATGGCGTTTCAGCTGCGAAAATTATAGAGTATTGAACGAGAGGATGACAGTGAAACATGTAGAGGAAAGCACGTGTAAGGAAACGTCCGTAGACTCAAAGACGTGTGGTAAGCTAATACACCGGCATGCTTGTGGGTACTGAGAAAAACCAATAAGTATCCGAGTCGAGATTTGAAGCCCGATATCTCCTGAATACGAAACACTAAACCGCAACTTACGGTGTCGGGCGAAAATAATTATATTTTCATATACCTATGCTGCACGACACGTGGTGTGTCTGAAAGGGACAAGTTTATATAAGCATTCGTTTCCGAACAAAAAGTAGCAACTAGCCTACAACAGAGAATGCAGTCTTCCAGACCACGGCACTGTCCTCCCTTCCCTACACACAGCCACTTTCTTCCCCGCAAGTGTACTTCGTCCCCGAAGACGGAGGCAGCAGTTCCTCCGAAACGTTGGTAAAAAATCTACACGTTTAAAGAGTCTCATTCCAGAAAACAGCAATAGTCACAGCGGAAACCCCAAACCTCTCAATTCCTACAGCTGGTGGGGACATTTCGGCAGAAACACACATTGAACAACTGATCTCGAAAGAAACTTTCATAAATTGGCAACACTGGTTACCCCCCACCCTCCCGGGAAGAGTTCTTTAAACAACTTCCACCGCCAAAGGGCCGACCGTAGTGCCCTCTAGAGAAACACAATCAATATATCGACTTCCCTTCTTTACATTGGCAAAATTTAGTTGCTGACAGAACTCCACCGCACATACAAGGACTGCAAAGTGAATGTAGTGAGGGTGTATTCGTGTCAGGAAGGCAGACCTCATAATCAAGCACGCTGCTGTAGAGGCAACACTCCGCAACTGAACACTGTTCACACTGCAGGCTGCCCACGGCCATGTTTTCTTTTCGAACAAACCACTTCAAAAAACCATGTGCAGAATTCGAAGTTCAAATACCGGCTAAGGGAGATGAGCGTTTCCGCAATATTGCTCATTTTTCGCAGTCGAATGTAAGTGAAGGTCACTGTAACACACCACGAGAGTATCCTGCCACATATTGATCTTTTCACAATCTTTAACGCCCCTCAAGCTTATTAACCATCCATTTAACCTCTGCAATTGGATTCCCAATGTTAAATATCCTGATAGCCATCCGCAAGACGGTAGTATTCAGCGTAACAGTTGCCGGTTCATGATACCTGCCAGCGTTCAGGGAAACAGACGCCCTTTCACACAAACTAATCCACCTCCTAAAGACCCCTGCTACTTGTCCTAACAATTTCAAGCTTAAGTTAATCCGAATAACATTTTAAAATGTATTCCCTGTGTCTCCACTACAAAGACAAGCGGATTAATGCTGTTTACTGTGAAACACATGCGACACACACACACACACACAAAGAAGCCATTTTTATCTTGAAAGTATCCATTAGAAACCGTGTAATAAGTTACATAATGTAATTAATGCACCAACAGGCATACACAAATAGCATATGCCCTACATTTTTTATGTAGTTACGGTTTAAAACCCAACAAACATTAAGAACAACGACTACAGAGAAGTAACTACAAACTAGCAAAACATACAGTAACAAACTATAGAATACACATGACGAAACAATAACAGTGTCTAAAAATGTTGGGGGAAAACCACTAAGTATAGACAATGCATAACTACTAAACAGGTACAAAAATATACCAAATAACCACATCAAATTAATTTTCATAAACTGAAATCAATTCTTATTTTGGATATAAACTAATGTTTTGTATATGATACTTCATATATATCTTCAGAATTTTTTAAAATAAATTTCATGTTCTTGTATGTTTTGATACGTGTCACTTGTGTTAAAATCGCTGTTGTCAAAACGCTAATGATCGTGTTCAGAAAACGTCTTCCCCGATTATCGTTCAAGGATCGAAACATTTCAGATACCAATAAATGGACAATATGTTATTTATATACAGCATGATGGTATATTATTAACTAAAAGATACTTAATGCAAACAGCACACCCACAGTCATCACTGTGCTTGAAACGTCTAATAAATTATGCACGCTCGAAATGACAGCAGCGACGAAAGACTCCGACACGTCTAGACTTCTGTAACTGTACACTTCATTCAAGCTATTTTCCATTAAATCTCGCAGGTTAATCGACAGGAAGACTACGAAAGACTGAACAAAGAGCAGGCCGTTTTGAGAGGCAGGCCCATTCAGGTATGTTTTGAAGAGCTGACGAAAAGTACGAAGACGCTGTCGGGCTAACTCAGGCCAGCAAATCGGCGGCCCGTGAACCTGAAGCACTCAGCCTAACATATCACATTCTTCATACGGTCCTCATATTGAAACCTGCCCAGTGCCCTAGCATTTTTAAAATTAATTTTCAGGCTCATTATTACAATCTAAAAGATAAGATACACTTGTCTCATGCTCCGTCTCAAGAATTCATTGTTGCTGGGAGTTAAGCCAGTAGAAGGAGATAACACCAGGATGTAGAGCCTTCTTTGAGAATTCCAGTCACTCATACGGCCTTCGATGTGTCTGCTGTGTGCCACTGGACCCTGCTGATGCAGCTCACATAATCACACCATATTTATGTAACATTCATTTTAATAGCCTGTAATCCTTCCTGTACGCCTTGCCTAAGCACACTTCCTTCGAGATTATCCAACTAATGGTTCTCACTTCGCCTGAATGTCTCTGTACTCCTCACCAAATACAGTTCGGGTGGTTAAATCGAGAAGAATGAGATAGGAGGGGCATGCAGCAAGTATGGGGGACAGGAGAGGCGTATACAGGGTTTTTGGTAGGGAAACCTGAGGGAAAGAGAACACTTGAAGACCCAGGCGTAGATGGGAGGATAATATTAAGATGGATCCTCAGGCAGTGGGACGTGGGGGCATGGACTGGATCCAGGTGGCTCAGGATAGGGACAGGTGGCGAGGACGTGTGAATGCGGTAAGGAACCTTCGGGTTCCATAAAATGCGGGGAATTTGACTGAATGAGAACCGGTTAGCTTCTCAAGAAGGACTGTGCTTCATGGAGTAAGGCTGAAGTTCATCTGAATAACGTACACAAGACCCTTCCTCAACAAAACACACCGAATCTCTCTCCCAAAGCACAACCAGTTATAACCGCGGATATTTGTGCAAATCACATTAAACACACAACGTGAGCACAGTGCAGCAATTGTGTATACACAGTAAGCATTGTGGCTTAAAAATATTAGGCGTAAAGTAGTAATGACGAAGGTCCCGTAACGTTCTCGCTCTATCAATTACAACTGCAGGCCTAATACCTAATCATGTTTGTTCAGTGTCTTACTGTGCAAATGCCCTTTCTGATGACGGCACAAGGTCCGGCTACAGTTCAGATCCGGGGAACAAGATATGGTTTGGATTTGAAATCTCGGTCCGAAGTCCGAACTCAGAACCTCCGTATTCACGTAAGCTAGCGATGAGGAAAATTCGGCCCCTCTACCTTCCTAAAGCGGCCCGCGATGCGGTTTCAGAAACATGAATAGAAAGGCACGATATTCTATCTATAATTACTTTATCCACAAATACTCAAATATATCGTTATAAGTATATTACTGGCAATACAACATACTTGTAACATCAAAATATAAACAAAAGCGTCGTCTCACATACAGGTAACTATTATGCTCCTTGTCTTCGTCGCTGACAGGTTTAGGAATGAGAAGTCAAGTTGTGGCTAAAAACGAAAGCACTTGACCAAACAGCAAGCGTCTGCACTTGACCAAACAGCAAGCGTCTCGAAGGGCTTCTCCAATGCATGTCTCTGCCTCTTTCAGTCTTTCTTAGTAGCGGCCTACGTCTTAACATTCAGATTTTGTGATATTAATCTGCAACAAGCTTTATCGCCAAAATATCTGTACTACTGAAGACAGGACTTATCATTATTGACACATAAGTAAAACAGGTATTAGTTATGATGTAACCCGCAAGCATTTTTTTTTTGACCAGAAGGTTGCTCACCACTAACCCGCACAACTGGACATTTGGTAAGAACACAAAATCGAAACCCCCTGAAGACTGTCTGTCGGAACAGTAATAATGCCTTCATTTAAATTAAATCCCATACCCTCACAGTCACAGCCTCTCAGACAAAAGGAGGAAGTCCAAAGGTAGGGGCGCACAATGCTCACGTGTCGTCACAATGACGTCACAACGCCGTGACTCGCACGGTGGCCCGCAGACACGGCTGACCTTCATCTCATCCTGGCAGGTAGTTTCATTACCTCATTCAGGTGGTGTGACGCCTTCCTTTGAATACAGCGCGCCTCGGAAACTGTGACACCAACTGACTGTACATACAGTTGACAACAAGTTCACAAGGTGTCAAAAACAAGAGTAAGAAACTTTGGAACTTCTGGAACCAAGGGCATAGGTAAGAAAATTATAAACTTCAAGACTCAAGAACAAGAGTAGGAAACTGAGATTTCAGGTTTTAACACTGGTGACTCAAGAATACTCTCTTCTGGGTTGCGATACCATTCAGTCACGTATATATTTACAGGCGTTATGTAGAAACCTGCCGCCTTCATCTGCAGGAAGGGATATGGGTACTTTCAACCCAGAAGACATAGGCAGTACATGCCAGCAATGCACCTATAAAAATGCAGGAAGGGTGATTATGACACCGCGTAGTCTGGTAGATGGTAACCATCAATTCAGAGGAATATATTACCTGGTTTTCAGGGGAAACCCCCAAATCTCAACACTGGGAACTTCAGGAGCTTCAAATAACAATGGCAATAAATTTAAAAACTTCAAAATATACCAACCGATAGGGCATCACATCCTGAATGACCGCAGTCGTCACGAGTAAGCCACTTCTGGAAATTTCGTTAACTGGTTTCACGCGGATAAATTGTGTACCTAACTGATCCAGGGTGAGCATTGTTAAGGTAAGCCGCTAGGTCGCGCAGTTGTTAGTAACTTCAAACAGAACTAAAAGATGGCAATAGTAGCACGTATTGGCAGGTACCTATACTTCAGTCGGCACTGCAGTCCTTTTCAAAAAGGTAGGGCCTTTTCCCAATCGGCTGCAGCATCGCTTATGCTATCCCAAGTACTAGCCTGTCAATACGCCACAAATAAACCAATCCGCACAAAACCCCTATTTAATCGCTTGTGGCGAATGTTTCGAACGTACTGTACAGCCACCTTCAGGCAGTTTGCATAAAATTACAAATAAAATACACAAACGTACAATGTCACATATTTTCAATAAAATCAACAGTGGGATCACAAAGTTTTTCCGTGGAATATAATCACATAACTGTTCCATGTTACAATGTTCTCTATATATAAAATATTTGTAGTGATGTCCCTGTCCTTAACTGGAAACTTGTGCGCGCTTCCTTTGTAGGTTTATACAAGCTGCTTGCAAATGGTCGAAACATGTCGTGATGGCGGAAAGATTAAAATAAAGAAAACCGTTGTACAGCCGGAGCTCTTTATTGTACGTAGGCTATTTACAAACGCACAAGGGGGATTTATCAGTACAATTCAGCGTAATCGTGATTTCAGAGCGTCTCTCGAAGTCTGCAACGTGTAAGAGTGAATCACACAGAAACAATTTCCGTGAAAACGGTAACCACACATGGGGAATTCTCAAGGTGCCCACGGGTATATCACCAGTTACTTAGAATTCGTCAGCGAACTTATATTTTAAATATATTTACTATACACGAAATTTCCAAAGTATGGATGACAAGGGACCAGTCAGCTGAGGGTTATAGTCTCTAAGCGAGGTACTACTACTACAGAAACTACTACTCCTACTACAGAAACTACTACTACTGCTGCTGCTGTTTCTGCTAAGATTCAGCCTGGGACTTCGCAGCCCACACTATACAGTTCTGACAATGAGCTTCATGGCCGTGAACTCATAAAAGTGAAAGTTGCATCAGAAGAATTCACTGTGCACAGCACTGGTCCACTAACGTAATGAACAAAGACGCACAAACCCGAATCTGTAAACAGCTTGGACGCACCCCGACGTGTGGCTAATGACCAAGGCGCCAAGATTAGAAGACTGGTGGCCACATACTACCGAATTATATCTTCAAATTTCTGCAGCCACAGTGAACTACGCTCTAATCACCACGTCGACAACGTCGTATGATACAATACTCACCATTCACCACGTGCGATGGACTACTGTTAAGTTTTGCGCACAGAACTGGTAACAATTAAATTTTGGTGATATGTAAAAGCGACAGAGTAGCTCATGCACTGCTACAAGATTATGTCCTTACAAACATGAGTTATGTTGCAAGGGCGCGGTATTCTCACATATAACATTCACTCAGACACTAGACTTCTGATAGGAAGACTCACAACAGACTAGTCACACCTTAACAGACAGTGGATGTCATTCAAGTGTACCTGACGTCTGCGAGTTGAGTGTGACACATCACAGACCGGTGGTTACAAAACTAAGGGAACGACTGACGGTAAGTAAACCAGAGACAAAAACCCTTTGCATGGATAGATTACATTTAAAAAAGTTATGCGATGCTGAATGTATGGGTGTGGAACTTGGTCGCTCACACTGAGGCAGTAACGTAGGCTGAAGGGGTTTGAGAATAGAGTGCTCAGTAGAGTATTTGGGCCTAAGAGCGACGAGGTAACAGAGAAGTGTAGTAAACTACATAATGAGGAGCTTAATGATCTGTACGGGGCATGTTGCACATATGGGGAGGGGAAAGGTATACATGGTTTTGGTGGGGAAGCCTGAGGAAAAGACAACTTGTAAGACCTTGGCGTAGATGGGAGGATAGTATTAAGATGGATCTTCAGGAACAGGGATGCGGGGCATGAACTGGATTGATCCGGCCCAGGATAGGGACAAGTGGCGGACACTTGTAAATGCGGTAATGAATATTCGGGTTCCATAAAATGCGGCGAATTTCTTGACTAGCTGGGCCGGTTAGCTTCTCAAGAAGGACTCTGCTCCATGGAGTAAGTTGCGTACGCGATGCGGTAGTTAAAGAACAGAAACCGGTTAATATCTCAAACGGTTTGATTTTGTAGCTGTGGAGAACTTATATGATAATGTGGAGATCAACAGGACACGGATATATAATACACAGAATATAAAAACCTGAGCTACAAGAGGGTCTAGATCAAGGCTGGCGAACATTTTTGAGGTCGTGTGTCCAAACTGTCTATAAATTTCGAAAAAATTCTTTTGCGTGCCTATGGGAACTTGTAAGAGCAAAATATGGTCGTGTTAGGCTTCCAATTTCACGTATTCGCCCAGTCACCGCCACGCCGGCGCCCAGATGATAAATATCCAGTCAACATTTCGCACCGCTCCCGAATATGCAAAATTATTACTATTTCGTAGCAACGGTAATTCGTATAGAATTTCTACGCAGTCAGACGTATGTATGTATATATATGTATATACATACATACACACAAACACGTATTCTGCACAATATAGACAGCAGTGAATGCCACGTGCCAAGGAAATCTTTCCACGTGTCATTTTGGGCACACGTGCCATAGGTTCCTCAGCCCCGGTCTAGGTTATTACAGAGACAGAATCATAGAAATCACGATCTAACGACGAATGTTCAAAATGCTTATCTCGAAGGAAGCAAGCTACATTCATATGGTTATACCTCACCCAACTGACTGGCGATAAGCAAAACAATGCACAGCACGGGTCTCCAACCCGCGACCCGTTCCACATTTGTAAAATGCGTATCTACCATAAAATCACCACAATCAATTAGGCAGGTAAGTGCACCACCACCAACTGATATTTTGGCACGTGCGGCCCGTGAACCAGCCCACATTAACGGGTGTGGCCCATTGCCATAAAAATGTTGGAGACGTGTCATGTGAGATGTGAAACTGGAAGATATTTCAGGAAAAGAGACAGACAGAGAGAATACCTGAAAGGTAAAAGTAATAAACAGTAATTATATTGGGCGACATGCATCGAGGCATACGTGAATTTATGTAGGGTTACTTGCGTAGAACTCTGTAAGTAGGGATAACCTGTTTGCAGATTTACAAACCAATTTGGACAGGCAGACTCATTCCTGTCGATCACTGAACACACTTGGGGTTAAAATTATTCAGACCGTACACGTGAGTCATTAGCAATTTCGCTAAGTGACCCTCGACGTTGAAACTGCTAGAAAAGTCCGTTCTCAGGTCAAGAAACTCGTAAATTCTTTTGCAACAAGGAAGATCTGACTCCAGCAGCGTAAGAAGTATGTTACTACACGCAGAACGATGAAACTAATGCAGTAATTTTCACGGCATATCACTGGCAGTAACTCTCGTACCAGTTGAATCAACATTCTTTTCCAACATCCATAAGTGGAAGAATATGAGAGAGCTGAGGTTCTCACAGGGGTGATGGTGGAAGTTTCCAAGTCTTGTGGGATGTGACACCGTCGTTTGGGTTGAGTTTCGAATAACACAGCGCAATATCCCAAAAGACCTAAATCCGCAAACAGACTGTGTGGGGATTATAGGAATGGATTTCGACGAAATACTTCTATATCACCTACTGGACAAAAAGATAACAAATAGGTAAAAGGTAAATCAGTCCCGTTACAGGCCTGGACAGGCCCAGAGGGTTCCAGGAAGTTAAGGTTCCCAGATTTCGTGACAATGGCGCAGGATGGTGGTAGGTTGTCAGGCTTACGCACCGGCCGCCTTTACCCCCAGGAAATGCTCCTGGTGCTCTTTTCTGTTAGAGGCA
>Ga0136643_10000915_pt1 | contig 34601 bp, 18 predicted proteins | sample TergutLab28metaG_FD_96883 | JGI IMG/M metagenome (GOLD analysis project Ga0136643, IMG submission 96883) | Labiotermes labralis P1 segment gut microbial communities from Petit-Saut dam, French Guiana - Lab288 P1 (version 3) (version 3) | ecosystem: Host-associated > Arthropoda: Insects >...
ATGTAAAAAAAAAAAAAAAAAATACAAAATAATATTTATATATATTTTTATGATATATATATATATATATATATATATATATATATATATAGGATATGAAGGAATCGCTCGTTATTTACACGGCGGCGGCAGCCTGAAATCGCCCATAGAGATATTTAATGTAATCCTTGTTGTGTGGGGCCTCTTTTGGTGTACATGATAACGGAAGAAGTTACGACACAATTGTGTCCTGACGTAAGAGGTACATGTTACGTTACGCTTTTTCTGAGGCGTTGTCGTATTTCTTGTGGGGACAAATCGTGACGCTTGGGAATGAGGTGTTCCAGGCTTTATAATCTCGTTCCATAGAGATGACAGTTGGGTTTTCCTGGTAGCGTCTCCAAGTGGACAAACTGAGTAGTGCCGCACCAACCATGCAGGCGAAAATCAGACCAAGCCATACGACACTGTAAGAACAATTAGACCCACAAGAACAGACAATATTCTATGTAAGAATTTCGTGTAATTTTAGGCCTCATTGTAATGATATATATTTGTTGCGGTGACAATTAATGTTTTACACGCTACGAAATGTGTAAAAATAATACAAACGATTATTTCTTCAGCTCAAAATCAACTTTCCGTTGGAGTTTGTAAATTTTACATAACTCTGGGGCGTATTTAATGTAAAGGAATTTTCTCTGAGTGGGTTCCTGAAATAGTGCGGGACCAAAAAAAAAACGAGTAATTAATTTTCATTATGAAACGTATTGAGACATATCAAATTCAGAAAGGGGGATGCTGCGTTGAGTCATCTTGTACGTAACACCAAATGTCTCAACAACAAGGAATCGTAAAAACTGGTAAGACATCAGGGTGGAAAGTGTTGAGAAGAAATGTCCGTCAAAATAACGTTGAAGTTTAAGTGATTCGTGGAAGAGAAACCCGGCGCTCACAGATTTACTTCAAATAGCTGCAAATTTGGTTGTTTTGCTGAAACGTAACTTGTTTATGGACAGAATTCAAATAACGATCACTCAATATTTCGTTTTATACGTCAGTGTTTCTAGTGTTTTGTAAATATACATCAGGTTTATGTCTTTTTTCCATGCCAATCTTCTAGTGTTACCAATTCTGGAAAGTAAATTTCGCGTATTACAGTATTTCCGTACAAAAACTGTATTTTAAAATTTAGGTGGTCAGAAGTCCAGTGTTGTGTGAACTTCACCTATTTCAATAATCAGATAGAAAACAACAACAATATATATTAAGTTCTCACCGCTCAGAAGTAGCCCGATTTTTCGGTGTCAGGTACTTGAGTCCATGAATGGATGAAGTTTCCAAAAACATCATTAAGTATGTGCATATTTTCTCCACCATTTTGTTTGTCTTATATGAACTCTTACTGTAAAACTTTGCTGGGCGGAAAAGCCGTTTTGAATTCGCCTGCTGTATTTCATCTGCGCCCCTTACACGACTAGCAGAGTCCTGTCGCCACTTCATTTTCTGTGTATCACGTTTTCTCATTTCTCTTTTATGCTTCATACTACTTTATATAATACAGACACATAAATCTGCTAACACATGCGAACTGAAAACGAGTAGCAATCTTGTCCCTCTGTCGTCCACAGCAGTTTGTGTTTGCACTAACTTTTTTCTCCTCAAGGGCCACAAAATTATTTTATTTGGGTACGGTTCCGCAATTGTCGAAGTTCGGACACGATCACTGCTAGAAGAGCTTTTTTTTATCTGAGATATGACTGTGCATTAGTCTGAAATCTATAATAGAATCAGTTTTTCGTGTTCGTAGATAGAAAATAACATATCTATGTTGGGGCTGCTTGAATACAATTCTATATTATGTAAGTTTCTGTACATTTATCATACTACAGATCAATGCCTATTGTTATGAATTATTTATCTCGTAAATTATATTCGTAAACATGAAATCTATGATTCTTTTATTCATATTGTGTTTGTAGATTCCTAGGAAATTTGTGTAGCATTTGTGTGGTAGATATTGTGCCATAAAAAGTATTTAAAATAAACATAAATGCTTGAGACTATCTGGGGAAGAGAGCGTGTGCCTGTAGGAGGTGCGCAGGTAGAGTAATATGTAAATTAGGGAGGAAAAACAATAAAATAAATGGTTCTCAGTATGAACTCTCTTACAATATGATGGTAAAATAAGGACAGATAATTGGATCCATCTTGAAATAATAAGAAGCACATAAACGTGAGTTTGCGAATGTCATTGGTACAGATTTCTTGATTAAGGGTTAAAGAGGGACGTGAGAAATGGAATATATATATATATATATATATATATATTTTACTTTCTGTCGCAATCGAGGGTGATTAACATTATTATGTAAGTAATTATATTTTAACACCCTTTTTATTCCGGTTACATAAGAATGCAGTCTTATATAGGTAATCTTATTTCGAATGTCACGGCCAGTGGACGCTACGTTTCTTGTCCCTCTACAGTTCCCACCGTAGGGATGGACGCCAAATTAATTAATTATAGCAGATGTAGTGGGTTTAAGCTCGATTTGCACAGCTCAGCTCAAATTATGCGGGCGCAGATCCTTTTGTGAAGTTCATCACCGGTATTCGATCCGACCAACGTGGAAGTAGAAGTTTTTTATGGATAAGAAAAAATTCATTAAAAAAAATATTATTGGAGTGAATAAAGTTTACTGAATTTCAAAATATGGCCATCAGAACGTGGTAGCTCTTAAGGACATTCTTGCAACAAGTGTACTTTCTCGTAGTTGACAGCTGTAAGTCGATTAAATTTTTGTATAACGGTGTAAGCAACGAACAAGGTGCAAAAAATTCCGTTTACTGATGTTTTTAAATAAGCTCTACATGTTTCGGACGACAAACTCGCCCAATCTCATGAGCACTTTTTGACTGCATTTTCAGTCAAGAAGTGCTCCTGAGGATGGGCAAGTTTATCGCCCGAAACACGTAGAACTGATTTAAAAAGACCAATAAACGGAATTTGTTGCATCTTGTTGGTTACCTATCGCTGTTCTAATGATGCACGGTCTCATAAACATCAAGAAAATATTTGTATGTCCGCATCACCCGTTTGTCGTGTTTCATACTTTATATCAAGTATATTTCCTCCCCACTGAGAAAGGAAAGCAACTTTCCTCAATACTGGAGGCATAGCGACCGACCGAACCGAACTATGAGAACTTATCTCCCGTCTTGTAGGTATTTCGTTTTCCAACATTAATATTCGTGAACAAATGGACATCGGCTTCTTCAACTCTTCAAGGTCCTTCCTCCTGTAATTGACCAGATTTTCTTAGACTACACTGCCGAATCCTCTTTGGTTACAATTAATTGAAATATCCTTGTAAGTAAAATTTCTTCGGAAGAAATCACAAAGAAGTTACGTTAGACTTGGGGGCAAGAGGTTATTAGCTCACGATTCTCTGAATTTATGACCCATTCAGAGAGTGAAAACGAATTTCGGTGCTATCAAGTGTAACGCCCAACTGGCCTGGTTTGGCCTAAAGAATCCCATTACTCCCACAACTGAACTGTAAAAATGTGAAGATTGAAAACGTTTTCTTGAAGTTTATGATGAAGATAAGCATGCAATGGTGAATACATCCGCTTCCGATTTAGTCAAAGTAGAATTTTAGAACATTTTCATTATCATATACACAAAGGGATGGCTTGTCTGAGAAGTGAACAAGAATCTCACACTAAAATTACAGCCATATATCAATTTCGCATTCATTTTCACAATTTTGTGTTTATAAAGCAACGAATCTATCTTTACACGTGTGTTTCACTTCACAAATATATAATTTTACCTTCTCTGAGAAGAAAAATGTCTGTAAACATTTTACTGTCGATAATGAGATTGCAAACAGCTTACTCTATAACGAATTATATAGTTCTTGCTAAGGTGTTTTTTACTTTCATAAAGTAATGCGTTTTCGTGGTACACGCATAAATTGAATTCCCAATACTCCCATCAGGGATGTACAGCTTCCTCTGGACCGATTTTTGCGACACTCGCAAACGCTTTACGGCCTTACATTCAGATGCGCTATGCTGAAGTTCGTTTAAATCAGTCTGTAAATGTGAAGAGCGCCGACAGAACTGTATCTACTCCCTTCGTGAAATGATGGCTTTCACTATGTCAACCATCACGATAGGCAGAATCGAGTAATAATTTAAAGTCGATGTCTCGTGCACTGAATTTTAACACAACAGGACGAAACATGGCAAAATTTCATGCTCGCCATTAAATGAATTGTAACTTCCACTGCACCAATTTTCACGAAAACAATGAACACTCGACGGCATTATATTGAAATTCTTTCTATCAGTGTTCATTACGGTTAAATCGTGTAAAATGCGGGCGTAAATCCACCCAAACCCTTAAATGAAGTAGGACTGCCACTCAGCCGATTTTCACGCAACTTGTGCTTTCTCGATGTTTTTTTTTTTTTAAGAATGCCTATGCCGAATTTCGTGGAAATCCAACACACAGGTTAATCCAAGGGTGCAAATATCCCGAGTGCCAAGTCGCTATGGCTACTAAATTGTATATACTGTAAATCGCTTCATGTGACCTGGCTCCTAGAATTTTGAGGTGACACCAAGATTTTTAAATAGTTTGTACACCCCTTGGTTAGACGCTGACAGTAAATCACAGACAGACGAACGGATGTTGTCTGCAAATAAGTTGATCCTATTTACTTTGTAAAGGACGTGTAGAGAGTGAAACACAAAAACAGCGTTACGTAAGCGGTGTTCTGTAGTGTGGGAGGAGTTTACTGATGTTTAAGAGTAACTTGTTACCCCAGCATATCTGCTCTGGTTATGGACGCAACAATTTCTCTGAAACATCCGTACAATTCTACCGGACAGCACGGTGACATATCCAAGAAGACGGGCTGAAAACTTTATAGTCACCGCCGTGATAATCTAAATCTGACCCAGAATATGTTTTGGGATATGATGCTGTGGGGTTTACTATTTAGGAGCCTAAGTTACACACGTGTCTACCAAGCTACACGGCGTCATATGTCAGTACGCCGCAGTCCTCATAGGCAATGGAAGTGGGGTTGCTAAAAGTTCCGCTGTTCTCTAATAGATGGCAGCAAGAGACTTGTTACACTGCAGCTCCAACAGGCTGTCAAAATCTGATCGATGGTTGAAAGCGTGTGTGCAGGGAACTGGAAGTGTTTGAAATGGATTAATTAAACCTGCTTGGATTCAGTTTTGTTTTGTTATTATTTTTTATGTATGTATTTATGCTTTGTGCTGGATAATGTGCGTTGCTAATTTTAGAAGAAATTTAGTCTTACATGTTCTTTAGTAATTGGCCACGTACAATGCACTGTTGGGCCAAATAATTACCAGCAGGAGTGGTGAAGCTACGTACAAGGTTTTCGTGTTGAGGAAGTTGCAAAGGTATGTTCGGTTTTCCAAGTCCATTTTTACGCGTCTGATGAAAATAGAAAATCAAGTACTGTGAATGTGTAATTACAGCTTTCTTTAAGGTTAAGAACAGCATGTGATCAAGAATGCGTTCTTCGTACATGTGATGCCGTTTGGTTTGGCACATGGATACAAAAGCTACGTTGGAACCTGATGCATCCATATTCACGTCACCCCTTCCATGAAGAAGGAGGCAGCTGTTTCCTTTGGAATAGTTACCCATTCACCAAATCACATGGCGTCATACCCCAGAATGGCCTACTCGTCATATCGCATTTGAAATCTCACATAATCATGTAGTGACCTTATTTGTTTATCCAAATGCCGATATATTGTTTTCAATCTGTAATATTTTTCTAAATCACGTCCGTTTATTTTATAACACTTCAGCTGAATTTTTGAGTTGGAATAGCATATTCTATATAGTGACTAGGCTATGGGGCGGAATCAAAGTCCGAATTCTGGCAGTGGCAAGAAATTGCAAGAGATTTGTCTTGTCTCCAAACTGCCAGGACCGGCCCAGGGGTCCATCCAGCCTCCTATTCAGTGAGTACTAGAGGCCCTTTCTCCAGGGACAAAGTGGTCAGGGCCTGAGGCTGATCACACACTTCCAGCTGGTGCTTAGTTTAAGAAAGGGTGGTGCTACACCTCCATTTTCCCTATGTGCCTTCATGGCCTGTGTGAGGAAAATACCTTCTTGTACCTTTTATCTGCTGAATTTTATGTGGGTGCTTCATATGTGCCCTGATGTCATGGATTTTAGCGTGTGATAGCTACATTTTTTTATGTTTTGATGTTTCATGTGCAGATACTCAGTAGCTCAATACCCTATACAGTTTTAACTGTATGGATTTTCCACAGGAAGGGTGGGAGGAAGGAAGAACTGAATATTAATGTTATCTGCTTGGACACTTTATCTGTTGACATACTTTGAGTATGATATGGAGAGATGAATAATTCAAATTATTGTTTGATACGGGAAGAATCTGGTTAGCCTCACTTCAAAGCAGTACCACTGCTACACACTGAACTGTACAGTATCATGCATTGAAAACAATCTGCTCTTTCTAGAATTAGCCATCTTACTAACCATGGGACAGAATTCTTCTTGAGCAACTGGTGGTTGCTCACGTAGCCAAGACATTTTCTACTTCTGAATTGACACACATGAATAAAATTTTTTAACCGCCATATATGTTCTTTAGGTTACTGACAGTGTTGCCTTGACAACAGAGCAGCAAAAATCATGATGGGAACTGAAGATGAAGACAGTCCGTATAAGCCGAGTGCTCCATATTCTACAGGCACCATACCAAAGTATGGCAGTAAACCACCAGGAATTTCCTTGGAAGGTGAGTAACCTTAACTTATATTTTTACATCCTTTCCTTCTCAGACATATTTTTAACTTCTTCCCTAAGCTGTTTTGTCCCTGCCCACATTTGGGCACCAGTCTCCCACTGGCTTGTTTACATAGTTGTATGCTTTTGTCTTGTCCCTGTGTCTGTATACTGAAATGTTTGGCTGTTAAATATTTTTGTAGAATGATATTGATAAGACCATTTTGTTCACAGCAACTTCTTGTTGTTTCTACCCCATCTTTCAGACATTGCCACTTTTACATGTTTGGGCCCTTGATATTTGTCTGTAATATATCTCAGTTGTTTCATTTCGTGCACATGAAATTTCTAATTCTTGTACATGTTGCCAGTTGCCAGTACATACGGCAACACTAGTCTACCTTTATTTTCATTTGAATGAAGCTGATGACTCAACAGATGTAGCAGTTTTTGTTAAAGTTTTGTTAATGTGCAGTAACATCATACAAAATATTTCCTTGTAATGTATATTTCTTTGAGAGTAATAAGTAAATGGTGTAGCTGTTGATGTATGTGCAAGTAAGGCAACCAGCAGAGGTATAGCTGCACTTAGTTTTAACCTCAGCCCTAGATGGAGGCAAGCAGTCAGCTTCGTCCTTCATAAGCATTAGCCTGGGGAAGGATCCGCTGGTACCACTGACTGAGAGACTGGGTGGGCTCCAGAGGTGGTCTGGATATGTGAGAGAGAATAAAAAGCTCTTGCCTGTCATGAAAATCAAACCAAACATTTACAGTCTTCCAAGCTGCTGCATGGTGATGATATTGACTGTGCACCCTGGCTATTTTCAGCTATATGGGTTTACTTTAAAAAGATGATTAAAGTTTACATCCTCAGGAAGAAGTTGTTTTTGCAGGTACATGTTATTCTGTGTTAAAATGATGCAAGCGGATTATTTTGAAAGGAAAGAATCCCTAAAATATATCCAGTAAACATTTTTCTGCCAGAATTTCCTACACAGGTATGTCCCAGGGTTTTGTGTACCCTGACATATGTGAAATTGACCTTACATGTACTTTTCCATATGCCATTTGTTTAATTTTTGTGCTTAGAATGATTTTTTAATATTTACTTAAGTACTGAACCTGCAGTTATTCCTAAGGTTTTAACACAAATTATGCTGTGTTTAGTATCCCAGTAGATATTTACAGGATTAATAAAGCATGCGCACACACACACACACACACACACACACATACGCATATGTTTGGTGTGTGGTTGCTAACAATCTGATATGTCAGTGTTGAGTTATGTAATGGTTTGTGGACTGGAACTCTATGTCCATCAGGGAGTGCTTGTGTAAAGTTTTTGGGTAGGTTGTTCATGCATATGAAGTTGATGGCCAGTGAATTTAGTGGTATCAATGACACAGCATTTATAAATAATATAATGAGCAGTTGTTGCTTATGTTTTGTTGGTATGGCAAGTAATCTAGTTTGAAATAATGCAAGGTGATAATTTTGTCCACCTGTAATGCTGAACTGTATGATAGAACATCTATTTTACTAACACACAGCAGATTATCATCCTATATGTTCAATCGATTTAAATGCATTAAAACCAAAAGTGGGGTTCTTTGACCACTTTTATATTAATAATCAGTTTGGTTTCTGGTCACAATGCAAGTTACAATGACAACTTATTAACTTGTTTATTTCTGAATATTAAACAACAGTGAGGTTGAAGTGAAGACTGTGGCTCTGTATTGCCACACTGACAAAATTTCAGGGTTGTTTTCAGGTCACAATGCTCCTTCTTTGTTATTTCTGATGTCATTTGGCTTAATTTGGTTTTGGGAGGTTTTGTTAGATCATCTTAGTGAAGCCAATTTTACCATAACTGGCACATACATCTGTTTTGGAAGAATTATTTACTGTAAAATGAACTTCAGATAGCAGAGTGTTTGATATTCAGTCATTAAATTTATTCTCATTACACAGTAAACAGAAACACAGAACACAGTCAGAAGTGAATGTTACAAAGTTAAAATCTCCCAGCTACAGATGCAGATGCTCAGAGTGCAAAGTCACAAGTGTGCATACAGTGTTGATTAGTTGCTGTAAGGTTAACCATACGAAATATTGTAGAAGCTCTTTTGAATTAAAAGTACTTACATCTCAAGGAAGTTACAAAGCAGTAGTCATGCTGTGTTTTCGCAGTGATTATGTTTGTGTTTGAACAAATTTAGCCTGTGTGCTGTGCCCCCTAAATTGTAAAGTTATTTTGCTGTCTCTTTTGGTTTTTCATATACCAACTATTTACCTATTTGATGTACAGCACTAACACATACTTGATTTTGTTGTTGACACAGTACTGCACTATATATCGTTAGGGTAAACAAACCAAGGAGGATGAGATGGGAAATGATCTGTGGTATCATTTCAGTGACTGCTTGATTTTCAAGAAATATCCTGCTGCTACTTGGAATTAGTTGTGAATATAAGAATATGTATAATAAATCCAGAAACATTAAGGATTTGGCATATGCATTAATATTTGCAGCAGTTTTGAAACAACAATTCTTCATTTTAGGAATATTTCACAATTTTTATACTTTTTATGTCTTTAAGAATATACTGTTATGCAACAGAAACAGAGCAATGCGAGTAGCTTGAAGTTGGCATTGTACTACCACCTGTAAAAGTGAAAATTGTGAATTTTATACATTGTAATGAATGGTTCCAGGTACTTTATATTGTGAGTGAAATGGTAAATGTGCAAGTAGAGTCGTCCCTGCTCTGCTTTTACCATGTCTTGAAGGTATATGGTGAATGGAAGTGTAGTTAGATGCCATTCTTAACTTCGGCACTAGATGGAAGTGATTTGTCAACTTTACGCCCCACCCGCGTTACCCCCGATAAAGGGCCATCAATTCCCTTAGGAGGCTACTGGGCCCTGTAGCTGGTCTGGACACTTTGGTGAAGAGATTCCTGTTCTCTGCCAGAAATTCAACCCCTATTCCTCGGTCATCCAGCCGGTAGCATGGTCGCTATGCACTGAGCTACCCCTGTTTGCCATATGTGGAATCAGGATGGGCTGCATGTGGCAGCAAAGCAAGCAAGTGTCTGGGTCAGCACATATCCAGGGGTGGCAGTTTTAGCCATTCATTTTGTCACAAGTAACCACTGACATTATTTTAGTTCCCTAACTACAGTCTTCTTCGTCTGATTTTTCTAAATTTTGAGCTTTATAAGAACAAACTGGTGCAAAGTGCAGACAGCTTTGGGTAAGAACCGAGTCAAAAGGGGGAGGCACCCAAAAATTAGTTTCCCTGGGGTTACACAAAACAGAGCCGGTGCTGTGTGGAATAGCACCTAAAAGGTAAATGTTACCCTAGAACGGGCCACGAAGGTCCAGAGGGGTGTAATGTATAGCTTTACTCTTTCTATGACCTTGGCGTTAAATGCGGGTGGGTGGTCAGCGCCACGCCCCGGTCGCTTTACCCTCGGGAAAGACCCGGTACCAGTTGTATAGGATGCTGTGTGGGAGGACCCTGGGCTGCTCTGGACGGGTGCAGAAACTTTTGTCCCCACCGGGATTGGGTCCCCGGACCGTCCAGCCCGTAGCGAGTCACTATACTGACTGAGCTATCCCGGCCCTGGGATAGCACGTATAATGAGGAAATTATTCAGCTTTTTAAAGAAATTAGTTGTAAGAAACGGTCCATCTTGCAGGCTGGTTCAGGAATGCCGAATGTACCGCCAGCTGTACGATATTTTACTTAGTTCACTCGACAGCCTGAATAGTTTGTGGAACTAACCAACTTTACAGTATGCCTTACATAGACCTTTTGTGAATTTCTGTGATGAAACGCAACTTGTACGGCTGATACATCATTACAAAATGACATACGGATGTCAGTAATATAGGGCTGAAGGCCATTATGTCGCCTGTACTGTCAGTAACAGCTGGTCTGCCATCTACGGGTGAGAGGTGACATCATGCACACAAGGTCTGTGCTGGAAGGTTATCGGTAGGATGGTGGAAGCAATTCTTGTGAAAACTTGGTAATCACGTACGAGACATCCATAACATCAAGATCATGATCGTCGTTACAATGGATAGTGTTTCTTGACCGATCATTTTATTTCATGTCATTGCCATGGGTGATTTTAAGCTTCCGCCGCGAAGGAGACGAGAACTGCGCTCTTCTGGGTTATTGCACAGCGAGTAATGGTAATTCCTTACTGACGTTTCGGGACTACATATCGGTACCATCTTCAGCGGACATTACTCGCTGCGTAATAACCTAGAAGAGCGCAGTACTATTCACTGCCATGTACCGTACTCCCACGCCCAGATTTACCGGCCGTGGGAGGTCCTTTATATATACACTTGTAAGTACTTGGAGAACGTCAAATTCTCTTATACCGCGTCTTTCACCTTTGCCGTTGCAAAGGAGTGAGAAGTACGCCTGGAATGGTGCGGATGTATTTGTGTAATCTGCGGCCGGTAGGCTGCCTGAACGGTAGACACCGCGCTTGCAGTGTTACAAGGAGTCTAGTTGGTGATTCATCTGTTCTGGAGATTTAGTAACAGAATTTTAGGTGGCGACCAAGTTAGTGGCCCTGTCGATGTAGAATGCCTGCCCGACGAAGGTCAAGTGCTCACAGCATCCAAATGGTGTCGCTAAGGCGCGCAAGTAATAAAGGTAAAAATGCAAAGAATTTTTTACCCTTACGTGTTTAGGTTGTAGAGCGTCATACAGACCAGCGGCCAGGCATTCTGGCAGCAGTATTATGTTTTAAATTTGAAGTTTGAAGGCTGAAAGAGAGAGAGAGAGACGTGATATGTAGTGCAAGAATTGAAGAAAAGGAAAGACAGTGGAGAAGAGAGACATTTTAAATCGGGTGGAGAGAGTGTATCCTTTTGGTAGAAGGTGTCTGGACTTCGCCCGCTTGTCCTTCTGATATGAATTTTGTGAAAATGAGGACGATGGGAAGGTGAAAGTAGTGGCTTGAAACAGGGACCGAGGATTTTGGAGTTCTGTACACCGTGCTTCATGTTTCACGTCACTTTTTATTAACCAGCATTTAATGCACGCTTTTTTGTAAGCTAATCACTTTTTAATTCCCACGCGTTTCGGCGTTTGCCTACGCCATCTTCAGGGAATTCTTGACAATTTTTTTTGCAACACATAAAAATGACTAAGCACTGGCTGATTTTAAGATCACAGTTTTTGCACAGAATTCACACTTTTTAGTGTCCGTGTGGAAACCTAAAAAGTGTGAGTTCTGTGCAACAACTGTGATCTTAGAATCAGTAAGTGCCTACTCATTTTGATGTGATAAAAAAAACAGTAGACGCCGTGGCCAAACGTCGAAATCCTTCGGAGTTAAAAAAGTTATTAGCTTACAAAAAGTGTGCATTAATTGTTGGTTAATAAAGAGTGACATGGGACCGAGGAGTTTTGTTTTCTGATTAGTGCTACAGCACTTAATTATGAGAACGAATTTGGTTGGCTGTAAGTCAGTGAGGTTAATTTTGGTGTCTGTGAATCTGCAGGACTGCACGAGCAGCATGCAGTAGCAAATTGGAACTTGCCAACAAAGTATCTTTTTTGGAAGACATTCGTATAAATGATATAGCTAAGGTGCAGTTCGTAGATCACGGCAAACACAGCCTGTGTCTATTATGAAGGCCCGATGTTTGTAGTTGTTTAAGGAAATGTTCTGTGATTATTGTGTACTACAAGATACATAAATACCATGTGTGGGTGAAATGCAGAGATACTTAATGTTACAGAAAGTTATATATGTGGGTACGGGTTGGCTTTAAAAGGTTAGTGGAACAAGAACGACAGTTAATTCAAGCTGCGTAACACAAAGTAAAGTATGAGTTCCCTGCAGAACTTCCGGCAGTATGCGTCTCTTATTTTTAGCTATATTCAGCTACCTTGAGTTTATAATTCAAAAATGAAATAAAGTTTTACTTCGTGGGTTAGCCTGTTGGACTCTTATATGTGTGGTCTTATGTTGAGTCATTTTGGAGGGGGTGGGGGTAGAATGTGTAAAAGATATAGATTTCGTCTGATTTAAATTTGTCGGATATAAGTAAAAAAAATTTGCTTCATCGCCGTGTTTGCTATATAATTTGTGGGAATATTTTTTATAAGAAAAGTAATTCCCAGCTGTACTGGTCAGTTGCAGATTCCTTGGAAATTAAAACCTCTAGAGAAATGGCGCAGGCTGTCATGTTTATGTCACATTCCGTGCAAAATCACCTTAATAACATTTTTATGTTTATAAGATCCATTACTGTACCCCGTTTCCTGAAAATTGATAGGTGGCGTTAGTCGCACTCCAATTTCACAGGTTCGTTCGTCTGCCATTTTGTTATTTGTGGTTGTACAAAATATTTGGTTGGACTCCAGTGACACAACTTTCATGCCAGATTGTCAGAAAATCATGTCGTTGAAAAGTTGGTCATATAAGGATTTTTTAAAATAGAGATTAATTTGTCCCAGTGCACCCAATACAGCCATATCGGGGAGTGGGGCTGTGGCTCCATTTCTTACGTTGGTTGTAGGTGAAGGTTAGTGGCAGCTTTACGACCCGGCCGCTTTATCTCCGCTCCAGTTGAATAGGAGGCTGTGTGGGTCCCCTGAGCCGGTCTGAACGCCTCGGATTGGGAAAAAAAATCTCTTGGCCCTACCGGTAATCTAGCACGATTCTTCGCTTGTCTGGGCCTAGCATGGTCACTGTACCGACTACAGCAGCGTTTCCCAACCTTTTTGCTCGCTAAACCCTTTTGGCTTCGAAAAATAACCACGGATCCTCACATCATCGCTCACGTAAATATGTAGTGTCCGGATGATACGTATCCAAAATTAGATATTTACATCTCAGAACTGATATTAGACAGCTGTCAATACGTAACAATGCATTGCATAATTCGACCATGATTAAAATGACTGTTGCTCGCTTCGTGGGTACAGGAAGTTTCTTAATTATTTACTCTAACGGTCGCACGAAGTAAATATTTTGCAATTTTCATCGTTGCACCGCGCATTTTGAATTCCACGTAGTTCACACACCAACAAATGCACTGTTTATTAACTTGGTTAAAAGTTTTAAATTTACATTAAAGTACACTATAATATCGCTCCTACATGTTTCGGTCTTCAGTGATCATCATCAGGGAGCTTTATTTGTACCTAACTAAAGTTATGTTTATGTTAAAACACTCGGTAAAATTACGTCGTTATATTTGTTAGATGATGTGGCAGCAAGTTGTAGAGCGACACATGTGTTTTGTGCTCTACGACTTGCTGCCACATCACCTAACATATATAACGACGTAATTTTACCGAGTGTTTTAACATAAATATAAGTTCAGTTAGGTACGGATAAAGCTCCCTGATGATGGTCACTGAAGACTGAAACATGTAGGAGCGATATTATTGTGTATTTTAATGTAAATTTAAAACTTTTAACCAAGCTAATAAATGGTGCATTTGTTGGTGAGTGAACTACATAGACATTTTGCAGTCAAGATGCTCCGCCCCTATTTTTAGCAGAACATGGTCACTTTAGGTTAAAAAACAAGGAAACTTTAAAGTAGCCGATAGAGAAATGCATCCTTGGATCGCCCGGGAATTGGTAGCGGATCCGTTGGGATCCGGGGGCACACTTCGGGAAACACTGGACTGCGAGTATAGCATACGAAATGAAAGTAGAAGAAACGCAGGTTACGGGTGCATATTCTGTGACTGTTTTTGTCTTCATCGGTGCTTCCTGGTATTTGAGAACCTGTTACTTAAGTACTTCGCAGAATCTTTGCTAAAAGCGGGTGTTGTGAGACTGTGTGTGGTTTTTTAACGATGCTGTCAGTATATCCCACTATGGCGCTTGTGGTAGGATGATCGGTCAAGGATAAATTGCACAGTATTTGGAAGGAAGCGATCATGGCTTAATCTAGGATCTATCCCGACATCTTCCTGGAAGGACTAAGGGAAACCATGAAGAGAAATCGAGGCATACGGTTTTTTCGATCGAGATTCGAACTGGGTACCTCCCTAATACAAAGCTGGAGCATTAACTCTACGCCATCTGTTGGGTGTATGTCTGTTAATATTTTAAGTTCCCTTTGTGCACTGAAGTCCATGCAGCACGGTGTTGGGATCTGTGCAATGGAATGTCCTTTAAGCACGACCCTGAACGTGTTTAAGGTGCGTGTGTATGGCGTAGACCACGGACGAAGTGTGTTGCGATTTTGGGAGCTCAAACCTAAGTGACAAAATGCAAGGAAGTGTGTGTAATTGGCCACAGTCTCCTTACTGTTACTGCCCAATTGAAAAAACTTGTGACTTGAGCGGCATAATTTCTGCAATAGACAGCAAATCATGAAAATTGTCAGAAAAAACGAAATTTTGGCAGCTGATAAATAGGGAATTAATGGTGCATTTTTTTTTGTCGTTAGCTCAAGTCAAGTTTAGCTAACCCTTATTTTAGAGTCCATAATGCAGTGGCCCTAGTAAGGTGTAGTACGGAGTAGAGGATTTATAGTGGATAATTACCTATTTTTATTCGTGGCGTGTTGTAAATAACAAAGCAATATTTTATAATTAGTATCAGGGGTGTACAAATCCTGGTGCCGGGTCGCCTTGGCGACTGTGTTTTGTGCGGTGGCGCCTAAAATTTATGGGCCCTCAGTATGGAACGTTTTTGATGTCCCCCCCCCCCCTTTGCCTAATTTTGAGTTTGTTCCTTTATTCCTGAAAAATTTGTGCACCCCTGATGAGTGTTATATATTTCTGTTTTAAGACAGCGAGTGAGTATTTCAAGCCCTCAGCGATTCTGTTGAATCTAGGTAGACTTTGGGACCAATACAACTAACTAGTTACAGCAATCGTTATTAAAGTACCCGTTCTTTTTCCAGTTTCTCTTTAAGCACACAGTACTACAACAGTAAAATTAGTTCTTACGACTTAGATTTGGAATAAACTGTTGTTTGTTATTTTACAATGCACTTGAATAATAATTTATACAACTGTATTAAATACTGATGTTTATTGGACCGTGCATCATTGTGATAACTGAAGAATAAAGAACCAAGTAGATGCCAACTTATTATTTTATTGTACTTCTTATAGCCTCAACATGTTTCGGACATTATTATGCCCAAAACATGTTGAGGCTATTAGAAGTACAATAAAATAATAAGTGGCATCTAGTTGGTTTTTTTATTCTTCTGTATTAAGTGCATTAGATGCGTTTTAATCAGTATCAAAAACAGCAAAAACAACAGGATAGTAGCGTCTTAATTGGTAAACGAAAATGAGCATATTGTAAGAAACATTTATTTTAAATATTTTCAGTTCATGTTCTAACAAGTCAGGCAATGTACGTAGCGTAACACAGGCGCGTTTGTGTAACCATCGTTGCAGTGGAGAAGCGTTGTGTTGTAACCTTAGTTATGCAACATGCAATGCGCGTGAGCCATATTGTCATCTGTGGCCTGTCCGGCTGTACCGTATTTTTTCACACTATCTGATAAGGACACCATTTTTTTTAAAAAAAATATTATTTAACATAAAATGTATGTTGTGATTTTCTCTGCAAATTTTGTCTGAAACATTTCTGGCTCTAAGAAGAATTCAGCGAGGTATTATCATGCACGTGCGTAAGTCGGTATGTATAGTACCCGTTATTCTCGAGAGATTTTAATGAAACTTGGCTTTTCCCCACAGATTTTCGAAAAATACTCAATTAATGAAAATCCATCCATTGGGAGCCGAGGTGTTACATGCGGACGGACGTACAGACGGTCGTGTCGAAGCTAATACTCGCTTTTCGCAATTTTTTTGAAGGCTCCTAAAAACTGAATGGTGTAACAACAAATGGATGGAGCTGCAAGGCGACAACCTTAGTAAATACACAATATAATGACTTATGCATTAGGTCTGTACCTCATATGGTCTTCTAGCTACGTAGGACATATGGAAGCTGGAAGACGGGATCAGTTTGTACATTATTAAACATTACGTAACTTAATAGATAGAAGAGGCATAAATTTTACAGAAGTAACTCTTGTGGCTCATAAGGCGTCGTTTTATTTAGTGGAACTCGACAAATCTTGTTATGTTTTAGACCTTCTTAAATGTAACAGTGCACTTAGTTTCAATAAAACAGGACTTACTTTTCAAGGCGGTGCCCTCATTTCCCGGACTAACGCGTGTAACAGTGCGAAACGCAGTAGGGGTGACTGTTTATATGAGGTTGATTTACAGAACAGATGCAGCCCATGCAGCTAATGGATAAGTCTAGTAAACTGTTGACGTCAGATTGAAGGCTGTTTTTCGCGCTGAGTTTGATTCAGTGATTATTTGTGTAGGTGCAAAACATGTGAATTTAGAAATTAGGGGAAGCTGTAACACGGTGGACCTTTCTCAGTTTATGGCTGACCAACACAGTGTTTGAGATTGCCATCCTGACTCGATTTTAGGAGACAAGATTCTGTTGTGGTTTTATAAAATTGTTATACCAAGAATAATTCAGTTACAGCGACAATCTAGTATTAAAAAAAACAATATTTGTTTTTACAGCTTATTTCGTGTTTTAATCTAACAGGTCGCCATCAGGCGAAAATCATAGAATATGTAAAAGGAAGGTAAATAGTCTTTTGTATTCGTGAAAGAGATATTTTCCTTACAACAATTTTCTTTTTCGATTTGTAATGCTGTATAAAAATTCATGTAATATGGCCTGAATTGTGTAAATTGTAAATATCTCTTACGTATGTAATTGTGTTATTATAAAACTTTTTTCTTTTCTTTGCATATTTTCTAATTTTATGTATTTTAAAAATGGTAATAAAATCATTCTATAGCCGTTTTATCGTATTAAAATTACCTTAGTCTCTTTTATATTTGTATGACATTTCTTAAATTATAATAAGTGTTATATTGACCTAATTACGCTGTTTATTCTATTTCTTTCATTGCGCCAACGACCTTAGTACCATGTTTTTGAATTGGAGTGGGATAAATTGTAGTTTTCTCTATTACTTATTATGTCTGCTTTTGATGCGATTATAATTTTTTTATTATTATTTTATTTGTATTCTGAAGAGAGTCTTAATTTTCTGTTGCGGTGCTTTCCTTGCGTATCGTATGTAGATCACCCTTCGTTTTATATATTTTATAATTTACACCTAATGGTGACTCCTTAGGTTAAAACATGTAGCGTACTGTACTAACAGGTATTTTGTTTATGGTGTAAAGGTAGTTATGTCTACTGAACTATTTTTGATGTATTCATTCTGACTTATGTGTTGCAGGCTTGAGGAGGTTGTAAATGTTCCACAGTGCTGTACGTTTTAAGGAAATCGCTGTTTAATATTTAACAACGCAATGTCATCGAAAGTACAGTGCGGATTATAATAAAACGGAAGGTTTATGTTTATTTCCATCTGTATGCTTTGCGTTACATTCAATGTTAGTTCCGTCGTAGTTTTTTTTTTATTAGTTTTGACGTCGTAGTTCAGTATTTTCCCTCCCCATCATAACCGTAGGTGAGGTAAAATATGTGTTTGAAACTAAAGAGATGTTCCAATTTATGGCCGACTTTAAATTGTGTCCTTCCTCGCTAACAGCAGACTCGTAGTTTATTTCTTGAAACTTTGCATTCACATGCGAATTATACATCTTTGCTAACTGAAACAAGCTCGACCACGCTTTTGTAGCCGAATTCTCAGAACGTATGTTTATAGCGTAATATTTTGGATGTAAATCAATGGTACCCTTTGCTTGTGTGCTTTGTGAATTGTTACACGAGTAAAGAATGAGTGATTTATTATTTTGCATGCTTTCAAGCTCCCTCAGGAATTTTAAGATTCTTTATTTGCCGTTTGTGATGTCATAACATGGGTGTTTGGGGTCATAATTTTCCACCGAACTTTATGTAAACGTCCTGAAGTGTCTGCGGTGCTGTTTTTGGAAATGGTACAGTTGTGTCCAATATTTCTTTTTGGACTCGGGTAAGCTGTTCCCAGAGGTTATTAGGAAGACTATGAAGATCAGTCTTGGCCTTTAGTCAGGCTGTAAGACGTGGACAAGGCTCTTTCCTGGAGAGAAAAGATAAGCAAACAAAGAGACAAAGTGGGCGTTTTAAAAAGACCCTCGTGCTTTGGGTTTTCAAGGGCTCGAACCCATTGTATATTCAAATCTATTCTCTTCTGTTCTATTTTATTCTGTTCCTTTTCTATTCTATCTATTCACTATATTGTTGAAATTTGAACTTCCATAAACTATTTTCGAGGATTCTGGGTTCGATTCCCAGCAGAAGCAAGCAATTTTTTCTCCGTTGTGCCCAGACCGGCCCTGGGACTAACCTAATGTCCTACGCAATGTGTACTGTACGCTGTTAACTGAGGGGCAGAGTAGCCGGCGTCTGAAGCTGGAAAGTCCCTTTTATTTAGTACCTTGATAGCGGGCTGCTTAATTCAGCACAGGAATAAGTCTCGATTACGTGGATAGTAATGTGTGCTGCTGTTGACAACATAGCAGCAACAAGGAAACAGACTGACCTATACTGCTTCACGCGTTTGTCCCTCAAAAGTTGGTATTTGGTCAGCAGGTTAAGAAACTGGCCGACTTTTTTGGATCCCACAGGTTCATTATCCTATTCACAAAGATTTGCCCTTGTACTGTAACCTCACCCATATCAGTACAGTCTCCATTTTCACACTTTATTTATCTAAAATACTATTTCCTTCTTATACATCGGGGTCTTCTGTGTGACCTGTTCCTTTGTGGTTCATACACACAATGTTGCCTGCATTTCACATTTTTTACGTGCGTGCTGCATGCTCGCCGATCCCTGAATGCCACCCTAACGGTTTTAGGCGAAGGCTACAACTTATGAGGATTCTGAACGTAAAGTTTTTAGTATTGTTGCTTCGAATTTGTTTGGTTCAAGTATTCTTGTTGGCATTTTGTTCTCAGACACCGTTTATGTTTGTTATTCAGATAGGCCTAGGCCAAGCCTCTTGACTGTACAAAACAGTGATTAAAATTAAAACTCTTGACATCTAGACCTGTGTGTTTTTAGTTGAGTGAGCAGGGAATAATTTCAGTACCTGTCAGGGAACTGAAGCAACTGTAACAAAAATCAGGGAACAGCATGTTGTTATCCATGTATTATGGCTGTTGCATAAGTGTCATGTAATGAAGTGGGTGATTTCAGGCAGCTTGTGACATTTCTTGATTCAGCAGGTTAATTGTCGTGCTTGGAAATCTGAATTTGTTCGTTTTTGCTGGATTTTTGGGCATTACGTTCATTGTTGTGCTTTAAAAAATGCGTGAGTGTAACGACTTCAGAACGAAATGAATCCTCTCGAATTTTAAATTGTATGTCTTTGACTCAAAAAGGAAATCCTAAATGAAAGAGACTGCTTGGAAGACATACGAGTACACGGGAGGAGAATAAGACGTGAGCTGAGACGGGGTGGACTACATTATTCTGGCTCTGATGTGGGCCAGTGGCTGGCTCTTGCGCAAGGTCATGAAACTTGTGGCTCATAAAATGCGAAGAATTTCTTGACTGAGAAACTGTTAACTTATTGAGGACTCCACTATATGGGGTTCCTCGTCTAAGAGATACGCATGTGTTTGTAAAACTAGCCACAGCTTTATCTTATGGCGCGGTTAACATAACATTCACGCGCTGATCCACGGCATCGCTATCATTTCCGCAGATTCCACCACACTTGATCTGTTCGTGTATACTGTGGCTCTAGAGGGATACTGTATCACAGTTTCACTCAGTATTCACCCTGGGAATTTGGGGAGTTCTTAATAGATAATATGATATGTGTTTTTGGTAAAGTACGAGGCTGTAATACCGACTGAAGTAAAGGCACCCCTCACATCTTTTTGCCGCTTCGTAATGATAACAGCCATCTGGCACAACTGTTACCAGCTAATCCCTCGTCGCTCACTCATAAACCAAGCGCGTTATATAGGGTCATTGTTTTATTTGAGAACTATCGGGTTGCCACTACCTGTAGGCTTATTTATCGCATTAACGTAGCCCACTCAGCCAACCGTCCACACGCACGGCGGAATAGTGGCTGGAAGTAACAAATGATAGTTGCGAGATGAAATAGGAGTTGTATAAGGTTGGTACCTCCCAAGAAGGCCTATCTACCGCACAGGTTCCATCCCCACGCCCTCTTTCATCCACAGTGCTCCTCACTGAAGAAACTCGCCCCGCTCATCATTGAGCACCAGCCACACGGGACGAGCTTGTTTTGTGTTGACGTGTTGAAGGTTGTAGTTATTTCCAAAGTTTCCGTCGAATGCCTTCACATTTATTTAAACAATAAATGTGGACACAGGTATTATTTCTATAGTAAAACCAACTAGATGCACTAATGTATCAAATTTATTTTATTTTGAAATGACACTGTACATGTTTCGGACGCTCTTTCCATCCATCATAAGGAGTTCAAGACTGTACATCCAGCAACAGGCATTTGTCAAACAGATACTGCTGTCTGCTTGCTAGCGGGTACTCGCTAGTAAGCAGACAGCAGTATCTGTTTGGTTGCTGTATGTGTACAGTCTTGAACTCTTGATGATGGATGGAAGACCGTCCGAAACATGTAGAGTGTCATTCCAAAATAAAATAAATTTGATACATTGGTGCATCTAGTTGGTTTTACTAGAAATAATATTACAATGCACGGCCCTACGAACGTCAAATTTGTGGACACAGGTCTAATTGTATATAATTTAAGATTAATCTCATTTGTGTTTACACTTACGGACATAATTTTTTTCTTTCAGTAGGATATGTTGTTGTTGTTGGTTTTATTATTATTATTATTATTGTTATTATAACGTAACCGTAACAGAGTCGCTTCCTGTTCAATTCAGGGTCTGTTTATATGTCAGTTGCCCCTAGAGACCAAGCACAAATGCTGAGTATGTGAGTATGATATTGTAACGTACTAAATGGATCTGTCATTCCTCCTTAGGTAATCCAGTTACTGTTTAAATGTGCCATTGTAATTCAGCAGGTTACCGAGGTCGGAACGAACTGTTGACGATGAAACGTCTGTAAGCCTCCGACCACGGGATTAAAGATGGACGAACGCGCACCTGCTCGTTGCCCTATACATTGGGGTTTCTTTCCGATCGCCTACGCAGGTGGAAGTCGAACGATCCTCTTATTGAGTTTGGCCTTCCAATAACTCACAATTCTGTTCACTGCAGCGCCATCTTACTTACTTCATGGTGCAGGTCCTTCTTGAGAAGGTAACTGGTTTGCAGTTAGTCAAGAAATTCCCCGCATTTTATGGAACCCGAAGGTTCATTACCGCACTCACAAGCCTCCGCCATGTGTCTCTATCCTGGGCCCGCCCAATCCAGTCCATATACCCACATCCCACCTCCTGGAGATCCATCCTAATATTATCCACCCATCTACGCCTAGGTCTCCCCAGTGGTCTAGAAGAATTATAGTTGAAGAAGATTTCTTGATGCAGTTCTGAGGGTTGTTTTGGAGTAAGTTGAATTGCCAACAATCGTAAGGTTTCTCTTTGGGCATTGAATTAAATTTCAGGTGCCTCAGATTTTGAAGATACTACTTGCTTCTGCTTTACAAAGAATGAGGTCACTTGGTCTCGTTCCGAGATTTGAAAGTGGCTTGTCCTTTTTTCTGGTTTTTCAGTTGCTTTCATGTTTCTGAGCCTGTATTAGAACACCTTCTTTGAGAGGCGTTTATAATTTTCGCTTTTCAAGCAATTTCCTTATTGCACTCTGTTTCTTGGATTACTGTATAACTCGTATATGTAAGCAGTGTCTGCCTGAGGGGCAAACTGGTGGTTTGAGGAATTTAATCCATTGAATTTCCAGACCTTACATGATGTTTTTTAGTGTCCAGATTTCCGATCCAAACATAAGTATCGTTGAGCTGTTATTTGTGTAACGTTAACTGCACATTTTTTACGCTATTCGCAAAGGATCGAACAGTGATAACATTTACTTCACGTAAAGTATTAATTTTATTTCTTCTTGTAGAGTTTGTTTCATATTGTCGTAAGGCAGATACTGGGATACCTCGAAGTAAACCTTTCTAAGTGCGTCCGCACCAGTTCGCCACACATCACCATCTGTACATTTCAGATAGTTAAATGTTTTTATTAGAAACGAAATAGAAATTAATTGAATTTCGATCTGATATATAATTCCGAACTAGCAGCTAACCTATTTTCAGAATAAAATGTGGCTGTGGCTGAGTTACGATAGTGGCTTTGGCTAGTGACGAAAAGGCTTGTAATGTAGTGTTTGTTTTATGGAACCTGTATGCTTTCGTGCTGGATGGTGTTCATCAGCTTGGTCGTCGGTATTAGTAGAGGATTTTTAAAAAACTTGTTGTACCCGTGCGAATAATTCGCACGTGGAAAAAATAAAATATTTAATAAAAAAATTATTTAAACTTTTGAAATGTTTAAAACACTTCTTGATGTTACTGGTCGGTATCAGTTTCCTTCATGAAATAATTTTGGTAGATTTTTAGTGGAAATAGGTTTACAAAAGACCGGCTCTAGGGCCAACCCAGCCTCCTATACAATGAGTACCGGCTCTTTGCCGGGGATAAAGCGGCTGGGGCATGGCCTTGACCACCCACTCCATGTAGCGCCGAGGTTAAAGAAAGAGTAGAGCTGTACCTCTACTCCCCCTCTCGTCCTTCGTGGCCTGTTCTAGGGTGAATTTACCTTTACCTTTACGTTTTACGTTTACAAACTCTAATGTGTGAATAATATGTTGATATCACCCACCGTTTAGATGATACCAGTTGATATCTCGGTTGAATAGTTAAAAGCTGAAATTTGGGGCTGGGTAAAGGGTTTTTTTGTGCTTTTCATCCATTTTTACTTATTTAAGTCGCTTAAGTCCGTAGAATAACGTTGTCTCAAACTGCTTCTCAAAATGAAAGGCTTCCTTGCAGCTGTTTAGCGTCCCTTTAATTTGCAGTGTGATACTGACCAAACTGCAAAGTAAAGGGACGCTAATGACACCGACATTTTATCACGTCGACAAAACAAAAGCTTGTTATTTGGATCACGGCTTACACAGTGGAATCTTCTTGAGAAAAGTGTGAAAGTATGATTTTATAGGAAGAAGCAGTCAGGCATAGCAACGTATAACTTAGTTGATGGTAATCTTGTGTACTGATATAACATCCAAGAATTAATGGAAGAGTTACAAACTGAACACTCCTCTGGGCTATGGAGGCTTTTCATTGATTTATCAAAGGTCTGTTTGAAGGCAGTGTTACTCCCAATGGAAACAAGTTCCCTTCTATCCCACTGGCTGTTGGAGGCCACACGAAATAAACGGACGGGAACCTCCAGGTGTTTTCTGAAAAAGCCGCTGTGAAGAACACCTGTGTAACATATGTGCTGACGTAATCGTATAGTAATGCTATTGTGCTGCAAGGCGGATACACTAAATTCTGCTTCTTGTAATGTGAATGGGATAGCCGAACGAGGGACTGTCACTACAGAATAAAAAAATGACAACTGCTTTCAAAAACAACACCAGGTCAAAAGAATGTGGCTTTAAGGGGTAAGTCAAAAATCTGTTTGCCTCCACTGCATATCAAGGCGGCGTGATAAAAATATCTGTGAAAATGATGGATGACAAAAACGAAGGGTTTGACTAAATAAACTACACTTACTGCGTGAAACACAACGTAGGTTTATTTTAATTGCGCCTTAAATGTTTAGGCCCTTTTCCAGGCCATCATCAGTTATGTCAATACAAAAATCATCTAAAGGAAGATAACAGTGCAATAACATGTTAGGGGCCTCTTGTTTGCAGTCACCATTTTCTTACAATATCGAGATATAGAAAAATATATATAAATTATAAAGTACAAAATCTAAGTAAATCTTAAAAACTACTATTAACTTTTAGACTGTCTTGAATGTTCGCAGTTTAATTGTGCTATAATTATTGTATTTTACTCAGCGCTGTGTGATCTCTTTTTAATTTTCCTTCTTTTAATTCCTGTTTGGAAATCGGGGCCAACAGTATAGTTTCTGTAAGGTTTTGTATGTATGTTTTAGGTATTTTTATGTTCTGTATTTTAATGTTGTAAGGAAACGGTGACTGTAAACGAGGGACCCCTTGTATTTTATTTAATTTATCTTTCTTTAGATGATTTTTATATTGACATACCTGATGATGGCCTGAGAAAGGGCCGAAACATGTAGCGCACATGTAAGGCACAATTGAAATAAACCTGTGCAGTACAAATAAGGAACAAGTTTTAATAAGTCAAAACACAACTGGTATTGTAGGTATTTTATTTTATTTAAGGTGACGACATGTTTCGGCCCTTATTTTTGGACCATCATCAGGTCACAAACGTAAATTGAGGAAGCTATACAATGTAAGTCATAAAATGAAGTTATATAGATCTAAAATTGTAGTGTTGGACGGAGTAAGTGTAGTTTATTTAGCAAGTAACACGAAGGGATGGCTTCCGCACAGGGTTGGGCTATTTACGGCAAATATTTCCCAAAATAAGGGAGACCAAGTTGAAAGAAGGAATTTTCGTTGGTCCACACATTACACAGCTGTTCGAAGACCAATACTTTTAGTACAGCATTAACCTCCACAGAAAGAAGAGCATGGAAATTATTTCAAAATGTCTGCAGAAACTTCCTAGGCAATAAATAAGCGGAAAATTGCAGTGAAATTGTGCAGGAGCTAATTTCACCGTACAGTGCTATGGGGTGTAGCATGTCATTGACATTTTCCTGCATTCCCATTCGAATTTTTTCCCTGAAAACATGGGAGGCGTCTCCGATGAACATGGCGAAAGGTTCCATCAAGATACTTTTCCAGTTGAAAAGCCGTACAGCGGAAAATGGAGTCCAAACATGTTGGCTGACAACTGCTGGGGTCTTATAAGGGAGACTCTACCTGGGGAATGTAAGAGGCAAAAGAAGACGAAATGATAGTTTAATGATTTTTTTTTAGTTAGAGTGCCGTATATAGGGACATTGTTCATTATTTGATGCAGTATGTTGTAATTAGAAACCACTATATTAATTTTTATTACAAACGTAGTGTTTTAATTTAATCCCATCTCCCTTACTGGAGGAGTTACAGGGTAATTGGTTATCATATTTGGTTTCAGCAATGTCAAAACTATAAGAATCACCCTGGATTTTAACAGGGAGCGATTTGTCGACCACTGTATTCACTGTTTGACGTTATCAGTACATCATTTTGTGTGCAATGTAACAGTGATGTCAAATAAAGAGGCTCGGGGAAAAGCCGTGTGAAGTTGTCTATGATTAAAAAACCGACAACGGTAGATATATTCAAACGTGTTTAAGCGTCTGCTCTTAAGCCTTATTGATTGTCAATGCAATCGCGATTTTGATTAGTAATTTGTAAAAGCTGTAAAGTTTTTAACCGATGCAAAATGGAGAATGTAACAATTATGTTAGTTTTCAGATGTACTCTTTGTGGTGGTGAACCTGATGGTGACAAATTAATAGGGTAGGGCGGTTCGCGCAATTGTCTTCCTAATCTACAGGGTCTAAGTATTGGAATGTTTGTGAAGTGGAGATCGCAGGTATCAGAAAAAAAAGTGTCGCGCTAATGCGTAGTATTTAAATGGCCTTTTTAAGTGCATTTTCAATTTACGGATGACGCAAGCAGTGAACTATATAAATATAGTTGCGACTGAGAGTCTGTGTTTCCTTTTTGCTATATTTAGTTCCGTTAATGTAAGCCGTTTGAAAATCGACAGTCCTCTTTCAAGCGGAGAACAATGGCAGTAAATTAAATATGTTAGCTTCTCTTCGCCATCGCTTGAGGCAGCACTGCCAATTTTTAACGTTAGCCCGTTTTTGTTAAAAGATTTTTTTTGAGAAGGAATTAATAGAAATGAATGAGGTTGCTATTAATGCAGAATCATAAGCTTTCTTACAATGTCTATCTTGAAAAGATCCGTTCGGTAGTTCAGTAAGTAATGGTGTCCCAAACAAACCTTCCTGTTTTATATGTTCCACGTTCTTTGCATTAATGAGATCTATAAGATTTATTAAAAAGACAAATTCCCTTGGATTTATGAATGTAATTTTGTTACATAGTGACGACCGACGGGTGGCCATTTTGTATTATTGTTCTCACCACCCTGAAGGTGGCCACATGAGGGGCCGAAATATGTCAGTTGTCACTGTGTAATAAAATTACATTCATAATACCAAAGTGCATTTTTGGTCTTTTAATTAATTTTACACGAACCTTACCGTATTACTAAGTGTGATAAAAGTTGGCATTGCAAGTTAATATTAATCATAAAGTGTATCGCTAAAGTCTGGTGGCCGTACGTTGCTACGGCATGTTTGTGCGTAACCACCAGACAAAATAGCGACTTCGCTCAGGAGGTAGCAGTGGGAAAAGCAACTTTAGTGAACACATTTTAGCCAGTAGACGTTCCCTAATTTACAGAATTTTAAAAGATTAAGAAAACTGAAATAATAACATATTTGAACGAGAGCCGAATTTTTCCTTGCGGGAATAAAAGCGCAGCGGGACGAAGTTGGCGGGAGAATACTGCTGGGCGATAGACACAGGCGACGGGGTGGTCATGTTGCTGCTGAACAGGTCGCATTGTTTTGTAGTTTGGGTTTCAACTGGACTCTGATGTATATTCACATGGGCTCCATTGTTGACCAAATGAACACTCAATTAGACTTGCGCAAAATAGACTTGCGCCTGACCTCTCGGAATGTAACTGTTGTGTTTGGTTTGTGTGTGTAGCTCTGTCTTGCCGAACACCGTGGCTGCGCTGTCTCTGAGCGATACGGATTTTCACTGCTGGATCACTGGTTCATTGTTTCATTCCCCATTAAGGAGGGGAAGTACAACCACGTTACTATGACGTACGCGGTGTTGTGGGCTGTGGAGATTCATAATATGCTCTGGTTCGTAACATTCTGCGATCGGGTAGGTGGGTCCAGCTTTTAATCGAGATGATCACAATGTAGACATTTGGTTATGTTGCCGATGAGCTGATCTGACAGCCAAGGAGTCGCACCATATATCTAATAAGTAAATAGAAACACAGACCTGTACACTGTCAACTACAACGCTGTAGAAGAGGACGGATGGAAACAGACATACGTAAAGACGAAAACGCAATAGAGAGCGAGGAGGAAGAAAGAAGGGCGAACGGAAGGTTGGGAAATACTAAGAAAAGAAGTACGAAATAAGAGAAGAAAGCAAGAAAAATAAGGAAGAAATGAATAAGGTTCTTTTCGTTTGATATTGGCGTCTTATTTATTCTTCCTGTCTGCGAAACTTGAATGGGGCCAGGCCAGGCCGGACCAAGCCAAGCCAAGCCAAATTGTTAACTGAGGGGCGGAGACTTGCGCTTCGCGCAAGTCGACGTCCCCCTCTCTGTTAGCCATTCCTTCGTTTGACTGCATTGCTAGGCTCAGTAAGACACCTAAACTCTAACAGGGGAATATGCTTGCGCTAACGATTTTGAAGTCAGGCTGAGGCCCGTGACTGATTGTGCCAAAGACTAGGGCCTAGGTTGCCCTGGACAAAGTATGAGAGGGATAAGCTTTGATTGGTTGGCTGTCTGGGTTCCGAGCCCAGACTGGCTCTGTCGAATGCTGGAATTATGCGACGTTTGTCAGGTGAAGCCACCGCGCCTGGAGGAGGGGAGTGCGGGCCGTGCCCCGACTTTGCATCGAATACCCTGGCATTTACCTTAGAACTGAAGAAAATCACGGAAAACCTCAGTCAGGGTAACCGAATGGCGCTCGGCTGATTGAATGGGGCAATTTTAGGCGCCGCATGTTATAAGTAAGTGCTGCATTAATCCTCCGGACGGTTGTTTTGATTGGCAAGCGAAGCTTAAACGTCACAACATATCGCTCGATTTTACTTCATTTCCAGCTGCAATCAGTATTATGCGCCGTGTCGACGGAAAAATACCCCGCGGTTCGTTGCAGATAGGCGGCATGAACACTGCCTGGCTGCAGCTGTGTGGAGCTGTTCCTGTCAAAGTTGTTGTTGTTGTTGTTGTTTTTGTTTCTAAACCCGAAACATTGTCTGTCATGACAGACTTCCTTGTCTTTATCAGTGAGTTTATCGGTCTGTGCTGTTAGCAGCATAACTAGGGTGACAGAAGTTTTATTTACTCATAAAATTCGGCTTCAGTAGTAACTTCACAGTTGATCATCTCGTACACTTTGAAAATCTGCGTAATATCGGTGTCCCATTTCCAGTGTATTTCCAGACCAACATCTAAACATTTAAAAGAGTTCTTTCTATAAAGCGATGTCTTGTGTGGAATCTTCTAAATAAACAGACCTGACGATATATTTGTGGATGAGCCGAAAGAGCTCGGTGACTGCAGCCAAATGTGTCGTGCGTCTTCAGTTACAACCATATCCTCTGTTGATGGTTTAGTTAAACATTATTAACGCAGTGGAGTAGTAGGATTCGTCCCAAGAAGCTGGTAATCGCTGGTCGAGTCAAGAAATTTATCCCCTTTTTATTGAACCCAAGTGTTTGTTACTCTGTTCACTGATGTCTGACACTGTTCTCCATTCGAAATCACACAATCCACTCCCCAAAGAAATCCTTTTCCTTTGGCCTTCGTTTTAATACGATTCTCCGCTTAGGTGTGCGTCACAGTACATTAAGCTGTCTCTTCCTCATTTTTCCGACTAAATGTTTGTATGCTTCATTGGGCCGCAGATTTATTTATTCGCCTTGTCAAGATACAAGCTGAGGCTCGCCATCTGTTACTTAACTCCGTGTACTTCGAATAGACATAGGCATAAGCTGTCCTATTATAGACCTGGACAGGCCCCAAGGGGCTCAGGACGTTGAGGCTCCCAGAATTTATAGACAGTCGGCACATGGAGATGATCAGCTTGTAAGCCCTAGGCACCGGCCACCTTTAACTCGCAGGAGATATTCCTGGTACTCATTTCTGCTAGAAACTGAGTCGACCTCAGGGCCTTATTGCGGCCGGAATGATTAAGTCAGTGAACCCTTCGGGAATCGAACCCGCGACCACCTTCCCGCTTGTAACACAGTGCCTCAACGAACTGCGCCACTGCGTTCCCGCATTTGGCATTAGACCATTTCGAAATCCAAAAAGTGGATAGAAGAATAACAGCAAAATATATGTAAGGCTTTCGAAATTTACTAGAAAATGAACTGTAATTAAGAATACGAAACAGAGTCGGGGCCAGATTCGGATGTTGATGTTAGTCGTTTTGAGTCTTCCGCTTTTAGGTGCGGTGGATGTAAATTGGTAAAAGAAATATTTAAAACGGCGTTGTCTGGGGCAGCAGTGCACATTTTCTTATCGTTCGTAAACCGATGTCCTCGTGATCGTTCTTTTTTATTTTTTCTGCGTTCTCCATGTGTTTTTACGCTCAAAGAACCACCGGAAACTATTCTCCTAAAAAGTCATATACCATGATGAAGGGTTTCCATTATATTAGTGCGCCCAGCATTGGTAGCGTTGTTCCACTGTCACTTCTTCAGACAGCACGTGTACTATCATTATCGAAATCACGAAAATTGCACTGTTTATGGAGGACACACGCTGAATGCTGAACACACAGCAATTCCAAGGGTTCTGCTCCATTTCGTGTATTCTTTGCCTGAAGGTTGTGTTCACTTTTCGTTTAATTACAGCCGATCTCCTGAAGAGAGCAGCTAAAATAACTCCCGAAACGTTATACGTATTAAACGTATCTCAGCGGACAGTGACCAGTGACAGTGATGTCATGGCATTTGAACCCATCACCAAACTATTACATTTTATTAAGTTTTTTTCGCCTTTATGTGGTAATTGGCTACTCCGATAGGGACTGATCTGTAGTCTTCTTATTTTCTGCTGTCTGTGATTGACTGCTGTAGTGAAAGGTAAAGCTCACCCTAGGGAGGGCCAGAGGGGAAGTGGATGTAATGCTCTACTCTTTCTTGAACATCGGTGGTAGATGTGGGTGGGTGGTTAGCCTCACGCTCCGGCCGCGTTACCCCCGGCAATGACGGGTTACCCTTTGAACAAGAAGGTGGTTGTGCCTCAGGGTCCGTCTGGACGGGCGCGGAAAATCTTGCCGATCCCCGGACCGTCCAGCCCGTAGCGAACTGCAATACCGACTGCTCTCTTCCGGCCCTGCTGTTGTAATGAACATTTACCTACGAACGGAAGATTCGGAAGAGAGCTGGCTGTTTTATTTTGAACGAAGTTTGACGTAATGGTATTTGTTTATTAACTGAGGTGAGTCAGGAATGAAATTTGTGCCACACCTTCACCTAAACTAAGAGAAAATATCCAGATGGTCGGAGGTGAAGCCATGTGCGCTTTTTGCATTAGCAAAGACCATATTTCAGGTTGTTTTTATGTGGGCGTGTATTTACAGCGTATATCGTCGTAGAGGCTGCTGGCCCTCTTTCGAATATAGCGGACCAGGTGTGGACCCACCATAATAAACTCGTGCGGTTTTAAGTTATCGTCCTTTTTTTCGGCGGCTGTTGTTCAAATGATGCTCGCCGTTTACGATTTAGCACTTTGTAATGTGATTGTTTGTTGCGACGTTTTAGAAGAACCTGCTTCGTCCGTTTTCGTAGTGAATTGATTCAGTTGGATGCTCAAGTCGGCAGGTGTAGGGTGTTGTTTTATTCGTTATGGGCTCGTGTTACTGGCCGACTATTATGAAAGGCTGCAAAAATTAAGAATTTTCTTTACAATAGCAGATATGCACCTTGCAATTTTACCTCCCTCCGCAAAGCAAAATGTAAAATAGATGCTAGAATGAAGCTCGATGATATTTCAATGGTAAATGTGTGCAAGTGTCGATATTTTTATTGAAATTGGAGCGTAGACGTTTTTTAGAAAACGATTTACATGTACGTGCAAACATTATGTACACGAGAAGACAGGCAGTGTATAACGTAGCGTTGAGGTGCGTTGGTGCAACCATTGTTGCAGTGGAAAAGCAATAGGTGTTGCATATTCCGATCTTGTGTTTGTAGCCTTAGGTATCCAGCATTCAATGCGCATGCGCCATGTTGTCATCTGTGGCCTGTCCGGCGCCACCATATTTTTCTACATTTTCTCGTAAACAGCATTTTTTGTGGGAAAATTTTTACTGAAAATAAAACGTGTGTTCTGATTTTCTCTAAAATTTTTTTTCGGAAACATTTCTCATTCTAGGAGGAATTCAGGGAGATGCTGCCATAAATATGTATAGGTCTTTATGCAAAGTACCCGTTATTCTTGCCATAGTGCAATGAAATTTGAATTTTCTCGTCAGATTTTCGAAAAATATTTAAATACCAGGTTTAATGAAAATCCTTCCAGTGGGAGGCGTTTCGTTCCAGGCAGGCGGACGGACGGACGGACGGACGGATGCTACGGAGCTAGTAGTCGGTTTTTGCAATATTGCGAACGCGCCTCAAAACGAACGTCGTCACAAATACACAACCTCGGTAATGTGAGAAGTTCTGAAAATTAGCTGCATTTGTACTAAGATACTAAACTTGATCGGCAGTACCATTGTTCAGGCGGTTGATTCTTCACTTCTGTAATGCTGCCATGTGAACTTGGAGTTTAACGGTAGATTTTTTTTAATGTTTGCCATCCCGAAGTGTTTAAGACATATATGAATATATAATGTATCAAACACAAAAACGTTTTTAATTTTGACGTTTTACTGACCGTGCATCTCAGTATATTTATCTCAGTAATTAACCAACTCGATGCACAAAATTTTTGTTTTACAATAAGTTTGTTTCATGCCTCTACATGTTTTGAACACATGTGCTCAGCCTCTGGTATCATACCTATAGGCGTGATGATACCAGAGGCTGTGTAATGCAATTTTGACCTCCTCATGATGAGCACATGTGCTCGAAACATTTAGAGGCATGAAATAAATTTATTGTAAAACAAAAATTTTGTGCATCAAGTTGGTTAATTACTGAGTTAAACTTTTTAAATGTTTGCCATCCCGAAGTGCCTAACACACATATGAATATATAATGTATGAGTCAAACACAACCGCTTTTTTAAATAAGCTATTTTTATTATTTAGGGCCTAAATAATAAAAAAACTTATTAAAAAATTGTTGTGTTTGAATGATACATTATATATTCATATATTAACTATAGAACTTCCAACCTTAATGTCGAATTTTAAAGGACGATTTCTTAGCTCTTTTAATCTTTTAAGGCACAGTGGTAGCTATATGTACCACCCGCTTTAATATTAAACAACTCTGAAGTTTTTCTACAGAGTTTGTGTGTTTAGTACGATTTTTAAAAAAACAGTAATTATTTCCCTAAGCAGCCCTTAATTCCTTACTTGTATTGGGCACGCACTGTGTTATGTAAGATGTATGAACTGAATTTTTAAACTTTAATATTATACATCTTGGGTGCAGTTGTCTCACATACACAGATTTATTTGCAACTAACTGTGCCGTGGGAATGATGCTGTCGTCTAAAAGAGTTAATGGTCGGAGTCCGGACACGATATGGTTCCAAACGTGATGTACCATCGTCAGAATCTGAGAGAACTGAACAACAAATATTGTTTATAAACGGAAAAGGGACCGGAATATGTCAAACATTGGCTTTTCGAATGGCTGATGGAATGCATGCGAACAGTAGTCACGGAAGTGAAAAATAATCACGTTTCCTAACAGCTGGTTACTTTCGAAACGCTTATGTTTTGTAGATTCAACAGACTTCAAAAATAAAGATGCAATACAGCCTGAAGCAGAGAGGTCAATGTTCACTGCCTCAGATTACTATACAGCAGTTCTGGGTTTTGATGAATTGTCATGACTGCTCACATCTGTGGAAAACAGAAATACTTCTAGCCATTTCGTCGTGTAGTTGAGCCAACTGCAAACACCAGATCAAGTACAAACTTTCCTTCACAATTTTTTTTTTCACTTTCTTACTCACACAGACGCATTCCTGCTGAAGCCATAAATGTTGTATTATGGGATGAAGAACTGCCTTGTATCTTGACTTTAAGTCAGCTTGGACTTGCTGCAACAACGGAGATGGCAGACAGTTGAGTCCCTGAATGTTTCTGTAGTCTGGCTTTACGGAAAGGGAACAACGTTTCGGAAACAGCATCTTTTTCCGTCCTAAGACACCCTTGTGGAGCAACATACTAGCTTGGGTCACATAGATAAAGTTGTTGCGAATCGTTCGATATGTTACTGAGAATAGCCCTTTCTATCAGACCCAGCCCAGTAGGTGCTACTCCATCTGCTTTTCTGAGGACGGAAAAAGATCAAATTTCCTTAACGGTGTGCCTTTAAGATATTCCAGTAGAAAGCCAATTGCATACTATTGTCGTTTGTTTCAGTAATATTAGTCGCATGGCTAGTGGGTGTTTTATTTGTGTAAATATAAGTCTTGTTATTGTTCTTGTGGACATAAGCAGTTTTGCTATGTCAGGGGGTATTTTATTTAGAATCTTAATTTTGGGGGATTAATAAATGCAATGTACTCTCATCAGACTCTTTTGAAAGTGAAAAACAGTGGCCTGTTATTTCAGTAATATTACGATATATTTTTGACTTTATTTATTTATTTATTGGTCATAGATGCTGTAATTATCTTTTATGGCATCTGTGCCACTTTCCCCCCCCCCCCCCCCCCCCCACAACACAACAAAAAAAAACAACAAACGTTTAGTCTCAGGGCAACAACATACAAAACATATAAAATAAAC
>Ga0136643_10000922_pt1 | contig 34528 bp, 27 predicted proteins | sample TergutLab28metaG_FD_96883 | JGI IMG/M metagenome (GOLD analysis project Ga0136643, IMG submission 96883) | Labiotermes labralis P1 segment gut microbial communities from Petit-Saut dam, French Guiana - Lab288 P1 (version 3) (version 3) | ecosystem: Host-associated > Arthropoda: Insects >...
AAACAACTTCAAAATGACCTTAAATTTTGCCTCTGAAATCTTAGCGTGTTTTATGTATTTGTTTTTCATTAATTCTCAATTAGATAATGCAAAGATACGCATTTTATTCTAATCTTGAACCTTTTTTTATATTCTGGACGAGGTCGTTTCGACTCCGCTCAACGACCGGCATGGTGGCTGAGCGGAGTCGAAGCCACCTTTTACTTTGTTACTGTTTTAATAAAAATATCATTCATTGACGGTAAAATTTCTTGAATACCAGTAACTTCGACATGTTTGATGAGTTCGGTTAACAAGTTATTGATTTTACTATCGGCAGGAATTTGAATTTTTGCGGAGTTAAATCCATGTCCATGCGGGTGGTTGCTCAGCACGATAAATCCTTGTGGTAAGAGTGGTTGAAGATTCACTTCTTGACCCTCATACGTCAAACTGTACGTGTGATTGCGATATTGCCGTTGAATATTTTTCACATTACCGCTTAACACCACCTGTGATTTGTTGATAAGTGCAATATTGTCGCAAAGTTCTTCAACCGAAGCCATGTTGTGTGTCGAAAAAATGATGGTTGTTCCTTTGTCGCGGAGTTTCATCATTTCGGATTTCAACAATTCCACGTTTACAGGATCAAAACCACTGAACGGTTCGTCGAAAATCAACAGTTTCGGATCGTGCAAAATCGTTACGATGAATTGCACTTTTTGTGCCATTCCTTTCGAAAGTTCTTCTACTTTTTTATCCCACCAAGTTTCGATACCAAATTTTACAAACCACTCTTTGAGTTTAGTCATGGCTTGTTTTTCCGTCAAACCTTTGAGTTGTGCAAGATACATGGCTTGTTCGCCGACTTTCATTTTTTTGTAAAGTCCACGTTCTTCGGGTAGATAACCGATTTGTTCGATGTGTTTGGGTTGCAAACGTTCGCCATCGAACCAAATTTCACCGGAATCAGGTGCTGTAATTTGATTGATGTTTCGAATTAACGTTGTTTTTCCTGCACCATTCGGGCCTAAAAGCCCAAAGACGCTTCCGCGCGGCACGCTGATCGAAACATCGTTCAGCGCCTTGTGGTTAGCATAGGCTTTGTGAATGTGTTTGGCTTCGAGAATTAACTCTGTTGAACTCGCATTTCGTGCTTCTGTTGTATTCATAAATTTACAAATTAATACTGCAAAGATACAAAAAAAAAATGTATTTTAATGTTTTTTACAAAAAATATTTGGTTGTTTATCTTTTTTTTCGTACTTTTGTAAAAGTAAAATCGTTTCAAGACAATCAAATAATTATGTAATATGAAAAAAATTATTCTTTCTCTGCTATTATCAATGCTTTCGCTCTGCCTTTTTTCTCAATCGGGAACACTTACCCTTAAATCTTCAAATAACAAACCTTTTTGGGTTTTTATTGATGATATTCTGCAAAATCAATATGCCACAACATCTATTCAAATAGTTGGCATGCAGCCTCAAGCCTACAAAGTTCGGGTAGAGTTTGACAACGCAAAATTCACGACATTTGGCGAGTTGTTAAATATCAGTATTCGTCCTATTGACAATAGTTATTTGGTTGAAGATCGCTATTTTACAGCATCTCGCACTATAAGTCAGACGCAAGCCGTTATAAGCCTGATTGTTCCCAACCATAGCTACTATCAATCTTATCAAGAATATCTATTTCCGGGATTTGGAAATCCTAATAACTATTGGGGAAAATCCGCTACCACCTATCCGGGTTATGAAAAATTTAGAAAAGGAAATTCCAGAGGAACCAACCTTGGCGGCGGACAATCCAGAGGAAACCCGGGACATTCGGGAGGATCAAATCATGGTAGTGGGCAAACTAACTGTATGCCGGAAAAAGATTTTAATGCAGCAGTTACACTCATTAAAAAAGAGAATTTTGATTCTTCAAAACTGAATATAGCCAAACATGTTACTTCAAAAAATCGCCTTTGTGTCAATCAAATCGTCGAAATAGCCAATACATTTTCCTCTGAAAGCAATAAATTGGAATATGCAAAATATGCGTATTCATATTGTGTTGACCAGCAAAATTATCATTTGGTTAATGGCGTTTTCTCTTTCACTTCTTCAAAAAATGAATTGAATAAGTTTTTGGAAACAAGAAGATAGTTTTGAGATTCAGAAAATAAAAATAGCCTCACTAAGAAGCTATTTTTGAGCGGAAAACGAGACTCGAACTCGCGACCCCGACCTTGGCAAGGTCGTGCTCTACCAACTGAGCTACTTCCGCAAAAGGGATTGCAAAGTTACAAATTTTTTTTGAATTGACCAAATTTTTTTTGTATCTTTGCAGAAAGAAATGATTTTTAAGATGAATTTCGAACTCCTACCCACCACAAACGCAGAATCCTGTCGTGAATTATGCAACGAACTAATGGCTTTCCAAAAAGAAAAAGCCGTTATAGGAAAATCGTGTTTTGACAGTATGAGTTTTGAAACACGAATGCTGAAAAGTTACAATCAGTCTTTGGAAAAACAGATCGTTTTGGCGTTGCACGAGAAAAATCCGATAGGTTATGTGTTTTCTACAATAGATATTATTCTTGAAAACGCCCGAACTGCCCTACCCGACTGGGCTCCAAAAGTTGAAAACAGTTTGGGATTTTATCCCGATTGGGTTGAATTGCCACAAAAAATAGCCTGTTTGAACAATTTGTATCTAAAAGATGCTTACAGAGGACACAGATTAGGCACAAAATTATTTCACGAAACCATGGCTTGGATTGAAAAATTTGAAGATGTAAAATTAACCTTTGTTTTCATTTCAAACGGTAACGATGAGGCTTTGAAATTTTATTTGGACAACGGATTTGTTTATAGTCACGAAGTTTTCGGCGGATTTATCAAAGCAGCATATAAATGTAAATAAAAACAGTACCGTTATTCCGAGCCCTTCGACTACGCTCAGGATAAACTCCGTCGAGGAATCCCCTTGTTATGTTCAATTTATTTCGTATCTTTGCAAATCATTTTATACAACTTCAAAAACCAAAATACCATGGTAAGCTACAAAGAACTCGGATTAGTGAACAGCAGAGAGCTGTTTGTTAAAGCAATGGCAGGAAAATATGCAGTTCCAGCCTTTAATTTCAATAACATGGAACAAATGCAGGCCATCATTCAAGCTTGTGTTGAAACCAAATCACCTGTGATTTTGCAGGTTTCGGCGGGTGCGCGCAAGTATGCCAACCAAACGTTGTTGCGTTATATGGCGCAAGGTGCTGTGGAATACAGCAAAGAGTTGGGTTTCAACGTACCGATTGTGCTGCATTTGGATCACGGTGCAGATTTCGAAATTTGCAAATCGTGCATCGAATATGGGTTATCATCTGTAATGATTGATGGTTCGCATCTCAGTTATGATGAAAACGTTGAGCTTACTCGAAAAGTAGTGGACTATGCCCACAAATATGATGTTACGGTGGAGGGCGAATTAGGTGTTTTGGCAGGCGTTGAGGACGATGTTTCTGCCGAACATCACACGTATACCGAACCTTCTGAAGTGGAAGATTTTGTAAAAAAAACCGGCGTAGATTCGTTGGCAATTTCTATTGGAACTTCGCATGGCGCTAATAAATTCAAACCCGAGCAATGCACGCGAAATGCAGATGGAATATTGGTTCCGCCACCGTTGCGTTTCGATATTTTGGAAGAAATTGAAAAACGAATTCTGGGTTTTCCGATTGTGTTGCACGGCGCATCAAGCGTTCCGCAAGACAAAGTGGCGATCATCAATAAATATGGTGGTGCTTTGAAAGACGCGATTGGTATTCCCGAAGATCAACTTCGTAAAGCTGCTGCATCTGCGGTTTGCAAAATCAATATTGACAGCGATGGGCGTTTGGCTATGACCGCTGCCGTTCGTGAAGAATTGGCGTTAAATCCAGCCGAGTTTGATCCGAGAAAATATTTGGGTCCTGCTCGCGATGCATTGCGAGAATTGTACAAACACAAAATTGTGGATGTTTTGGGTAGCGTCGGAAAAGGATAAAAAGTAGAAGCGTATTGCTACATCTTTTTTTGCCGTTAGTTTAATTTCAAAAAATGAATATGAAAAAGCAGATTTTAGTAATAGCTTTAGGTATCTTTACTTTTGTCAGTATTTTTGCTCAAAATACAAAAACGGACAGTATCAGAAAAGAGACAAACAGAATAAGAAAAGAAAACGACAGAATAAAAAAAGAAACAGACAAAATAAGAGATAAGGCATTCCGTTTATATCGAAGATCTAATTTAATTGGCGCAAAAACGGAACTCAAAAAGATTATAGAAATTAGGCCTAATGATGCCAAAACCTTGTTTGATTTAGGAACGATTTCTTATGAATTAGGCCAAATAGAAGAGGCGGCAGATTATTTCAAAAAATTACCATCCGATCGCCAAGCAATGTTTAACTTAGGAGCTATTTCTTCTCAATTAGGCAAAAGAGAGGAGGCAATAGAATATTTCCAAAAATGTATGTGGTTGGGAGATAAAGAGGCTGCAAAAATTCTCAGAGAGAATTATAATAATTTTGATTTTATGTTTGCTGATGAGGTGGACGAATTGCCTAAATTTCTTCATCAGGGAAAACTATACGAACTTAATACTGAAGAAAATATGTTCAAATTTTCTTCAATTATAAGGAACAATTTCGAGAATTCGCCTTTACTTGACAAGTTAAATTATTCAGGGATTGTATATTTAAGACTCGTGATTGATAAAAACGGAAAAATGATTTGTATTATTACAAGAGGCATTCAATCGGATGTACATGATGAAATAAAATCAATAGTTGAAAATGCATTTATGCTTATTATGCCAGCTCAATATCAAAGTATGGATGTAGGTATATCGGCTTTTATTTTACCAATAAGACTTATAAAACCTGAATGAACACAAATCGTAAACTAACAATCGCCCTTGTTGCCCACGACGCACGCAAGGCAGATATGGTCGAATGGGCTGTCTTTAATGCCGGTTTTTTGAGTCATCATCATCTCGTTTGCACGGGAACGACGGGCGGTTTAATTCGTGATGCCTTTCTGAACAAAGGTATTCGTGCAGAAATTACATGTATGAATTCTGGACCTATGGGTGGTGATGCGGAAATAGCGGCTTTGGTCGTGCGAAAACAAGTAGATTTGGCAATTTTTCTGATTGACGATTTGAGTGCACAGCCTCACGAAGCCGATATTCAGATGCTTCTACGACAATGCCGCATTCACAACGTCCCCATCGCCTGCAACCGATACAGTGCAGATTTAATGATCACAAGTTCGCTTTGGAATGATAAAAATTATGTGCCGACCGAGCCGAAGTATGCGCCGTTTAAACGAAATTAATGTTTTTTTCATCACATAATGAAAAAACTGTCTCAACAAGATGTTTTTGATATCATCGTTTCGCAATTTTCGTTCGAACCGACAAGCGACCAAACGTTGATGGTAGACCGATTGAGCGAATTTTTGATTCGTTTTCGAGAGCCATCGTTGTTTGTGATGAAAGGGTATGCAGGAACGGGAAAAACTACCGTAATTGGGGCTTTCGTGAAAGCGTTACCGAATTTTAATTTGCGTGCGGTATTGCTGGCGCCAACAGGACGTGCAGCCAAGGTTTTGGCAGGTTATTCGGAACAACAGGCGTTAACTATTCACAAAAAAATATATAAAACCAAAACTGACGAATTTGGCGGGTACAGAACGGTTTTGCAAAAAAATCCACACAAAAATACAATTTTTATGGTGGATGAAGCCTCTATGATTCCGGACATCAACTTTTCGCCGGAAACGAGTATTTTCGCAGTTCGCAGCCTGTTGGAGGATTTAGTTAGTTATGTGAATAGCGGCGTGAATTGTAAATTGGTTTTGGTTGGCGATACAGCACAACTTCCGCCGGTTGGGCTTGATATGAGTCCGGCTCTGGATTTGGAGTTTATGCGAGCCACATTCGATTGCGAAATTTTTTCGGAGGAGCTGCGCGAAGTTATGCGTCAATCTAAAGATTCAGGCATTTTATACAATGCGACTTCACTGCGAATTAAATTGGCAACAGACGATTTTTCATTGCCATTGTTTGAGCTGAATGATTATATCGACATTCAAAAAATCAATGGTTCTGAACTCGAAGATGCTTTGAACGAAGCCTATTCCAAATATTCAATGGATGAAATTGCCATCATCACGCGTTCCAACAAACGTGCGAACTTGTTTAACCAAGAAGTGCGCAACCGCTTGCTGTTTCGGGAAGAAACGCTATCGGGCGGAGATTTGATGATGGTGCTTAAAAACAATTACTTTTGGCTTCCAAAAACTTCGGATATTGGATTTATCGCTAATGGTGACATGCTGGAAATCCAGCGCATTCGAGGATTTGAAGACATATACGGATTTCAATTTGCCAACGTGAGTTTACGTTTGACGGATTATCCCGACGAACCCAATTTGGATGTGAAATTGCTTTTAAACACCATTTCAGCCGAAACTCCTGCCTTATCCTACAAAGATTCCATGCAACTTTGGAATGCAGTAAGCAAAGATTACGAACACATCCCCAACAAGCGCAAACGTTTTTCCGAAATCAAACAAAATCCATATTTGAACGCACTTCAAGTCAAATTTGCTTATGCACTTACCGCTCACAAAACCCAAGGCGGACAATGGAAAGCCGTGTTTATCGACCAAGGTTATTTGACCGACGAATTGCTGAATACAGAATTTTTACGTTGGCTTTATACAGTCATCACACGAGCAACGGAAACGGTGTATTTGGTTAATTTCGATGATCGTTTTTTTAAGAAACAGTAGCCGTCATGTCGAGCGAAACGAAGTGTAGTCGAGACATCCCCTTGAAACAGGGGGATTGGCTTCGCCGAGCCCTTCGGGGTTCCTCGACTACGCTCGGAATGACGACACTTGTCTATTTCATTTTTTTTTCGTACCTTTGCACCCCGAAACAATCGGAGAGATGGCCGAGTGGCCGAAGGCGCGCGCTTGGAAAGCGCGTAAGCTCCAAAAGGGCTTCGTGGGTTCGAATCCCACTCTCTCCGCAAAAAATGTAAAAAAAACGCAAAAAAATTTGGTAAATCCAAATATTTTTTATAAATTTGTATCCCCAAATGCAAAAATATTAAAATTAAGTAATACTCAAAAATCAAAACTATCAAAATCATGAAAAAAATCATTGTTTTATTCTCATTAGTGGCTTTCTTCTGTTTCGCAGCCACGCCGTCTTTTGCACAACAAGACCAAAAAACTGAAGCAGAACAAGCTATAGAAGCTGAAGAGGAATACGAAGGATCCTTCGTAAACTTGTCTGAAGAAATTTTGGAATCGCAATCTTTCCATCAAGTATTGAAAGAAAAATTTATCGAAGGGGGTGCCGCTTGGATGGCTCCTATTCTTTTCTTGCTTATCATAGGTTTGGCTTTGGTTATTGAGCGCGTTATTTATTTAACAATGTCGACAACTAACACGCAAAGATTGTTGAAAAAAGTTGAGGAAGCTTTAAAAACCGGTGGTGTTGAAGGCGCTAAAGAATTGTGTCGTAATACACGTGGCCCGGTAGCTGAGGTTTTCTATCAAGGCTTGGATCACATTGGCGAAGGTATCGAAGGGGTTGAAAAGTCTATCGTATCGCTTGGCGGTATCGCTATGGCTCGATTGGAGAAAAATATGTCGTGGCTTTCGTTTATTATTGCCGTTTCGCCTATGGTTGGTTTCTTGGGAACAGCGGTAGGTATGGTTGTGGCGTTTGACGCTATTGAAGTAGCAGGTGATATTTCTCCAACTGTTGTTGCAGGAGGTATGAAAATTGCTCTTTTGACAACCGTATTCGCTTTGATCGTTGCCATTATCATTCAATTCTTCTACAACTATCTCGCATCCAAAATTGAATCCCTTGTAGATGATATGGAAAATGCTTCAATTGAGTTCATTGATCTTATGGTAAAATACATCCGTAACCAAAAAAATTAAAAGACCATGTCACATTCAACAGTTTTATTATTAGTCAATATTGGCTTGATTATAACCTATATCCTATTTGGGATAGCGGTGATCGGAGCATTGATTGCTGCCGGTAAAGCACTTACCACGAGTCGGGGAAGTTCGAAAATGACGTTGCTTGGAGCACTCGGTATTATCGTTATCTTTGCCGTTTCTTGGTTCTTATCATCAAGCACAGATATTAGTGAAATTCTGTTCGAACGAACCGGAACTTCTCTTTGGTGGAGCCGTCCGATTGGTGCAGGCTTAATTTCATTTTACATCCTTTTTATTTGTGTAGTTGGCACAGTAATTGGCACAGAGATTATGAAACCCTTCAAAAAATAGGCTATCATGGTAAAAAAATCTCCAACAATTAATGGTGGTTCGACCGCAGACTTGGCATTCTTGTGCTTGGCGTTTTTCATGATGACCTCATCTATGGATACAGACTCCGGTATCATTCGCCGTTTGCCGCCACCGCTTCCGCCTGATGCTCCAAAACCTCCCGAAATTAGAGAACGGAACGTTTTGCAGGTACAGGTTAATATGTATGATCAACTTCGTGTGAATAGAGAATTTATTGATATTTCCGAATTGCGTAATGTAACGAAAGAGTTTTTAAGCAATCCTTTTAATGATCCCCACAAATCGGAACAATACGAACAAGATATTCCGGGGTTGGGAAAAGTTATGAGGTCGAGAGGGGTTATTTCGTTGCAAAACGATAATACTACTTCTTACGAAGCCTATATTAGAGTACAAAATGAACTAACCGCGGCATTTAACGAATTGCGCGATGCACTTTCGAGAGATCGTTTCGGTGTTACATTTGCAAATTTGAGGAATGAAGAACTGAGAGAAGCCATTCAAAGAGCGATTCCGATGGCGATTTCCGAAGCAGAACCAAGAAATGATGGAGGGCGAAGATAATGTCACGATTTAAAGACAAAGGAAAAAAAGAAATTCCAAGTATCAATACCGGTTCTTTGGCTGACTTGGTATTCATCTTGTTGTTTTTCTTCATGGTGATTTCGACCATGCGTGAAAGCAACCCACTTGTAAGAGTTGTAATGCCAAAGGCCACCGAAGTTCACAAGTTAGAGAAAAAATCGTTGGTGAGTAATATCTACATTGGTCAACCATTTAATGTGGCGGCTTTGGGTACAGAATCTCGTATTCAGTTGAACGACCAAATCGCCGATGTTAACGAAGTTCAAGCTTTTATTTTGGCTGAACGTGAAGCTCGCAACGAAGTGGATGTGCCCTTTCTGACAACATCGTTGAAAGTGGACAAAGACACCAGAATGCGGATTGTTACTGCCGTTAAGCAGGAACTTCGCCAAGTGGGTGCGTTCAGGATTAATTATTCTACAACAAGGGCTCAGACGGCGTTTTAAGTCGCTGACGGTTTTTAAAATAAAGAGGCTGTCTCTGATTTTTGAGACAGCCTTTTTTGCTTTTTCTAATCAAGAAATTTGCTATTTTATACAGCGTAGCGATTGTCCTAAATTCTTTGGAGCTTTATTTTGAGGGGATATAAAACTGGTACTAAAATAGAGCGTACCGACAGTATATCGAGGGTCAAAGTAGCTCCAGCCGGTGAATTTCCAATGACGAACATTGACACCGTCCACATTGAAAACCGAAGCGAAACCCATATCTTTTACTTTGTCCTCTGACTGCGACCAATAGCATGCAAACGATTTCTGACCATGCAGTGCGCCAATCGAATCGCAAAAACCACCATAGGTACCACCCCACCTGTTAAGATATTTACTCCTATGAGACGTTTCGGGACTGAAACTTCCAATACCACCCAAAGCCAGATCCAAGAGAATAAAATCATCCTTAGTAGGAACACGCCAAGGGGCAGGGCAAAGGCTATCTTTAAATCTCGAAACAGCCAGCCAAGAAAATAAATCTCCCTTTTGACGAGGATTAGAGCGACAATCGACATGGTAGTACAAACTATCTCCACCATTAAAAGTTGTTTTTTTACTGCAATTGGAAGCCTGAACAGCATCAGACCAAGTTTGAGAACCGTTTGGTAAAGTAATGGTCCAGGTTTTGTTTGATACAAAAGATACCGTGCCAAGGCTTTCGCCCCAACCAGGGGTATCACCGTTGCAGCCATCGACGAACAACGATTGGGCAGATGTAAAAAAATACAATATAGAAAAAATTGAGGTAAAAAAATTTTTCATGTACTTTTTTTATTTGTTAATATGATACAACAAATTCCGTGCTAAACTGGATTTGAAGAAAAAAAACGTTCGAAAATAACAAACAGATTCCTCGACTTCGCATACTTCGTATGCTACGCTCGGAATGACGACGTTTTGCCGAGGGGAGAGGGAGAATGGTTTGGCGGCTTTGCCACCAAACCATTCTCCCCTTTCTTTCTCTCTTTTGCTTCGTCATGTCGAACGAAGTGAGACATCCATCAGTTAATGGTTATAGTTTGCAACGGGCACTTCAAACCCACCCCAACACAACGATTATTCGTCGTCTTTTTGCTCGGCCTCGTAAGCTTTTAGTAATGCGGTTTGAACATCCGCCGGAACTTGTGCGTATTCGGCGAATTTCATCGAATAAGAGCCACGTCCGGAGGTGATTGAACTCAATGATGTCGAATAGCGGTTCATTTCTGCTAAAGGCACTTTCGCTTTGATAATCTGGAAACTTCCTTCGCTATCCATGCCCATCACCACAGCACGACGACCTTGTAAATCGGTCATCACATCACCCATTCTGTCGGCAGGAACCATCACTTCAACATCATAAATCGGTTCTAAAATTTTCGGACCTGCGCTTTTAAACCCTTGACGGAATGCATTACGTCCGGCGAGTTTGAACGCCATTTCATTGGAATCTACATCGTGCATTTTTCCATCGAAAATACTCACAACAATATCGCGTGCATAAGAACCTGTTAATGGACCTTCTTCCATTTTTTCCATGATTCCTTTCAAAATTGCAGGGTGAAAACGTGCGTCAATCGCACCACCTACAATACAATTGTTGAACACCAATTTCCCACCCCAAGGCATTTCATGCGTTTCTGTACCACGAATTGGGTATTTGGTTTGAGGTGTCATTCCTTCATAATAAGGCTCAATCAACATGTGAACTTCGCCAAACTGACCGGCACCGCCTGATTGTTTTTTATGGCGATACATATCTTCCACACTTTTCGTAATGGTTTCGCGATACGGAATTTTTGGGGCAAACAAATCCACTTGCAATTTGTGTAAATTGTTCAAATACCATTTTACCGTGTTGATATGAAACTCGCCCATACCCTGTAAAATCAACTGTTTCAGTTCACGAGAATAACCCACTAAAAGAGTTGGATCGGCAGCGTGCATAGCATTCAAAACAACGCCGAGTTTTTCGTCGTCCGACGAGTTTACAGCTTTAATCGCTGTAGTGAAAATCGGATCAGGGAAAGCAATTTCTTCAAAAATAATATCCGTATTTTTTGGCGACGTGAGCGTTTGATTGGTTTTCACATCTTTCAATTTAATGGTTGCAATGATATCTCCGGCAACAGCTTTTTCGATTTTCACACGATTTTTTCCGGCAACGACAAACATTTGTGAAATGCGTTCTTTGCTACCATTTACAGAGTTTACAACATCCATACCTTCGGTTACTTCACCTGTTATCACTTTTAAATACGACATTTCGCCCAAGTGCTGTTCGTACGATGTTTTGAAAATAAACGCCGAAAACGGATCAGAAGCTTTTACCCCGATATGCTTGCCATCCGTAGTATTACGGCCTTTTCCTTCATCCGGAGAAACCACATTATTGCTTATAAATTCAAGCAAACGAGCCACGCCTTGTGCTTCTTTCGACACACAGCACAGCACCGGGAACATACCGCGTGAAGCCATACAAAGCTTGATACCGCGACGTATTTCTTCGATAGTCAAATCTTCGGTTTCAAAATATTTTTCCATCAAATCGTCAGCGCCTGCTGCGGAGGCTTCAACCAAATGTTTGCGATATTTATCAGCACGTTCTTTTTCTGCTTCCGGAATATCTACAATTTCAAATTTTCCGCCACCTTTAGGGAATTTAAGCATTTTGTTTAACACTAAATCTATCACGGCATCGAAGCCTGCACCAACAGAAACAGGATATTGGCATACGGTTATGCTTTCGCTGTAACTTTCTTGTAATTGTTTCAATGTTTCGTCAAAATTGGCTTTTTCGCCGTCAAGTTGATTGATTACAAACATCAAAGGCACATTGCCTTTTTTAGTATATCGCCAAGAAATATCTGTTCCTGCTTCTGCGCCGGCTTGTGCATTCACCACCATCACAGCAGCTTCAACCACACTTAGTGCAGAAACCATTTCACCTGCATAATCCGCCATACCCGGACAGTCTATGATATTTATTTTTTTGCCGTTTGCTTCTGCGTAAAGTAGAGAAGCAACAACTGAATTTTTGCGATCCAACTCGATTTCTCGATAGTCGGAAATTGTGTTTTTGTCGTCGATCGCTCCTCGACGACTAACGACCCCGCCTTCGAATGCCATTGTTTCGGCCAATGTGGTTTTTCCCGACTTTGCACCGCCAATCAGAGCAATGTTTCTGATTTCATTTGTTTGATAGATTTTCATAATATTGCGTTTTTTTTATTTTCGTTTTCGTATGAACAAAAAAATCGTACATACATAATTAACCTGCAAATATACAAAAAAAAACAATATATTCGACAATTATTTACAAAAAAATTAAAAAAATTAAAAAAAATTTGGTCAATTCAAAAAAAAGTTGTATTTTTGCAGTCCTTTTTTTAAGGAAACCTTCCTCCTTAGCTCAGTTGGTTAGAGCATCTGACTGTTAATCAGAGGGTCGCTGGTTCAAGTCCAGCAGGGGGAGCGAGACGAAAAACCGCACAGAGTAAGACTTTGAGCGGTTTTTTGTTTTTACCGGAAACCCTTTTTGTACAAATATCCCATTTTTTATACCTTTGTGATACAAGCTATAAAGTTAAACTTCCCAATCAATTCTGTACACAAAGATAAGAGTTTTTTGGCCTCTGTTCCTACTGTATAGAATTAGTTGGGAAGTCCAACAAATCCGCGTTCTACATCGCAGCGATGTTATACCGTTTCGATTGCTTCAATAATCAACTTGATTGCTTCGCGCAATTGCTCTTCAGTAATCACCAATGGTGGAGCAAAACGAATGATATGTCCGTGCGTCGGTTTTGCCAAAACACCCAAATCGCGCATTTTCATACACACGTCCCAAGCCTGTTTGCCGTTCATCGGTTTAATGATCACAGCATTCAAAAGACCTCTACCACGAATAAGTTCGATGCGTTCGGATTTGCATTTGCTCATTTCTTCGCGGAAAATTTTTCCAAGAGTTTCGGCTTTTTCGGCCAATTTTTCGTCTTTTACAACATCTAATGCAGCCATTGCAACCGCACTTGCAAGCGGGAATCCGCCAAATGTCGAACCGTGTTCGCCCGGTTTGATATTCAACATCACCTCATCATCGCATAATACGGCAGATACCGGAATAACGCCACCCGAAAGGGCTTTTCCAAGAATCAAAACATCCGGACGAACTCCTTCGTGATCACAAGCCAAAAGTTTTCCTGTACGCGCAATGCCGGTTTGTACCTCGTCAGCAATAAACAATACATTGTGTTTTTTACACAATTCCTGACATGTTTTCAAATACCCTTCATCCGGAACGAAAACGCCTGCTTCACCTTGAATTGGCTCAACGATAAATGCAGCAACTTTTTTGCCATGCTCATTCAAAATGTTTTCCAACGCTTTTGGATCATTGTAAGGAATGCGTTTAAAACCAGGCATTAGCGGGCCATAGTTTGCATACGAATCCGGATCGTTCGACATTGAAACAATTGCCAGCGTGCGTCCGTGGAAGTTGCCTTCGCAACAAATAATCAATACATCATCATTCGGAATACCTTTTTTTACAACACCCCAACGACGCGCCAATTTCAACGCCGTTTCAACACCTTCCGCGCCGGTATTCATTGGCAACATTCTGCTGTAACCGAAATATTCGGTCATATATTTTTCGTAACCGCCAAGGGTGTCATTATAGAACGCGCGCGAAGTCAATGTAAGCGTTTTTGCTTGCTCACACAACGCGTTCACGATTTTGGGGTGGCAATGTCCTTGATTTACGGCAGAATAAGCCGACAAGAAGTCATAGTAACGTTTTCCTTCAACGTCCCATACAAAAGCACCTTCGCCTTTGCTCAAAACGACAGGTAGGGGATGATAATTGTGAGCACCATAACGCTCTTCCATTGCGATTAATTGTTCTGTTTTTGTCATGATATTATGTTTTTTAGTTTGTTTAATTTTTTAAAGATGCAAATTTCCCAAAAATACGAATTTGCAAAGATACGAAAAAAAACATAATAAACAAAAAATTTTGTATCTTTGTAGAATGAAACGCATATTTATTTTACAATTGCTTTTTTTTGGTCTGATTTCGAAAGAATTATCGGCACAACCGTTTCGTTTTGAAAAACGGTTTGATATACCGGTCAACGATTCGCTTGGAAATTCCATAAAACAGCCGTGGGTAGGCGGTTTAAACGCATGTATTATGGGCGAAATAGACTTGAATTTTGACGGGAAACCGGACTTGGTGGTATACGACCAACATGCTGAAAAAATATTGACATTTTTGAATTTTGGTATCGGAAAAAATGGATTAAATGATTATCGATATGCTCCGCAATACGAAGCCTATTTTCCGAAAATAACACCACGTTTGAATAAAGTAATGTGGTTTCAGCTTATTGATTTCAACGGTGATGGATTGCCGGACTTATTTGTAGCGGATGGTCTTGGACGTGTAGCTGTGTATAAAAATGTGAGTCAAAATCCGAATATCAAATTCGAACTTTATATTCCGAGGCTACAACAGGAACTTTCTAATGGGTTGTATATGGATTTATATTTTTCATCACTTACGTTTCCTCATTTTGTAGATATTGATGGCGACGGCGATTTGGATTTGCTCGTTTTTGGAGGAATGAACGGCACCACGCTACATTACTATAAAAATCGTAGTATGGAGAGATACGGTCATGCCGATAGTTTGGATTTTATTTTGGAAGATGAGGAATGGGGATGTTTTAGAGAAAGTGATGTTTCGAATCAAATCATATTGAATACTTGTGACGAAGAAAATGGGTACGATGTGGCTTCGACTCCGCTCAGCCACCGGTCGTTGAGCGGAGTCGAAACGACCCTACACCTCATGCCTAAACACGGCGAAGGTTCTACAATTTTCGCCATTGATTTCAATGGGGATTCGCTGTACGATTTGCTATTGGCAGATGGCGGATTTCCGACTATTACCGCGCTATACAACGGTGGAACGCACGAAAAAGCAAGAATCACACATGTTGATACAATATTTCCAAGACAAAGTACATCAGTCAAGCTACTGAATTGCCCAGCTATTTCAGCAATTGATGTGGACAACTGCGGAGAGAAAGAGTTGATTTTTTCACCGTTCAGTGCGGTAGATTTTTCAACCGAAAGTTACGCCTCGAATTGGATTTATAAAAATATGTCGACTACCAAAACGACCGATTTTCAGCTTATTTCCCAACGTTTTTTGCAAGATGAAATGCTGGATTTTGGAATGGGCGCGTATCCGACAGTTGTAGATATTGACGGCAATGGACTGTTGGATATTGTGGTTGGAAATTATGGCATTATTGATTCTGCATGGGAAGAATTTGGTGTGTGGAAATCTCGATTTGTTAGCGATTTGATACTTCTGAAAAACATCGGTACACCAACCGAGCCGATGTTTCAAACGTATCCGCTAAACTTAACGCCGAGACTTGATTTTGCAGGCGCAGTGCCTACATTTGGCGACATTGATAATTGTGGAAAACCTGAACTCCTGATTGGTACGGAAAATGGCGAAATTCGATTGTATAAAATGCAACAAACAAAAGGAGAAGGAACTCTGAGCGGAGTCGAAGGGTTTCATTTTGTGCTGGAAAACCCCAATATCTTGCAAGAAAATATTGGTAATTTTTTAGCACCTCAACTTTTCGACCTCAATGGCGATGGGCTTTTAGATTTGGTTGCTGGAAGCCGGATTACAACTTGGCGAGAAGGTTCAAACCATTATTTTAAAAATAGCATTATCTATTTACAAAATGTCGGAACTCCCGAAAATCCGGAATTTATGCTCATCACAGACAGCTTAGGCAGAGTCGATGTGAGCGCTCCAAATCGTCTGATAAATGAAGGATACAGTAAACCTTGTTTTTTTAGAGATGCCGTCGGAAACACACATCTATTCTGCGGAAATGAAGCTGGGAATGTGTTTCATTACACGGATATTGATGATAATTTACAGGGGACTTTTCGTCGGTTGGATAATGTGAAATATCTACTAAACGATCGAGTTTCAGAGGTTTCCGAAGGTACATTTACGGCTATCGCAGTTGGAGATTTTAACAACGATGGACTTTTAGATATGGTTGTTGGCAATCATCGCGGTGGATTGGCGTTTTTTTATGGAATTTCCGACTGGCCGGTTAAAAATGTTGACCCTGTAGAGATGCACGGCCGTGCGTCTCTACGAATATACCCCAACCCTGTCCAAGATTTTCTATTCATTCAATCCGAAGAAAATTATCAAATGCGATGTGAAATTTCAGATATACAAGGTCGGGTGGTGCGTCCGCTACAAACTATAAAGAATGGTGAAGGCATAGATGTAACAATGCTTACAAGTGGAGCTTATGTACTGAAAATCGTCGTAAAGAACCAAGTTTATGCTCTAAAATTCGTAAAAAATTAATAAAAATTTGACTAAATCAAAAAAAAATCGTATCTTTGCACTCCCAAAAATGATTGCGAGGTAGCTCAGTTGGTTAGAGCGTCGGATTCATAACCCGGAGGTCACGAGTTCAAATCTCGTTCTCGCAACTAAAATTTAGAGTCGAATTTGATAATTTTTAGATGTATTGTTGTATTTTTCATACTCCAAAAGCTGCAAATTCGCACACATGAGGTTCCGTAGCTCAGCTGGATAGAGCAACAGCCTTCTAAGCTGTGGGTCGGGCGTTCGAATCGCCCCGGAATCACTAGGAAATTCAAGGTTTTCAGGAAATTCACTGAAAGATACAATTTTTTTTTGAAAATTTATTGCTTTTTTATCGCTCTCTGCTATCCTGCTACCTTCCTGCCAAGATAAAAAAAAGACATCATGGCATGGTTATTTTCCTGAAAAATACATGTTTATGTCAACCCTGCTATGACTGCTAGGAAGAAGTCGCAAAACTTAATAGTAGTTTTTTTGTCTAAAAAAAATTATAAATACCTGTGAAAAAATAAATTTAGTTTTTCAACAACCAATCTATCACATTCATTTTTTCTATTCCCATGTAAATTGAATCCGGCTCGATATCTGTTGTAAGTAAAATACGTTTGTTGAAATCTTTTACGAGTTCGAACGGACGTATTTCACGCTCAAAAGTAGATTGGTCATTTGCTGTCCACGCAACTTGAATATACGTTCTGTCACCTTTCGGATTCTTTACAACAAAATCAATTTCGGTGTTGTCGGCTTTGCCAATATTTACAGAGCTTCCGTCAATATTTGCACGTCTCAAAAGTTCGAGAAAAACAATGTTTTCCAAATTGTGTCCTTTGTTGATTTGCGTATCACGATTAAATGCAGCTGACAAAAAACCTAAATCTACGGCATAAAATTTTCCCAGTGTTTGCAACAATTTTTTGCCTTTGATGTCGTATCTATCCACTTGATAAAAAATAAAACTACCGAGAAGATGCGACAAATAATTATCCACCGTTCTTCGATCAATTTGATTACCTTTTTCACTCATTGCATTGGCGATATTGTTGGGCGAAACCACACTACCTATCGAATCAAACATAAATCGCGAAAGATTTTCAAAGTCGAATTTTGAACGAATTTTGTTTCGAGTCATAATATCTTTTTCAAGAATGGTATTATAAACACTCGACAAATATTGATTTATTTGTTTTGTTTTTTTAGCATTCAAAAAATTCAAAACCTCAGGAAAACCACCATATTGCAAGTAGTCGTTAAATATTTCGAACTTGTTTTTTGCAAATGTTCCAGTTCGGTCACTGAGCGAAGCCGAAGTGTAGCCTGAAACAAATTCGGCAAATGAAAACGGCAACACTTTTATCTCCATATATCTGCCCGTGAGCATTGTTGTCAAATCCGACGAAAGAAAATAAGCGTTGGAACCAGTAATGTATAAATCTATAAAGTTTTTTACAAACAAACTATCCGCCAAACGCTCGAATTCCGGCACCATCTGAATCTCATCCAAAAAAACATAATTTTTCTGTTTTTTGTCCACCATTTTCATAATGTAGTCGTTCAAGGTACGAACATCGAGCAAATGAGAATTTTCAAATTCTTCAAGATTGAGAGAAATTATGTTTCTGGACTTTACGCCAGATGCCAGCAATTCGTCTTGAAATTGCTTAAACAGCGTTGATTTTCCTGCTCTTCGAATGCCCGTAATCACTTTTATTACATTGACATCTCGTAAATTACGTAATTGTTCTAAATATTGTTCTCGGATTACCATAACGGCGAAAGTTTTGTTTTTTGTGAAGTTTTGACATTAGTGCTAATGTCGAAAGTTTGAGAGATTGTAAAGTTTTGACATTACAAAATTACGAAAAATATTTGAATTGACCAAATATTTAATCGTTTTGTAGTTTTCTACCATATTTATTGACAAGTAATTTCACATTATTGTTTTGTAACACATATTAAAATATTCGTATCTTTGTACTCAAATAGAAAGTGAGATATAACCGCTATTTTGGATACTTACAACACCATACAACCCCATCAGAAGGCAGTTTTAAGGTAAAAGGCAGTAAATTTTTATCGTTTGCTTTCCCCGTTGAAACGGAAGAAGAAATTAAAACAATCGTTGCCAATCTGAAAAAAGAATATTACGATGCTTGTCACCATTGCTACGCTTACATTTTAGGTTATAACAGCGAAAAGTATCGAGAAAACGACGATGGCGAACCTTCCGGAACAGCAGGAAAACCCATCTGCGGACAACTTCGTTCGAAACAGTTGACAAATGTTTTGGTGGTGGTTGTTCGCTATTTCGGTGGCACAAAATTAGGCGTGAGCGGTCTTATAGATGCGTATAAAAACGCCACTTCCGACGTTTTGCAAAACGCAAAAATCATTGAAAAAATCGTAATGAAAGAACATCAAATTTCATTCGATTACGAACAAACCAATGCCGTAATGAAAATCGTAAAAGACTACAATTTGCAGGTAGTTTCGCAGGGTTTTGACAGTCGATCGGAACTTGTTTTTAGAGTGCGATTATCCGATGAAAGTCGTGTGTTGGCGATGTTTGAGAAGCTAAATTAAGTATCGTTAATTTCCGGTAGGCTGTATCGTAGCGGTTTCAATCATCAACATAACCGTTTTTTGCGGAGCTCTTGGGCGGTGTATAACACCTTTTGTAATGGTTACGCCTTGATTGGGATTTAATTCTATCGTTTGATCTTCCAAATCAATCAATAGCTGTCCGCTCAGAACAAAGAAAAATTCATCATCATTTTCGTGTTTGTGCCAATGGTATTCGCCCTCAACAATACCCAGTCGCACAACGCTGTCGTTGGCTTGGGTTAGGGTTTGATTAAACCATTTGTCTTTGCATTCCGCAACGAGTTGGGGGATGTCGATTTTTTGTAAGTGATCGAACTTGATGTCTAAGTTTGTGGTGTAGGGGAATTGGTTTTCCATAGTGTTATTCTTATTTTCTAAGTTCAAAATTGTACATACATTGATAGCAATAATATGTGAGCAATTTATTGTCTGTCCACGCTGACTGTTTGTTGGGTTCAATGCTGTGTGAACCGCATCTTGGGCAAATTTTGTTGTACATATTTTTACATATTGAGATTAAAGTTCGTTTGGAATCACAAATTGATTTAGATTTTTTATTTCAATAATGTTAGTAACACCGTATTTAGACCCTTTTTGAGCATCGGACAAAGTAGCGTTAATTCTTTCACGAATTATGCTTGGCTCAACATCTTGTACGCATATTGTTTGTAAGCCACCCATACTTTGAATAATCATTTTATCAATTTCTCTATTCACATATGGAAAAGAATAACCAATAACTACAAGCGTTTTTGCTGTTTTTACTTGATTTATTATGTTTTCAAAAAAAATTGATTCTTGTTCCCAAGCAAAAGATAGTCTGTTTTTATATTGATTGCTTTCTGTTACAAAAGATCTATCGCACAACGTTATTAAGTCATCATTCTCTTCCATCAAGGGATAAAATATATCAACGTTGTGGTAATTATTATCGTGTGTATATACAGTAGTTGCAGAGCCATTCAATTTCACTATCCCAAAACCATCATAGATTGTACTTGCAGTGAGTTTATCACTTACATTTAACTCCTTCCATATGTTTTCCATATATCTTTCAGATATGGATTTAAGATACTCGCCAAATGCAAGTTCAAACTGACAATCGTAGTTCCACGAAAGAATTTTCATTTTATTAGGTAATTGTCGATTTTCGCTAATTAATGATGCAATAAAACCATCGTATCGTAAATCTCTAGGAAACATAGTCTCTACTTTTTTTGAATACGCCCCTAACTGCACTAATGTGAAAAATAATGATAACCCATTTTTTAATTTCTTATACTCATTTTCTTGTTTTGTCACATATAGCAATTTTGCATAGGTGTCAATAGTTGGAAAGTCGCGGCATTTTTCAGCAAGCCATTGCAGTAATTCAACAACTCGTTCTCTTGCTTCTTTCGATTTGCTTTGAGGCAATTCTGAAATAAGTATCTTTATCGTATCTTCTAATTCATTAACAATGGGAATTCCTCGCTCAATATATCCTCGAATATCATTTCCTTTTTCGTCTTTCGTTCTCGTGCCGTAACTCGCACCTGCACCTAATAAATATACAATTTCAGTTGCCATATATCCTATAATTTTCTTAATACGCCGTATATTCCAATATATATTCACTTGCCGTCAATTCCCTCAAATTCTCGATGATGTACGGATCAACTTCCTGCCCGATGGTCTCAAAACCTTTTATCAAAATTGGCGATATCGCTTGTTTGAAATACTCTTCGTTGTTGAGTATGGCTTGGTTTAAACTAACGTGGTTGTCTATTTCGGTTTTGGCTGATTTAAGTACATCGTAGAGCCAAATTCGTTTGCTGATTTCTCCGGTTTGTTCTTGAGATTTGAAAATTCGAGCATATTTGGTGTCACCATTAAATTTGCTTGCAAGAACTGAATTTTTACGGTTTAATTCTTTTATTCGATTGTAGATTTGTGTTAGTTCGTGCGACATCAATTTGGCTGTTTCGCTGTCGAAAATATCGTTATTTATATCTCGTTTGGCGAGTAGATTTCTGAATTCTTCGTAGAGCGACACCCATTCGGGATCTTTCTGATTCCAGTTATTGTTGAGCTCTTCTCTTGTAGTACGATATTTTTCTTGCAAATCATTGGCTAATAATTTCAATTCGCCTTCGCCTATTTTTGTGAAATCGAAAATTACATCTTCGATGGCTACGTTTAACAATTCTTTACTATCAACATCGGAAATGGCATTTTGTAAATTGAGCAACTGTAAACGATTTGAAACTTCGGTTAGTAATTTCGAAATTAGTTTGATGTCTATTTTCTCTAATGCCTCAGTATAACCAAGCAATCGAGCCACATTGTAAACTTCTCTTACATTTTCGAGTGCTTTTTTTAAGCTCAAAATCTTTTCTTGGTCTGTGATGGCTGTAACTTGCTGTGAAAACAACTCAAAATTATCGGTTGAATAATTGATTAAAACCAAACGCAAATCATTCACTTTTTCATCAATTTCTTCTTTGCTCATAAACAAAGAACCGAAAACATCATTTTCATTTTCGCCGGTTGTAGCGGTGTCGTATTCACGATTGAGTTCATCAAAATATGCCTTGTTTGTTACATCAAATTCTTTAGAGATGTCTGCAAAATCTACCACATAACCTGTTCGGAATTTTTTGTAGGGGCGGTTTACTCGTGTGAGTGTTTGCAACAAATTATGCGATTTTACTTTTCTGCCGAGATATAATTTTTTCAAACGTGGAGCATCAAAACCAGTTAAAAGCATTGAATACACAAAGAGAAAATCAATTCTACCTTCTTTGAAATCTTCTATCTGCTGTCTGCGAATGTCCTTGTCGTTTTCATCGTGAAGAATGAGAGCGGATTTCAAATCGTGTGGAACAGCATTGTTTTCGTCCGCCTCAACAATATCTTGCCAATGAACAGACGGATTATTCGAAAGAGGATAAACCACATTTTTGTTGAACAAATCAAACATCATTTTCGCTTGTTCCGAACTGTCGCACACAACCATTGCCCCAATCGTTTTATCGCCAAACCGAGTGCGAGAATTGCGAAAATCGTTGAGAATGTAATTCAACATTGGACTAACAAACCGTTCGTGAGCATAAAGATCTTTTTTCTTGAGCGTTCCGTTTTCGACTTGTTGTTCAAATTCTTTTAGTATTCTACGCAACTTGTCTTTGTAAGTGGTTTCTATCTCTTCACGAATAAGTTTCAGCGTATAGCCGTCTTTGATGGAATTGTTGTAGTAGTATTTGTGAATGTAATCGCCAAAAATATCACGAGTGGTTTTGCGGTTTTCTTTATCGCTCAAAGTTTCTTCTTCGCCATCTTTTTCTTTTGAATGATTTTTGTAAAGAATGAGAGGTGTTCCGGTAAGTGCAATTTTTATGGAATCCTCGTCTGATTTGTAAAGATTGGCGAGCGAACTTCCTTTGGGATCGTAACTGCGATGTGCCTCGTCGATAAAGTAAATTCGTTGTACGGAAACATCGTAACCGCTATCATTAAAAACGGTGGTATCTTCGTTGAATTTCTGTATGTTTATTACTGTTATGCCTTGTTTTGTCGTATTTTCTTTGAAATCTTTGATTAAATCTTCTTTGCTGTTTACGGTATTTACCTTCAGCCCTCGTTTCTTAAATTCTTTTGCCGATTGTGTGAGCAAATCCAATCTATCAACAATAAAATAAAACTTTGGAACAATGCCTTTTTCGTTGAAATAATCAGTCAAATAACGCACCGAATAAAACGCCAATGCAGTTTTTCCACTTCCTTGGGTGTGCCATATAACGCCTTTTTTTTCGCCTTTTTCAAGTTTTTAGCGAATGGCTTTGGCAGCAAAAAATTGCGGATAACGCATAATGTGTTTCTGCAATTCTTCTTCGCCATCTTTGTTTACTTCATCAACATAAGTTATGCCGTATTGCAACATCGTTCTCAATCGGTCTTTGCTGAAAAGCGATGTGAGAATGCGGTTTGTAGGCGTTGAATCTTTTTTGTTTTCTGCAAATTCGGCTGTGTGCTTATGCGTAATTAGGTTGTTGTCTTTTAGAATAAAATCTTCTGTTTCCTCTTTTATTTCGGGGAGTTCGGGCAATTCATTTTTGCGTTCTTCTCGAAAATTGTTGAATTTTACGTTTCCACCTTTGGCTGTTGTGGCGTAGAATGCCCCTTGCAATTGGTCTATGCCGATGTCGTCATATTCCATATTGTTGGAAAACACAAGCAATTGCGTGATGTTGATAAATTTTCGGAACTTATCGTTTTTGAAACGTGTGTTTATTCGATCTCGTTCTGCCTTGATGCCTTCGGGATTGTTAGGTTTTTTAACTTCAATAAACGCCAACGGCAAGCCGTTTATGAACACAGTGATGTCTGGACGAAATTCGTCTTCGCCATTTTTACAAGTGAGTTCGGTACAAATGTGAAACGTATTTTTGTGGAAATTTTCCCAATCTATCAATTTGTAGGGCGAATTGCCTATGCCGAGCAAACGGTTGTAAAAGGATCTTCCCAAATCGTTTTGCCCAAGTTCGAGAACGATGTTTTGAAATTCCTTTTCAAAATCTATTGCCTCTATTCCGCTTTGTGAGCGATTTATTTCCAAAAAACGCTTTTGAAAAATAGGTTTGATGATATTGGTTTCTGTATCGAATAGTTCGGCACTATTCAACATTCTATCGTTGAACGAAAACTGTTTTTTCAACGAAATATATTCGTACCCCAAACGTGTGAAATGCACGAGGGCGGGGATTTTTACTCTGCTGTTTTCGTTGTGTATCGTCATTGTTCTGATGAATTATAAGTTTTTCCAAGCAATTTTTCAGTATAGATTTTTAGTGTTAATGCAAATTGCTCCAAAAAACCATCGTGTATGGGTGGTGCTCCAAATGGACGCTGCAAGCTAAACTGAGACAGTTTTTCAAATTGTTTTGGATTAAAACTTGATTGCAAACTAACTACGCCTCCAACCCATTCGTCAGCATATCGAAAGCGAGTGAATACAGAGGCGATAGCTTCTAAATTATCAGAAAACATTTTTCTTGTATAATCACAATCGGTAATATTTTCGCCTGCATTATTTCGCCATATAGCAAATATCGCTTCTTTGTTCTCTTCTGCAAGTTTTTCGAACAACTTGTCAAGATTATGTTCTTTCTCGCACCCCACTTTTGTTGCCTCTGCAATCGCTTTTAAGTATAGCTCGCAAGCAAAAGACAAATTTACCATTTTAGGAATAAGCAACGGCTCATTATCTCTCGATAGTTGTTCGTTGTTTAAACTTTTTTTAGTGCGAGCCCAGCTACATCTTTGGGCAGCCTCAAAAAAGTCGTTGGCATTTTCATATTTTCCTGCGATTTTCATACTACACTATTTTAGCTTTTACTTGCCCATTCATCAAAAGCGGAAGTAAAAAATCACGAAGTTGAGCGAGGTTTGCAGACTCTTGTTTGTTTTTAATGATTGTAGAAAATAATGGAGAAACGGTTTTATTAAATTTTTCAAGAATCTTAGTCGGTGGAACAGTTATTTCATAAGAATCTACAAAGTTATCAAATAAGAAATTTTTTATTCCACTTGTTTTACCTTCATAGCCAAAAAACACACCATTATCATATAGTTGTTTCCAAACAAAAATGAAATAATAAAAATGTTTTTTGTCTTTCAATGAAATTGCCTTACAGAAATTTGAACAAATTAAAGGGTTTTCAAAGCTTTTCAACATTTCATCTAAAATGTACGCCATACGACCTGTTGATTGCGTTGGGCTTCCACCTGAAATTTCAATTATAAAATCGCCATCTGTCAAAAAATTGCTATTGTTTTTTTGTGAAATAAATCTTTTTGGTGCTTTCAATTCATTGTTCCCTGCGAGCGAGTTTATATCTGTGCCACGAATACAAGTAACTTTTTCGGTATAATTTCCTTGCTTCGTATCTTTCCCCCAATCTCCATTTTTTTGATTTTGTATTAAATCGGCAATCTTTTCCTTACTCCATTTTTTATCAGCATTTTGTACAAACCAATAATCATAAATTGTTTGTGCTAAGTTTTGTAATTCTTTGTTGGTTTTGCTGTTAAGTTCCATTTTATCGTCAATGGAAGATAGGATGTTGGCAATGGCAGATTGGTTTTTTACATCTTTTGGTATTTCCAAATCTAAACTTGCTAAATCGCTTGGGTTAATTGACGGATAAGACGAAACATTATTTGTTGCTACTGTGTGTAAATAATTTGTAAATTTATCTTGTGTTAAATAGTAATACAAAAATTTAGGGTTTGCTAAATTGTCTATTACATCAATAGTTGCGAAACCAGTTGAAACAACAACATTTTCTTTTGGATTATTAAAAATTCCAAAATGTTGCAAATTTGGACGAACAGTTGAATAAACTATTGTTTTATCTTTTACTGCTCGCTTTGCCCTGCTTGGAATTTTATCGTTTTTAGACAAATGAATAAAATCATCAAAAACGCCTTTTGTAACAGAACTTGTATCTAAATACAAAATTTCGTCAAAATCATTTACACGAAAAGTTGTACTATTTATTTTTGCAATATCTTCTAATTTTACCTTATTCATTTTCATAATTACTGTTTCATATTATTAAAATGTAACGTGTCATTTTTTTCAATCAAATTCATCAAAAACCTTGACGACAGATGTATTTCTTGAGGGTTTTTAGAATTGTTAATTGAGTGCGACAGAATGTTACAAACCTTTAACAATGTGCCAAGTTTTGTTTTTTCTTTTTCTTCCGTAATGTTAAAATCATTCGCTAAACGGTCTTGTTGAGAATTTGTCAAATTCAATTCTTTTCCAATTTTAAAACTGTACCATTCTTCAAAAATTCGTCTCATCACATTCGGAAAATGATAAATTTCGCAGTCATTTCCAATTTGAGACTCCTGTTTTTGTGAAAAATCGTAAATTTCTTTGAACAAATGCTTGTATGGTTTTGCTAATTTAGTAAGTTTTGCCAATTCGCTTTGTCCGTTGTTTTTTCTTATCTCAAAGGTTGCATATTTTGAATCATCTACCCAAACTTTCTTTCCCCACGACAAATTGCAGAAATCGTCCCAACTATGCGATAAAACAAAAACTTGTAGATTTGGCAAATTCAAAAGGTTTTTCATCAATTCTAAAATGTAAAACTTGTTTGAGTCGTCCATACTTGAAATTGGGTCGTCAGCAACAATCAATTCTATTTCTGTTTTTATCTGCTTTTGTTGAGCATCATTAAAAAGTTCATAATAGAAAAACAACAATGCCAAGAGATTTTTTTCGCCCTCGCTAATGTCATTTATCGTCAATGAAACATCTTCGTGAAAACTTTTGATAATGTAATTGCGTTCATCGGCATCAAGTTCAACTTTCAACGAAATGTTTATGTCATTCAATATTTTAGAGACAAAATCTGCAAAATCTTTTGTAAGGCTATTTTCTTGTTTCAGTTTTTGAATTTCTTGTTGTTTTACTGCGTTTGTATCTTGCTTTGTTTTTAAGTCGGTTTCCTTGATTTTTATTTCTTCAAATTTATCTTTGATAGACTGCGACTTTTTAATTTCTAAACCTATCGCTCCTTTTACCAAAACTTCCAAATTGCCTTGTTTCTTCCTTAATTCTGTTAATTGGTCTCTCTTTTGTGTATCAATGATAAAAACAGAAGCGTCAATCTCTTGCCCTAAGATTGACTCCAATTTTGCAAAATCAAGGCCGATGTCATTTTCCATATTATCAATCTTAGTTTGCAAGATGGAAATAAAGGTATCAATCTTAGTTTTACAATCAAAAATCGTTTTAAAATCACTATCAGTAACTTTTTCGACAGTCGAAATGTAGGTTTTCGAAACGCTTTCTATTGCATTTATTTCTTGTTGAAGTCTTTGTAATTTCCCTTGAAACAGCCTTATTTTTTCAACTGCTTTATGTTTTTTGTTTTCCTTGTATTGTTCTATTTTTGCTTTTACCCCCAAATAATCTAATTGCCCTCCGCAAAACTTACAGTTGTCGCTTTCTTGATGAACTTTCAAACCTTCCTCCATCCATTGAATAATCTCGTATTCCGGAATTTCAATATCTTTGCCAAATTTTTCATTGAAAATAGTTTTCACTTCTGAAATATCAACAATTGATATTTTAGATATTGATAATGGATCTAATGCTTCAAGTTGTTTTATTTGCTTTTCAATGGTATCATCGCCACTTATTTTGGAAAGTTTATCATCGTCATTTTCTATTTTTTGTGCATCAGTATAGTCCTTTGTGTAAAGTTCTATAACTCTTTCTGTTGTTTCGTTACTCGATTTTTTTTGAATACTGGCGTTGCCTTTTTTCTTTTCGTGAATAGAGTCTATTTCTTTTCTCGTACTTGCCCTGATTTTACCAATTTCAAGTATGATAGTGTCCAGATCTGTTTTAGATATGATTTCGCTTTCTAACTTTTTAATTTCGTTTTTTGTATCAACTCCTTTTTTGCCAAAACTTACTTCAACGCCTTTTAGTTTTCCCTCGCTGTTTTCAAGTAATAATGACTTTGCGATGTATTCTTTGTTGAATATTCGAATGTTTTGCTCACTCTTTGTACTATTTTTCAAAAATTCTTCTCTTAATCCAATAGCAAAAGAACTTTTGCCTTTACCATTGTAGCCAAAAACAATGTTTTTTTCCTTGAATAACAAATCATTTGGATTTGTATATCCTTTGAATGATTTATTTGAAAAATTTGTGAGTTTAACGATCATTTTACTTGCCTCCCATTTTTAAATTTTTCAGATTTTTCAAAATCTCGGACTCTAATTTTTTTCCTTGCTCAAAATATTCGTTCAGCTTATTGCTGTGGTCGATTATCTTTTGCTGAAATTCTTTTGGTGTAATTTCTGAATATTCAATTTTTATGTCAAAATATTGACCTGCTGCAAGTGAATAGTTTTTGTCTTTGATTTCATCGTAAGAAAGAACAACCGAGAAATCGTCTTCCGGTTTTTTGTTGGCAAAGGCAGAAATAATTTTCTTTTCATCTTTGGCAGAAAGCAACGTTTTTTGATTTTTGCCTTCTTTCACTTTTTCGCCAAGTTTTGAAGCATCAACAAGAACAACATCGTCTTTGTTTTGCTTGTCAATCAAAATCACGCTCACGTTTGTTCCGGTTGTTGCAAAAATGTTGCTTGGCATCGAAACCACGCCTTTGAGCCATTTTTCGTTTACCAATTTCTCTCGGATTTTCTTTTCAATTCCGCTTTGAGCCGTAATAAAACCAGTGGGCACAACTACCGCAGCTTTTCCTGTTTTGCTCAAAGCAAACACAATATGTTGCAAAAACAGCAGATAAATTGACATTTTATCTTTGTCTTTATTCGGAATGTTTGGTACACCTGCAAAAAAACGTTCGTTTGCGTTGGGCAGGATTTCCACTTCGTTTCGCCATTCCGAAAAATCCAATTTGAACGGTGGATTGGAAACAATGAAATCCATTTTTTGCTTGCTGTGCCTATCGTGCAAAATGGTATTTCCTTGAACAATGTTGTGAATGGAAAGGCTCAAGCCGTTCAGAATTAAATTCAGTCGCAAAAGGTGCGAAGACTTTTGTGAAATATCTTGCGAATAAACGGTGCTACGTTCGCTACCGATTTTAGATGCAATGTTCATCAACAGCGTTCCCGAACCTGCGGACGGATCGTAAATTTTTACGTTTTGCGGCTTTTCTTTTCCCACTAAAATTTCTGCCATAATTTTTGCAACCGAATGAGGAGTGTAATATTCGGCATATTTCCCACCGCCGTCTTTGTTGTAATCTTTTATCATATACTCAAACAACGTAGAGAAAAAGTCGAAGCCGGCAGAAAAAATCTCGTCAAAATTTAGCTTAGAATCGGCTAATTTGTTGATGATTGCTTTAGCAACGGCATTGTGTTTCGAGCGGTCGGCAATAGAGGATTGAATCAAGCTTTCTTCAAACAGGCGAATGTCGGTGTTTCCGTCGGTGTGAACGGAAAAAATCTTGGTGTTAAGAATGGCAATATCATTGAGCGTTTCGTCGAATGTTTTGGCAAATTCTGTGTTGTTTTGGATTTCGTATAGTTTTTCGAGCAGATGATCGGGGTTAAGATGAGCCGCCTTGTTGCCGAGTTTGAGCAACAGCATTCCGTAGTCTTTTTCAGAAAGCTTTTTGAGTTCTTTGTATGTTTTCTTGGTTTCGTACAAAAATTTGTCGTTTAGAAACTTATACAAAAACGATTGTGTAACGATTTTGTATTCGTTTGCCTCTCCACCAAGACCATTGTTGGCACAAATCGTTTTTATATCATCAACTAATTGTCTTACTTTTTCCGTGTAATCTTTCATCTTGTTGTTTTATAGATTTTCCAATTTTGCAAAGATACGGATTTTTTTGGTAATTTTGAAGAAATATGTGTGAAACTTTTTTTGGTTAATTCTGAGGTTTTTAGTATATTTGCACAAAAATAAATACAAGTATGGGAAAACTTTACATAATATTAGGATTAATCGGTGTTTTGACAATTGTTTATTTGTTGTTTGTTTGTCGCCAAAGAGAAATTTTGAAAAAACGCATAGCCATAAAAAACGTCATCGTCAAATATTGGCGAAAATTTATTTGTAGACCACAAACAGCAGATGAAAACATTTCTCTTTTCCATCCTCTCTCACCGACAGACGAAATAGAAAATGGCAAAAACTATTTTGAAGCATTGAATTGGGCATTAAGTAATCGAAAAACAAAAAACATTAGAAACATTGCTTTAACAGGTTCTTATGGATCAGGAAAAAGTAGCATATTACGAACATTTCAAAAAGAAAATAGTGATAAAGATTTACATTTTCTAAACATATCGTTAGCAACATTTAGTGAAGAAAAGGAAATCGAGAATAAAACAAATGGCGAAAACTTGCTAAGATTGATTGAATTAAGTATTATTCAACAACTGTTTTATAAGGAAAAAAATCGAAAACTACCGGATTCTAGACTAAAAAAAATAAAAAAACATACATGGTGGCATCTATCACTAAAAGCCTTGGGTTATATTCTTTTTATTTTGGCATTTGTTCTGCTGATTAAACCAAATATGCTTTCACATATTTTCCCAAAAGTTGACCTCTCTAATTGTCAAACAGAACTACATTATTGTTTTTTAGCATTTAGCATTTTAGGTGTGTTTTTTATTTTATACAAAGCTATTCGTATTTTACACAACCTAAAAATAAGCAAGTTAAAAATAAGCGATGCTGAAATACAAATCAATCCAGATATAAATAAATCAATCTTGAATCATAATTTGGAGGAGATTTTATATTTCTTTGAAGCCACTGATTACAATGTCGTTATTATTGAAGATTTAGATCGTTTCAAGCAAACAGAGATCTTTACAAAGTTACGAGAAATAAATCTACTTATCAATAATTCTAAAAAAATAGAAAGAGATGTTGTCTTCATTTATGCCGTTCGTGATGATATTTTTGTGGATAAAGATCGCACCAAGTTTTTTGATTTTATAGTACCTGTTATACCATTTATAAATCACTCTAACTCTAAAGAAATACTCCAACAATCTATCGAAAAAATAACAACAGAGGTTTCCAAAAATTTAATAAATGACATTGCGTTATTTATAGATGAAATGAGGTTGCTCTACAATATAATCAATGAATTCAAAATATATGACAAAATACTTACAGTAAACTGCGAAGAGTTCCATAATAAGCTACTTGCAATGATTGTCTACAAAAATATTTGTCCGAATGATTTTGCCAAACTTGGCAACAATGAAGGGATTTTATATCAAACAATTAATAAAAAACAAAATTATGTTAAGCAAGAAAGCGAAAAAATAGAAAAAGAAACTGCCGGATACAAAGCAGAAATCAAACGATTGGAGTTACTAAAAATAAAAGATATAAAAGAGTTGCGATCCTTGTATGTTTTGCAATATGTCAAGGAAATAAATAAAAAAAACTCTATGGGGATTACTTCTTTCTATTTGAACGATACAAATTGCACCTTTGATCAAGTACTCGAAGATGAGATTTTTCCTCACTTGATTTCGGGAGATACTTTATGTTTTGGAAATTATAACAATAGAACTAACCATATTCAATTAAAATTTACTGATATTGAGAAAATAATTGATGAAACCCGAACTTATGAAAATAGGAAGGCACAAATTGACGCTTGGAGTAAAAATAAAATTTCGGAGTTAAGTTCGAAAGTTTGGGAATTGGAGCGAAAGAGAGAGAATTTACAACATGAGCCATTGAAAAATTTGATGATTTCGAATCATATAGAAATTTATAGTGAAGATGAGAAGAAAAAATCAAATCAAAAAAAATCAATCGAAAAACAAAAAGAATTAATTAACTTGTTGTTGAGAAAAGGTTATATAGATGAAGAATATTCACGTTATATATCACTTTTTTATGAAGGAGATTTATCTCGGAATGATAATACCTTCCTAATAAACGTAAAATCACAAAGTAGATTGAGTTTTGATTTTCAGATTGACAGAATTGAAAATTTAATAGAGGATCTTGACATAAGCGACTTTTGGCAAGAATCTATATTGAATTTTAAATTATTGAATTTTATTTTAAGTAATCCTAATTCTAGTAGTTATGGTACAAAACTATATAATTGCAAATCTGCTTTATTTAGCTTATTGAGTAACGAATCAGATAGTTCCATACAGTTTATTAATGGATATATAGATTCTGGGTACAACATAGAGGTGTTTATAAAGGAACTTTGTCGTCGTTGGAGCAACTCTGTCAGAAACATTTGGAAATACATACATCTATCGCCAATTTCAGACGAAGTGAAAGACAAATACTTCCTGCTTATTATCAAATATGCTGAAATCACTGATATAACAGAAATTTCGAAAAACTCGAATCTAAAACAAATTATTTCTGAAAAAGTTGATTTTTGCAGTCTGTACGAAGAAGACAAAATAAAAGAAATATTGAACGCTCTCAATATTAAATTCATAGATATTGATGTAAATTCGTTTTCTGACGATATGTTTGATTACGTATATACAAATAAGCATTATCAAATAAATAAGATAATGCTTAAAAAAATTATTCAAACAAAAGGCAAATTTAATCAAGTTGATTTTGACACACAGAATTACTTTGCAATAAACAGTTCTGATTGTGATATTTTAGTGAATTACATTAACGAAAATTTAAAAGATTATGTTACGAATGTTTATCTAAAGATAGAGACAAATACAAACGAAAGAGAAGAACATTTAATAAAGCTGTTAAACAGTAAAAAACTTGACAATAAAGACAAGATTGCAATTATTGAAAAGGTAAAAACAAAGATATTCCTTATAGAAAAAATAGAGACCGTAGAAATAAGAAATTTATTAATGCAAAATTTTAAAGCTCAGGCAAACTGGGAAAATGTTATTGATAATTATTGTGACAATGAACAAGAACTGAAAGAGCATATTTTGACTTTCTTGAATGATAAAGAAAATGCAGAATCGTTGTCACATTTCACAATTGACAAAAACAATCCTGATGAAGAAACGGTTAGGAAGTTTTTGAGAGCGATAATTTTAAATGAACATATAAAAATAGATTCGTATGCCTTATTATTAAATTCTGTTCCATATCAATATAATTCTTTAAGTTTTGAAAATTTACCTGACGAAAATATAAGACTATTAATTAAAAATAATAAATTAAACCTAAATAAAGAAAATTATGATAAGCTAAAAGAAAAAGAATCCGATTTGCATATCAAACTAGTAGAAAAAAGAAAAAACGATTTGCTGGAAAAATTATCTGAATTCTCAATAGACGACAAAGATGTCACTATATTGTTAAGATCGCATGTTTTATCGCAAAAAGACAAAGAAGAGATTATTAATCGCGAAGAAGAACTCGTTATAAGAAATTCTGAGATATTGAACATAATAGGAGATTTGTTAGCTGGGAGCAACGAGAATTATGATATTAATAAAAATATATTAAAGGCTATATTTGAAAATCTTGATGATACAGATAGATCAATTAGGCATTGGATTTCCGTATTTAGCAAAACAATTCATAAATTTGACAATGACGATATTACAAATGCCCTTTCGTATTTCTCTGAGCCATATTCCAATATAGCTAGAGACGAAGAAGTCGTTATACCCAAAAATCCTATTAATGCAAAGCTTGCACGTATGTTAAAAGCGAAAGAATACATTAAAGATTTCAAAATTTTTGTAGACACAGGCGAAATAGAAATTTACAAATAAACTTTGCAGTAGAAAGAATTTGCTATGAACAGAATAATACTTATCGGCAACGGTTTTGATTTGGCACATGGTATGGCAACTCGCTATCAAGATTTTATTGATTGGTTTTGGGAAAAACAAGGAGAAGAATGTAACAAGATTAGATGGATCGATGAAAGACCGCTGTTCAACAAAAATAATCTGTATTTTTCATTTAAAGAATTTCCAAATCATCAACTGCAAGGTCAGTGGTATAAAGAATTTATAAAAAAAGGGAAATTAATTTTCAAAAATGTTTTTTTGGAAATCATTACGAAAGATGCATTGCAAAGTTGGGTTGATATAGAAGAAGCATATAACAAAGAGTTACACAAAATCATTGAAAAAGTCAGAGAATACGAAAAAGAAGATATAGAAAAATTAAACAATGATTTTTCTATGATAAAAAATGCGTTAGAAAATTACTTAAAGGAAGTAGTAGAAAAAGATAATAACGTAACATTTGAGAATATTAGAAATACTATTTATTCAAGATTTGATTTGAAAGATTTTACTCGGACAGGTGTTGATAATATTGTTGATAAGGAATGTCAAGTTTTACAACAATTTATTGAGGGAAAAAGATTTCCGAGTGGAAACGCACATTATTTGCTTAATGATCTCAAAGATAGAAATGTACAAGTAAATAAAAAAGAAATAAAAGAAGGTTCAAGATTAGAATAATGGATTATTTCTTAAATTTTTCTGCAAATATACGAATAAATTTTGATTTCTCAAATTATATCTAAATTCACACTCTTTGATGTGTAAATAAAGCTTGTGTTTATG
>Ga0136643_10000926_pt1 | contig 34453 bp, 16 predicted proteins | sample TergutLab28metaG_FD_96883 | JGI IMG/M metagenome (GOLD analysis project Ga0136643, IMG submission 96883) | Labiotermes labralis P1 segment gut microbial communities from Petit-Saut dam, French Guiana - Lab288 P1 (version 3) (version 3) | ecosystem: Host-associated > Arthropoda: Insects >...
TCCCCCCACCACCCCGTGCGCGGACCCGCGACAGCAGGTCCCAGGGCACCCCCGACCGGGGGGGCCAGGGGGGGGGGGGGGGGGGGGAATGCACCAGGTGGACGGGACGGGAGGAAGAACAAAAACAAAACAAAACAACGCAAATAAAAACTAAAACCAGTGCTGGGAAAATGTGGTGATAACTGCCTTCGTTTAAAATTAGCAAATTTACAGCATTCCACATAGCAGGTTCCGTGCTTCATACCAGCGTGTTATTTAAATAAAGAAGGTGTTTCAATTGCTCATGTTACATAGAAGGCATTTATAATATACTGGGGTAATAGGAAAGGTAAATCTGGGAGACGTTATTCACTGTCGACTATTTTCAGCAGTTATTGTAGCTTCTTCCTGAAGGGAGAAGGAAAAACAATAAAATTCCTCATTATAACATTTCCTGCATTTCAATCCATTCCTCTGAAAGAAGTACTAGTAAGGGGCGTAACAGTAAATGATCTTGCTGAATAACATAATGTTCCGTGATTGACAGCAATATCACTTCAAAAAAGTTTGACTGAAATCAAAACGGGACAAGCTAGTTTACAGAAGGAATGCTTGTCACGGTTTTCCGGTTTCGAAACTACCGACCTATTACTGCAGATTAACTTTGTCCGAAGTATAAAACGTTATTATTTTCTTTTGTAACACAAAACCACTTGTAATAACATAACAACTTACAGTTATATGAAAATGAGTAGTAAGACTTGCAATTCAATCTCCAAAAGTAACACGTTACAAAATCAACAACACTGTGTTCTGGAATGAGACGACATGTAATTTGACTATACAGGGAACAACGTTTCGGATGAATGTGCTAAAGATGGATTTCAGGAATAAAGATGGAAGCATATCATTCCTTCTGAAACTTTGTAACTCCCAAATACACGGCTTCACATTTGACAAAATAATAATCTTCTCTGTCACCAACATGAGTACCAAAAAGCTCATACACCAGACAGTGATCAGTTTTGCGTACCACAGTTAAAGTGAAGAGTAATTTAACATGCCAGAAAGTCGTTATGTCGTTATGTACTGCCATGGCCGTAGTTTGAGATAAGTTAATACTTCAAAACTGGCCTAATATAGTACTACACGACATCTTGATTCGTTTACAGTATACGAAGGCAAGAAATTAAAAAAAAAACTACATTATAAATGTTTACATAATCATGCAGTAGTTAGATGTCTATCTTATTTTATTGCATGAATTCATCCTGCTTTTCGAGTCATTGGTTCGAAGATCCCTGTTATTAGGTCTGTGTAATTCCACTAAAAAGTTCGGACTGGCGATTTAAACCATTCTCTTTTACTGTATATCTACTGGAGCTTATTTTCGGAACTTATTTCATCAAAAATAACTTCTATGTCTTTCAGATATTCTCACTGGTGTGCTTATTGGCCTCAATAAATATTACACCAAAACATGCACCACTAACAACATATTGTACGTGCAAGTTTAAAGGAGGCTTAGATGTTAAAGTTTTGGAAATTTCACCTCCCCGATCTCCGGAAATTATATCGTCACAAGACGTTTGGGACCACGTAAAACAAGAGAAGCGGTATTAAGTGTGAAAAAGGTGGAGCATTAGCTACACTTACGTATAGCGCATACACAGAGAAGCGAGTGAGTTGTTACTCTCAGATGTGATTTGGAAATAGCAAGAACTGGCATACTAATAAGAGGTGTGCAGAATTGCAGAGGCTCTTATTTGATTTCATTAAAAACGGAGACAAAACGTTTAATAGTTTCCCTTTAATTCAGTGTTTATTCATGTTTCTGACACTCTCAGAAAATAGTACAGCGTTTAAAAAACACATCTTTATGGACACACACAGTAAGGCCTCCTGGGAATTACAAAATATTTTGAGGTTTATCGGTCAACTGAATTAATATGAAGTTTCGAGTAAGGTCTCTTTGTGTAAATGACGTTAGCATTCCTTCGTTTTATTAGATATAGGATATCTTTTTCTTCCTTGATTCTATGTAATACTTCTTCACTGTTCACACCATTTGTATAACCGTTCTTATCCATCATTCTCCAGCACCACATTTCAAATTTTCCCATGCGTTTCTCATCGACTTTCCGAATTGTGAAAGTTTCAGCACCGTAGAACGTTATTATCCAAATGTAGCACTTTGCTAGTTCATGGAACATACAGACCTAAATTTAATTTGAACGTTCATATGTAGTACAATTGGATGTTCTCAGCCGAATGTGAGGAAAGTTGTTTTTATTAATCTTAAAAACTTCTTTGTTCTTCTATTGGTCATGAACAAACTACGACTTCAGGTACACAGCTAGTGTTCGCTTCATAATGAACACACTCAAAATTTTTATATCCTCATGGGATCAATAATTTGTCTCCCTCAGGAATGTTTCTCACGATAAGCCATTTATAGGAAATTCGATAAGTTGCACTTGGACATCAACTAAATCCTCTGGTTGTTGCTGCCAAGATATTGGCCCCTTTACCGAAACATGACGCAATGAACTTGCATTTGGGATTTGGAAGAATATCTCCACACTTTTTAGAATTCGGTTCTGGATGTGAGTGAGTGGTCAGCTCAGTGACATAGCTAGGATTTTTGGGACCCTATGTCAAGCTTACTGATAGGTCCTACCGCACTCGTAAGGCAGCGGCCACTTTCATGAAATTATCATACAAAGACTTAGTTTTGAAATAAAGTTGTTTATTGAAATCTTGCCTTCTATAGTCACATGTAGAATCGATGTGGTTGTTACACTAAACACACAAGCAGATTGTTAGCAAAACTTATGTATTTATGTATGCGTCAATTTTAATGCACCCCAATTCGTCGAAACAGTGGGTGCTGTTCAGGTGGTGTGAAACCAGTAATTTGTTGCTTTCGTAACGTGGGCCCTTTGTATATGTGGACAGCTATTCTTGCTATAATCTAGTTATGCCCGAGTCAGCTTCATGCTTCGGCCACTATAGCCCACGTATTCACCAGGCAGTACGCCGAGTGGTCACCAGACAAAGCCGCATGCAATGGCGAAAAAAAATACTTCTTGAATTGCCGAACATCAAATTCTGGACGCCTCGGCCTTAGTCACGCTATTTGCTGGATTAACAAGATTCTTCTGCGTGGTGAAGGCTAGTCTGTAGATGGGTACGTTTGTGGGAGAAAAATTAATTTTGTTGAAAGATATATATGGCCCCTGTACTTAGTAAAGCTTTATAAATCCGCTTCTTCCTTGTACAGAAATTCTGCTCTCTCCATACAAGGCATTCAGGGTGTTGTATCTACTCTCAAGATAATTCACCAATCTAAAAGATTTTGACGATGATACATTTACACTTAAGATTACTCGGCATCTGGACTTTACTTCTCCTCTGCTACTCCGAACACAACACTGCGTTTCGGCACCGTATCTCTTTCCTTCGTCAGAGAGAAAGGCAAGGAGTTATGTACGACAAAATCTAAACCTGTGTTAAGATTCAATTTCCAGAACGTTTTGTTCTTTTCAAAACAGGCCTAACAGGATAGAGGAAAGGACCAAAAAGCCCACAATGCCAAATTTAATTCTGTATTATTTGGATCGATCAATTTTATCCGGTAAATGGTTTGCATTTATTTTGTGATACAAATGTCATCTTAGTAACAATTTTTACAAAAATGGACAACACGTAAACGTTATATCGTGGAAGAAATTTAGTCATGTTATGCATTCAGATATCTTGTAAAGAAAAGATGCAATCTGTTTAGTGTGTAATAAAATGTTTTAGCTTGCACAATAAACCCTCACTCCTTTGTAGGCGATCTTACGCTTGTTTCTCTTCGTGCTTTCTTTTCATTCTTAAGTCTTCAAAGAAATAGGTTTAGTATTAACAATCCATACTTTTCGAGCCTTTATGTCATAAGACAAAGTCAAAGAAAACTGTGTTCATTTCCGCTTTTTGTGGGATGTGGTGCAGATATATTTTCATTCTGCGTACAGCGCTATTAAGATAAGAAAGGCATTTTAAAGCGGAGAAAATGGGTAAGAATAATGACCATTATCTGTACAGACAGAAAATAAGCTCTCGGCTTTGCTATTTCACTGAAGAATATTTAGTTTTCCATGCACAACCAAATGAAAGAAAATTTCATGTATTTGAAAACACAAAAATGAAGATACGCAGAAGGGATTATGGTGGCATAAAAAAATTAGAATTTCACCATTCTAACTGCCACAGTTGTCTGTATGTGTGTGTGTGTTTGTATGTATGTGTATAAATATATATATGGTGGATTGTAAGCTACACAAACTGTACCATGGTTTAACCCTTTAAACGCCCTGTTAAATCCTATCTGCCATCTGCCGGCATTATTAGGAGCTCACCATATTCTCCACGTTAGCAGGTTAAGGGTTAAAGGTCAATCTAAAACACGAAACGTTTTTCGGATGGTGAATTTCTAAGCCAAAACTTCTACGTAAACAACCTAACCAATATCAACACATTCTTAACGTAATAACTTATATTTATGTGCTTTTAAACTATTGGTTCATATGATTTTAATTACATCTTTACATCTCTTCTGACATGTTTGTATTTTTATAATTTCATTTTATACTTCTAGTGTTTCCTCGTAATCTTTGTATTTTACATTCCTGATGAAGTTCACATGGTTGACGGAAATACGTAGGAGTTCGTTGTATGTAAAAACTAATTTTAATATACTTGAGTGCATGGATCATATAATTCCACAATTGTTTATACACCAAATACTGTTCTTTCTCCTAAAAGGCTTTCATATTAAGTCTATCAGATCGGTAAAGTTAGAGGTTAAGTCCCTCTCATCGTCGTAAAAGCAGACTGTAGAGTGCAGTTACAGATTCATTAACTTTTAACCTCAGTATTACATGGAGGTGAGCGATTAGCTTCACGCTACCGCCGCTTTACGTTTGGGAAAATGGCGCCAGATACACATGCACTGGAAGCTGGGTGGGACCCACAGCCAGAGTAGATGCTTTGGAGGTAAGTCTCTGACTTGTCGGGAATCAAACAACGATTCTTTAGTTGTGCAGCCCGTTCCTGTCAGTGTACCCACTATGACATCCCGGCCATCGTAACAATTGTTCAATGCTCAGTTTAAAAAAAAAAAGGTTAATTGTGCTGAAAACAAAGTCTGTTTCACACCGTCTTTAAAGCTGCTCAAACTTCAGCAAGTAAAACTTATCTTGCGCTTGAACAGTGGCTTCTTGTGGAGAACCAATATAGGATAACAGTGTTTGCTATTAGGGGTCTTAAGGTGAATATTTATACCTGTGAGGGAGGAAGTAAAAGAAGGATGGAAGAAGTTGAGTGATCAAGCCTTCATAATATCTGTTCCCCGCCAAGTATTGTTAGGATGATCAGATTAAAGGGACGAGACCGATAGAATGTCATGTAACACGTGTGCGAGAGAACATAAGATGCATACAAAGCTTTTCTCGGAAAACCTCAAAGAGACAGGTCACCTGGAAGACCCAGGTGTTGGTAGAAGGATAACACATGCGCCTTGAAGAAACAGGGTGGGAAGATGTGGACTGTACTTATGTGGTTCAGACCAGGAACCGTTGGAAGGAAAAGAAAATTTCGGTTTCTATAAAATGCGGAGAAATTGATAAGTTGAGCAAACATAATCCTTTCAGAAAGCTAAACCACACACAAAACCGGAATATAATGTGCACATTTATAATTGCATTATTTACATCTCGTTCAAACAAAATCAGTAAGAAGGCCACACTTTGAATTACACGTCTCCACATGAAGTGGCGTAAACACAACGGGATACAGAATCTTGAAAAAAAGCAGAACATAATTTATTTACATGACACTGATACTCTGCAAAACAAGGATATAGTATACGCTACAATACTAACGTGATACAATATATTGCAAATTTAAAAATACGTGATTTATAGAGCTTGTAACAATGTCACTACTATACAGGGTACAAGCATAAGAAGTCATTTGTATAAACAATTACATAACAACAAGAAAACTACTTGTGAGCTTTCAGTAAACGGAAATTTATCTATAAAGTGTAAGGAGTGAGCTAAGATAGAATCCTTATAAGCTGGCTTATTATTATATAATTATTTAGGATCTTAACGTCACATGGAACGGTTTTGTATATCTTCGTTCTCACATAGTACCTCCCTTTCTTTTACACCCCTATACTGTGCATTTCTGAATTTGTTTAAAAAATTTCCGACTTTTTACAAAGAAGACCAGTAATAACAGGTCTTTTCTTTCAAGTGAAACTGTGTTAAGTACTTTAAAATTCCCTAAAAACGACCGTTTTCTTCTGCAGCTAATCTAACAATTCTCGTTTGGATGTTGTATACTCTTATGATGTCTGGAGACTACCCGAAAACACAATTCCACAAGACGTAAAGTACTGGACAGGTACAGGGCCAACTAATTTTAACGTGTAGGTTGTCTTGAGTGTTGACGTAATATTATATGTGTTGTTTACCCCGTCATATGAAGTATGAGCAATTTTATTAAATTTCAATAAAGCAAAGAAGAAACAAAATTCTGGAATGTAAGCAAATATTACCAATTGTTGGACGTTTGTCACCTTTTCTCCAACAACCTCGAAACCACCACAATTATAGGGCAGCTGTGTCGAATAGAAATTTTGCTTCATTTCTACCTACATTTGGTTTTAAACGCTTCTCCCTTCAATAAACACCCAGCGAGTTACATTCGAGACATGCGCAGGACATATGTCGATCTTTATGCAATGTATCGTTATAGTAGCCCCCCGACTTAACCAAATTTGTGGAGTCGTTACAGACAGACAGACAGACATGATAAAGCTGAGGTACTTTTTTAGATATTCAAGCCAGAAAGCGTCGAAAAAAATTGGAAAAGGAAGACAACAGGAAAGAATACATATAAGATAAAGGTAAATTTAGAAGTGAGGAAGGAAGGAGGGAAGAAAAGAAGAAAGAAAGAAAGAAAGAAAGAAAGAAAGCCAATTCAAAATATCGTCCTAAGAACTATGATACCGTACAATATGTCGGTGGAACGAACGTTTAGGAGGCTCTGCCACCCTCCATAAAAGAAAAATTACCAATATTCAACGAGCTGCCTATGCTTATAATTAAGAAGTTTTCTAGGTGTTAATGGACATATAACAAACTTTCTGCAATTAAACAGCGGGAAATGAAAAATAAGATTGCTAGAGGGGTTAGCATCGCCATCACACCTTTAGATTCCTTCCTGTTCTGAGCGAATGACTTGCCCATCAAATGTTAACCACGGGAGGGTCTCTTCCGTTACCATGGTGATACCCCAGTTCAATTACCGGCTGGCACCTGAGCACCCCTAGCCCATAAAGACAGCATGTCCTGTTTGTGGTCAGATGCCGTATGACTGGTTCAAATCACACTTCCGCAGATGTTGGGGAACATGTTATTGGTATTGCAGTCCGGGTGCCACTGCTGGCAGTTTTGTTAGATGAACGTAAGGACATTTCTACGCTGAAACATATCACAGATCGACGTATTGGGGACATGGAGTGTATTCGTAAGCTCGGCAATAGAAGTATGTGATCAGCTTCAAGGTCCAGCCGTTTTAATCCAGTTATCCACTGTTTATTGGTACATTAATGGTATATTTAATGACACCGTCGTTATCTGAGGCTATGTAATTTCCTAAGAATGAATTATTAACGCGCAGTGAGCTGGGAAGAATGTAAAAAAGGTCGGTCGTGGTCTTTTTAAGGATATTATAAAGGCAGCCTTGAAAGAGTGAGGTCAAACACGAAAACACTCAGTCAGGATAGTCGGTTTCCTGCCGAGTTTCGAACCGGGCACCTGAATACAAGTCAAAATTGTTACTGCTTTAGTCACACCCCGTTTATCCTCATAAACAGCCTGTCTCTGCGTTCTTACTTAGTATTAAATAAGCCACTTAGAAAGGAGAAATACGACTAAGCTTAATGGAACAGACAATTCGAAACACGTGTCTGAATATTGAGAACAATACAGTGAGGTATGAACACCAATATTAAGGCTTATTTTGACTTAGAACCAACTCACAAGTTTGAGAAAATATTACAATGGATCTGAAACAGGGCGTGACGGTGTGGACTGTATTATTAAAGTGACTCGAAATACAATCCAAAAGCGAATTATTCTAAAGACGATAACGAGTCACCGCCGCGAACCGCTTGCCCTTCTTGGAGAGGACTCTCCTCTACGTTACAGATTGATGTTAGTATTTCCTTCCCAATGTAAACAAGGAATCCCTTACTCTTCCAAATTCTTTATATTACTAGCTACTTTGACGTTAACCTTCGCAGTTAAAATTTCCTTGTCCATGAACCTAAGAATCGATTAAGTAGAGAAGGTCACATATATGTAATACGGTTACATATACATACAAAAACAAGATTAACACAAACTGTAAATTATTTTCGTCTAATTTTTCTGAAGAAGTTAGAGGTAAAGGAGTAAAAAATAAATGTATTTTGGTAGGTTGTGTGATATAATTATAGTGACCCTCACCTAACTCTTTACAGCCGTTCCTTGAAGACACCCGGCCTAGCGCGGCATATACCGTACTTTTACCAAGTTCTGTTCAATCAGGTGGTGTAACGCCAATGGAACGAGGGAGCCATGTGATATGGGGCAGTCTCTGCCAGTCCACATCCATTGAAACTTCCAACCTAAAAGTCCCTCTTCTTCCAAAGTCCAGTCGTCGTGAAGAATTCCTCAACATGCACGTACAGTGTAGCTGTCACAGTGCGTTACGGACAAAGAACCGAGCTCTTTTGGTGGGGGACGGGACAAAGCAAGAGAGACACTGAAATTTTAATTATCTTCTGTACCTACAAATACCGCACGTCGAATTTTCTCCGGAAAAGTTAACATTGTGTCAGTTAACAGGACAAGACAGATGGTAAGTGGCGTTTTCGCACAACAGTTTCGGCTAGGAAAAGTTCGCCTGCGGCAAACGTGAAGAATACCGAATCAAAATGTGCGACGATGTTGTCTCGGGCTCTTTTATGTTCCAATTGGTATTTATAATTTTTTAATCTCAAATGAGTTCGGAAATTATAGTACAGTTATCGATTTGGCATGCCTGATCTTCGGGCAGCATGTCCTTATATTTTTGGGCTGAGAACGAAACCGACTCGAACTTCGTTCACCTTAATTACGTACTTAAGAGACATGATGTATTAGTCAACTCACTGCTACTAGCTTCAGTAGAGTACGATTTTATAAATACGAAATACAAACACGGCTTTTCTCTACGACAGCAGCAACATCAGATGAGCCTACAAAGTTTTGCTATCAGCTATGTGACGAAAGACCATTAGAACCTACAAAATATTTATACAAATATTAGTATCTAGGTCTACGTACATGCCTTTCAGGTTTCCACACAGTCTGTCGCTACGAATAATAATCTTTTCTCGCAATGATGAGAGAATAACTTCGTATACGTGCTGGATGAAGATACAGCCGAAATGAAACATATAGCAGCTATATGTATTAGAAACGTATAAGTATATACATAAATAAGATTTTTAATTCCTTGGGTTTATCATATACCACTAAAATCATAGAATTCTCTTCACACGACCCATTTGTTTCCCCACATATAACTGTAAAAACGAAATGCGATATCTTTTCCCGTACACAGCAATCACCGACTCTCTTTGTTATGAAAATGGCTTGTGTTCTCTATGAGAAAACAACCGGATTTTTCTATATACCGCACAGAAATTGTAATTTCCCAAGGCCGTGTTATATAGCTCAGGCGGTCATTTCAAATTGGTTAATGTGGCAGAGAAGACATAAGGGTTTTTACACGTCACAATACACATGTCTGCACGTTTGGGAAAGAAAGTCCACGGCTGACTGCCTGTGTCATCCATGACTGGATCAATGACTCTCTGAAGGTGGAAGAATGTTCAAACCGATGGACCAAAACACCAAGCACACGTCAAAATCGCGCCTACTGAGAGACCAATGGACATCCTGAACGAGATGAATGGGCGTATGCACAATGAACACCGCGAAGGACGACGGTCGACAGTAACAATTACTCTAGCAGGGCTAGGGATGCAGAACGCACGTATCGATAATTCCCCCCTCCCCTCAGAGCACCAATGTTTGTTACACAGCCAGTGAGAGCAATATGGCACCATGCAACGCACAGAGCAAGAAGAATGGTGACATCTACCGTTATAAGGTTAGTAATGGCATCTGGGTGGTAAAACTCTTACTGAAGTCTCATATTCCGTTGCACTTACAAACAGCACTACATAGGTTCCTGGTCTCACATACAGAACAACCGACTGCGTATTACATTTGTAACGCGATAGATCATATGGCCTTGCACTGTCCACGTAATGCCAATCAACGTATGGCTGCTGGCAACACAGAACGGCGCAAATGGACGCAAGGCGACAGGAGCTAAGCGGTGCCGTATTCGATCTCTGAACTTCTCCCCCACCGAGGGCTACGACGGACCACCCTTCCGTACTTAACATCTCTAACGTCTTGACTTCTCAGTATCTTCAGTGCAAGACTCATTTCATATCCCTCACTACTCCTGATTTCGATTAATATACGACCGTGAATGTGAGGGAGCCCATTACTGATGTCATACTCCTCCCCGTCCCGCTCTCCAGCTTCGGAATAACAGCCCCAGACGAGACGGAAGTGCGTCAGCCTGGCCTAGACTCCGTCAACAGCCCGCTTCTCATCGCCGATGACCAGAATCAACATGCTCATAAGACGACTCTGACACCCTTGAACAAAATGATACCATCGGGATGGATATATTGGCGGAGCTAGAGCCTACTGTCCCTGCATCAGTGCAGAGCGTTCCACAGCAGGAGGTGGAACACCAGTGTGGCACATCCATTTCAGCTTTCGCCTTTAGGCATAATCCAAGACAACGGAAAAAACGGCAAAAGGCGGACTACAAAGTGCAATATACGTCATAGTATCCAGGACTGCAAAATGGTCTGACAAACTAGTGACGGATTATTCCCATTAATGACACATCGTACCACACCGACCTTCAACATACATGGGCTCTACTGCGATGCACTTCAACAAATGTAACGTGACTTCTTATACCGAAACATTCTTGACATTAAATTTTCACAGGAAGTGATCAATAATGAATTTCGGCAGATGCTTGGATATCAATTGCATTACAACATTGTTGCCAAACGCCGAGGAACTCTAATAGTGGCGCGGGACAACAAGTCGATCACAACATTGAACAACTCCTGATTGGGACAGCAATTGCAGGAATATACCACCATTTTCAGCTAGTAAATATATATGACTCGTCTGGCAATACTGCACGGCAAGATCGAGAAAGTTTTTATACAGACCTTCTTTAAATTTGAGGAACATGCCACAGTACTGTACATTAGAAGGAGGACTTCAACTGCGTGTTACATACTCTTGGTTACAGAAACAACCATAGACCTGGGAAAGCACGGGCGGAATTTATGACATACTTCCAATTGCGGGACATATGTGGAAACAACCCACAGTGGCAAATTTACACACACACTGTACAACAACATGTTCTGCACGACTAGATCGGATCTATATAGCCCAAACTTTACTGCCCAACACGCTGTATTCCGACCATATGGCGACAGTGCTTAAAATAAAGATGGATGTAAATGATGTTCCAGAAAGCAGCAACTGGAAACTTAATAATCACATTCTTAAGGATTCGGACATACTTAACCGTTTTGCACAACACAGGACAAAATGGAATACGAGTAGACACTGGTCTACATATTCTAATCTATTACAATGGTGGGACGTCTACACGTACGACATATGTATTTGTGGTTTCTTCTTGCAGAAGGCAAGAAGCGTAGTCACACCTTCCGCATCCAAGAATCCTTCTACTTCCAGTTTACCTTACTGGTCTCCTGGAATTTCGCTGTGATGCATATGACAGTAATATAAACAAAGGCGAATCTAGCACTTGAATATACTATGCATAGTCGATTTTCATCTAGCAAAAGAATTAAACGGCTACGACGAAACGCGATCATCTCCCTCCAATCGCCCTGCGACGTGCCTATAACTAGCACCACTGGAATTCTTGCTACCCTCACTGCGCATTTCAACGGGCCTTTTCCTCTATAACCGTCCATGAGCCCAGTATGTCGAACATGTGCAACGCGCTGAATAAAGAGTTTCCGTCGGCAGGAGCTGTCACGGAGCGAGACACTACCACGTTAAAGGAGACACATAACGTTGTCTGCAGGGGTGGGAAACGGAAATCGCTGGGTCTTGATGGGCTCAAAATAAGAGTTTTACCAGACAATTAGGCCAGTACTCAAGGACGATCTCTTGCTTTGCACATTGCAATTTATTTCACGCCAACATTTCATGGAGACAACATTCAGCGTACCCAAAACACCAAATTCATCTACTCCGATGGATATCCGTGTCATTGCGTTTCTGAACACTGGCTACAAGAATTTCACAAGACTTCTAGCATCGCGTCTCCGACCATAGATACAAAACCTCATCCACCCTGAACAGCACCGTGGCCTAGATGAAAACCCATCTTTGATGCTGCGACGAGCATTCGGCCGGCTTCCCAATGATACATATTCAGTCAACACCTCGCACCGTTCCCGATTTGTGTAAAAATGTTTCACTCGCAATATTATTTGATAGCAACGGTAGTTCATATACAGTTTCTATGTTGTCGGATATGCCTATATATGGGGCGCTGGTCGGGCAAAAAAATAAGAGAAAACTGAGAGAGCAGTGAATGCCGCATGCCATTATGGGCAAACGTGCAATAGGTTCGTCAGCCCTGTTCTAGTCCAGATCAACTACATGCGAAGGACGCAAAGGAAGGAGTGTGTGAGGAGCATAAAAAGGTTGCAGTTTTCTGGAAAGTATTTGAGCTTGTGCGATTAGACCTTCATGATGCTTCTCTATTATTGCATCAGGAGGAATTTTCCGCTTATCCTGGAAGAGAAGTCATAGCGTGCGTGTTTCTATCAAGCACCACAATAAAATCTATCCTTAACTCTTTCGGAATTGTAATAAGATAACTCTGCCTTCATTCTTATATATGTACAATAGGATGACATATCAATCACTGTTCTGTATATAATTGAAATTTGAAGAAATAAAGTATTACCCACCTACTCCCACAGCATAAAAGACGATTAGTCGCAGGCCTCTAACGGCGGAAGACCGAGTTCGATCCCGGGTTAAGTCCGCGTATGTTTTTGCAGTGGATAAAGTAGAACTGGGACATTTTTTCTCTGATAATATACCTCGGGTTTTCCCTTGTCAGCATCATCCCAAAAATTCTATGTACTCATCTTCAACTACATGTTGCCCTTAGCAGAAGGTCAAACTAGCGAAGCCTGGGGACTCTTCCAAAAGTATTAGATAGAAAAATGTATTTTCATCTTCGAAAGGTTATCCAAATGTAGTTGAATGGAACATAAAGTGATGATTTAATTAAATAATCAACACAGTAAACAAATACATAAAAACAGTTTACTTTAACGTAAGGTATGTATTTGTGTAGTGTGGAATTACCCGGTCAAAATCTATTTCAAGTACAGTACTGAATTCATTCAGCTGTGCTTCAGTGTTGGTCACTAAACTTTACAAATGAGATCACCCTAACTGAACGATTTAAACCATTTGTAGATGGATTTTTGTGGCGCTTCCCTAACGAAATCCACAGCCTAACCGTAGATTATGATACACAGTACCAGGGCACACATTCAGCTCTCCACACATGAGGCAGTATTTTCCAAAACTGCTGTGTCGGCGTCGCTGACGGCAGGAACTCTAAATTCATGCAGTACAGATCTGCGCTCTTTTCGGATATTACGTGGCGTATAAGATTTATCTTGACTAATTACTATCTTTTGTCAGGTGTTAACTTCACCTAATGTTACATTTAAGAATAAAGGGTTGTCTATTTACAAGTTCTCCTCTCTCATTTTATCGAGAACTTGCACGGTTTTGTCATTTCATATTCCTACTTGCTTTTTACTTTGTACAAAATTTCACCTAAATTGCTTATTTAAATTATTTTATTACATTATTTTCTCCTACGCTATTCCTGAATTTATGTGTAACCATTTAGTATCTAATAATGTTTCTCGTCAGCTCTAAGTCTCATTACATTTTAGTATTATATCGTCATAAAAACTGTGTCTATAGGCGAAATCGAACTGTTACAGAGATAATGTCACAAGAAAATGTGTTCTTTTTGCGGTTCCACGTACTGTACTTGTTTAGTACGATGTGGTGCTCCATACTCTGTGAAGGTCCATCCTCGAGTCAATAGCCAAGCCCAGTCATACGTACAGTATGTACAATACTTGCACATTAAGGACGGTCTTTATTAAATTAGTACCATTTTTTTCCAGTGTACTTTAATGTCTTTGAGTGTCTTAGATTCAATTAAATGTGAAGAACAAATGTTAATATCACAGGAACTACAAATTCCCCCTAGTTTTAATATGTATTTAGTGATCAATAAATGTACAACTCTCTTATTCTTTTACTCTTACTATCTTGTCAATATCGCCGTAACCGATCAACTTCGGACGGTAATGTTGGTTACATCGATAACCTACGGAACGTTCTCCGTACGCGTGGCAGATTCCTTCTGGTACACAGTGCACATATATGTGCGTACACATACCATCTGTATAGCAATCAGTATCTCAGTATAGTATTGAAATCGTGAATGTTGTAATGCAAAAAAACAGTCCCCCCCCCGCCAAACTTAGCATTGCTAATTAAACCGGGGGTTTTACAGAAGCAATCACAAAATTGTCACAAGACTGACACTGTTTTAACTTTTCATTTAGGTGTATGTTGGCTGCAGCGTCAGTGATGAATAGAAAACAAGTACGACAGCAGGGGGTGGGGGGGAGTGTGTGAGACCCAAAATAAGAGGCCTGATGTCTCAACATGCTCTACACTGCTTAATGTTAATGAGAACGACCCACAGACTGACGCCCTCTTTACGTGAGAGTAAAATTACAACCCGACCGTATTTTTACTTCACGCACCACAAAAATCACAACATTAAGGAACAGAGTTAACAAGAGTTAACACAAAAAATATGTTATTACTATTGTCGAAGAATTCCGTTAACGAGTGTGGTATAATCCGTTCGAAGGAAAAAAAAAAAAGGTCTTGACACAGATGTGAGTTTTGAAGAGAAGCAACGGCTCTTTGATTATCGTTCCTCACCGCACACCGCACACACTTCTATACTAATGTCTCCATTAGCATAAAGTGTGATTTCTCGAAGTGACGGAATGTTGGTGTAAGATCCACATTGCAGAATACTATATACCGGGGCGCGACGCAGTACACATTGCGAGATTTCGGAGAAATATACTGTCACTAACTTCAGAGGAGGAAAGACTACTCTTAGTATTTAATGATACAGTGTCACTAAGCAACAAAATAAAACCAAGAAATTCGCGTTGGAATTTTTACCATAGTTATGTTTGTAAACTTAGATTATCTTGAGGTATTATTTTATATATTGTGTGCATGAAGTTTAATTTGTTCCTGTTCTCTACTATGCCGCACGCCATGAAAGCACACGGAGAAGCGGAGGCATGTCTCCATGTACTTTTAACCTCAACACTAAATGGTGGCGAGTACAAGTATAAATTTGAGGTTAAGTTTTGAAATTTTCAAAGCGGTTACCATTCATATTATGATCTTCTGGTTGATGACACCCCGTAACCTGGTGGGCAGTATGTAGGGTCTATAGCAAGAAGTTCTTCTATATCTGCTTCGTTTTGATGATGTGGGTGTATCTAAAGCAACTGAAAAGAATTTATTGCTTGCATTCAGTTACGTACGTATCGTATGCCTAATGGTAACAGCCACATAACATAACCTAATTGCACACAAAATGTTCAATTCCTGCAGAAAATAAAACACTATCTCCAGTTTAGCAAAGGCCAAAAGCCTAATGTTTTTTTAGGGAAAAACATTGTTTTTCCTAGAGAGATGAAAGGAAACAAGGAACAGGCTGTGTTGGCAAAACTCTTTCTAAATTTTACAGCAGACGGTACACGTTTACAACACTGCGGTTAGGTGTTTAAAAGGTGTTTTTCAATTTGGCCAAAATGGCTACAATAACACAATGACATAATTTACACAACATATTACAACTGAGTATGGATTTGTGCTTACTTTATAATTGGTTTACATTAACACAATGATATAATTTACAAAATATATTTGAACAATTAATTATGGTTTTGTGCCTAAGTTAGGACTGGTTTACACTGTCAGATGTGTAACTAGTACAAGCTGATTCCAGGCGTCCCGTAGAAATAATGTAATTTAATGCGTTCAGTAATTACGTAACTCAGTCACTCGGTCGCTGAGTGAATAAGGGATTGACTTACTGACAAGGTGCATGGAGAAGACCTTCGAAAACTAATCAAAAATCTCACGCCATCATATGAAATCATGAAACTCATTAGCGTGTTGACGATAGGCGTAAGATTCTAATGTCATTAGTAACATTTTTTAAAATTCTTGAAATAAGGTTTCCAATTTCCGCTCAATGTTACTAAAGTATCTTAAATGTAAATCGCACGAGTGAAAACAGAAAGATATATCGGAATATTGCGATTTAAGTTTGAAGCCTTTAAGTGCAGACACTCGATGAATACACAAGAATGTGTTCTAATTCCTGAATAGGGCATAAGTAAGTATGAGAGCAACTAATTAATCACTCGTGTTCTAATAATGTATGATATACTTACGGAAAGGAGTAGGTAGCATATACACATTGCGAGAGAAGTTAAAGTGATATCCATGCAGGTAAACATTCTGAAGAAACTACAGGAAGAAAAAGATTTGAGTTTTTTAATGCTTATAATTTGTTAATGCGACCAAAAGCAGATAAGTGTTTAGTTCTTTCTGAGAAATAATTTTCCCATAACGTTTCTTGTTCATATATTTTCAATGATCAGCGAAACAATCAGGACTCCACCTTACATATTTTATGAGAATACTGCTGGAAAAGCAGGAAATGTAGATTCAGAAAAACTGACCTAATGTTCTGTGTCACTTAACATGAATATAGAACATTGCATTAAATAGTGATTCAATGAACCTTCAACTGATGCCCCAATTTAACCCAATGAACACTATTTTACGCCCCAGAGAGCGGGCAATTCTAATACGCTGCATATTTAAACATCGCATTTTCGAGTCCTCATGACGGCACTAGAAGCAGCTCAGACTACATAGTGTCGGCTGGTGATTGCTTACAAGATGCATTCGCTGCTACCCTCCAAATCCGAAATCCGTTTTCTTCCATCGGCCACCTGAAAATGCGCCATGCTGCACTAACAAGGGTCACACTTAATATGAATCACCCGAAAAAAAGTTTTGACCAATTGGCAAAGATTTTGGCTTGTATTCAGAAGGTGCCAGCTTCAAGTCCCTCAGGGGAAAGAGAAGAATTTGAGAGGTTTCGTGGTTCTTCTCAGATTGACAAAAAAACGTCGAGATACATCAAGTGGCATCATAATATTACTCATTCCCTGCACTGCGATTATAATAATTTGTATATACCAACAAATACAAATAAGGTGTATAAAATGTTATATATCTTATGTTAATTTGTTGGTATATAAAAATAGTTACAACTAAACCATGTTTGCTTATGTGCACATCATTTTCCAGCAAAATTAATCATAAAAAAAATTAGAGGCCATGCAGTTTTAGCTTCTAACAGCGTCGTTAAATATATTATAGATAAATTAACACATAATTACAATAGACAACAAGAACATAACATTGTTCATGTTCTACTTCTGTTGAAAATTACAGCCATTTTGTTGTGAATTCACTGCTGTGCAGTGCACTTGAAGGTGTTAAACGTCAATCAAATTAGTTCAGTGACTTATACGTGCATTTAATACTTCAGTATTCAGTTGTCACGTACGTGATTTATTCGCAAGATACTTCTGTGGCACTTGACTGACGGTTGAAATCTCATTCCATAATGACACAAGCTACAAGCAGGCAATACTAGACAGGCCTGTGTAGAAGATCCAGAGGAATCGATGAGTGGAAAATTTAGGTAGGCTTATCACTTACAAACATAAATGACACAGATAGTCCTCACGGATGCCCATTTTTGCCAGTCTCATAAATCAAGTAGAGATGTCAAAATATGTGGGTGGTGGTACATTAAAAAAATATATAAATTCTAGTCCTTGCGGGGAAACAGCTTCATCATTGCGCTATGACAGATGGGAACTCACATGGAATGTGTTGTTATGTATGGCTCAGTCAAGGACACACATATGTTTTTACGATGTTTTATATGAAAACGTAAATTCTGACTTCATAAGAATTCGTTGTCTTCAATCGATAATGGATGAAATATTTCGCACGATATTAAAGATATTTTCTATGACGAATAGTAATGGTGAGGTACACTCCGATTCTGTTTTACTGATATGCAGTCTGTAATTTTATGTACTGAAAATCAAGGGTATCTGGATGGTTAAGAAAGACTCCTGCACCAAATATTGGTTCCTACTGGCGATATTTGAGGTTTCCACAGTACTGATGGGAATTTTCAAGTCTCCTAAGTTTTTACGCTGGTAGTAGTGCTACTGATTCGCGACGTTTCGGAGGAACGCACTGCCTTCATTTTAAAGGATCATGGAGTTTTAGAAAACGTCCTGAAGTGTGATACATGCGAGGTTGGAAGATGTCAGCGATGCTAATGAAAATTTAGGAATTATGGCATGTTAGGCCGTGTGTACTGGTAAATATTTACTGACGTTTCGAAGGATCTTAATGTGTCCATTTCCACGGAAAAGTAGTCAAAGAAGACGTAGACATTACGATACTTCGAAACGTCCGTAACTGTTTACGAGTTCAGAAGACAAGAATCTTCAACACAAAACTGAGGAACACACAAATCTACCATTAACATCGTCTTGACACTTCCACGTTTCGTTTCTTATAGATTTCCAACCTGTTAAACGTATTTAAAATGCATCTGTACCGAACAGGCTGGTGTAGCGGTAATACTGTTCACCTTATAGCACCAACACCAAGTTCCCGAGATTCTAAGTGGTTTAAGTCAGACCATTCAGCCAAACGTCGGGGAGGTACGTAATCGGCTACGGAAACCTTCTCTTTAAACCTTTCCCATTCATCACTCACCAATCACCCTATCGTGGATGTTACATTCGCGCACTCTAAGAGACTGACAGCGCCATAAAATAAATTCTGTATTTACAGATTTATAATTTAATGTAAAACTGCTAGCAGAGTGATTCTTAATTTCGTATACCCCTGAAGACGACGACGAAAGGGCCGAAATATGTAATGTTATAATGGATTTAAATTTAATGTTAGCCCTTCAATTACAATGGGGTTTCAATTTCAACTACTGCTCTTGACGGCGAGGTTTTGAATTTATTGTAACCTTAAATGCATTCGCGAACGCACTGTGCACCGAGGACGGCAGCATGTGCAGAATTAAAGGCCCGCAGAATGCAGCGAGTCCGGCATTGAATGATCAAGTACTAGATTCCCTTTAATATACTGGTATATATCGATGCAGGATTGGTACAACGTCAATGGTACCAAATATGATCATAAAATTGCCCATTAAACACAGTCGTTCAGCTATGCAAGACCGAGGAGATTGGGTTCGATTCCCGGGAAGGCAATCTAATTTTTCTATTCTCAAATGAGCCCAAAAGAGCTGTGGGGCCCAGCCAGCCTCCTACATAAAGGGCATCAGAGGAACCTTTCTTGGGGAAACCTGTCTTTGCATAAGGGTAACCACTTACCTCTATCTAGTACAGAGGTTATTAACGCGTGGATTTACTCCACCACTCTCTCAACATTCCAGAATTGTATGGTGCTAAATTAAGCATAGAAATAACTTTATTTCTACACAATTTCCGGACGAAAATGTTTGCATGTGAAGGTAAATTACGTATGGAGTCAGATGCCCGGACGAAAATTCCACTCTATCTGTAAGACATGTGTTAAAAATGTTGATTGATGGTTCCCTTGGGAAATAACAGGTGATATATGTCAGTTATTTTTTCCCGTGTTGGAATCAGCATTGTACGAGCTTCCTCTTTTTAACACGAGCACTAATCACGAGACATATAAAAGATAGATGCTTCATACTGCCACTTTATTTTCTGAAACAACGGTTTAGGATTATGGATCCTGTCGTAACTTTTTTTTCGTATGTACGAGGAGTTACGTTGCGGGGATTTGTAACGTCAAATTTACCGATGACGCCTTCAATCGAATACCAATACATCGGTTTCAGAACGTTACGTTCAAACTACTGACTTCAGCCACAACAAACGCAATGAAACCACGCAGAGGAATATCAATATGTCGCTGCAGAGCTTCAAAGCCAACGTGCGCTGGGCTGCGGCTTAATCGACGTAAACGCGACCGAGTATTAGGGCGGTTAAACGTATTTAATCCGAAAAAACAAACAAAGAAGTAGCCAGGATAGCACAGTCAGTGTTGTGACTGGGCTACAGAGTGGAAGACAGAGAGACCGTCATTTGTTTGCCGGCAGGGATAAGAGATACTCTTTCTCTAGGAAGTCCAGACAGGTTCTGGGGTCGTCCAGCCCATGCAGCCCATTTAGTGGAAAGGTTCAGAACGGGCATAGCTACACTCCCACTCCCACACAGGATTTCATGGTGTGTATGGGGACAACTTAGCTTCTACCTTACAATAAACAAACAAGAATACAAACTCAGCTCTTAGTTAAAAGCAATTACTGGAATTTACAGAGCGTAATACTGATTTGTCAATTACAGATACACCATACAACAACGATCTCGACATATCTGTCCAAATCGAAGTATCTAAGTTAGGAAAATAATTATTCAAGCCATTATTTTTGCTTATTCTCTTTGTTTATAAGTAAAGAGGGTATGCTGGAGAGAAAGTTAAACATATATCGGGTTAAATGAGAGTAAATTGTGCCCGTACCAGGGCCTAATAAGAATTAAGCTGTAAATTTGTCATAATCCTAAAATTTACCGTAAATTTAATGAATTGGTTCTCTACATTGGGATTAAAAGTACCATTAACTAAGCTATTTAATTCATTTTCAGGACCTGCATCCTTTCTGAGAAGCTACGAAGTAATACCAACATTGGCCGATCATGGACATCATCGACTGTACAAAATTCAATGACGCATTACCGCTAAAATTCAAGAGTATCGCAATAAATCCAGTATGTTACACTACAAAGTGTCTGTAATTAAAACGCTAGACCTTCAACATATTTAGACCCTTTCTTGTGTGTCATCCACAGGGAGAACACATAAATAGTTTTATAAAACGTACATTATAAATGGATAAAATCGGTTAAATTGTACTAAAATCTACTAGGCATGGTCATGAATTATTTAAATTTGCATTAAAAACGTTTGACGTCCTGCAGTTGGTGCTCTAGATGTGTAAGTTTGAGAGGGTATTCCTTGTAAAATGGATCTTATGTACGTACAGTATTGTCATTATTCTGACGTAATATTAATACAACATATATAAGATCCATCTCGCAAGAAATACCTCATCAAACTTACGCATCTACAACACCAACTTCAAGGCATCAAACGACTTTGATACAAATTTAACCTATTTCATCTGTCTGTAATCTACATTGTATACAAATATGGATGTACATGTCAGGAGGATCCACAAGGAAGGGTCGCAACATGTCAAAATTTTAGCTTTTCAATTGTAAAAACTTTGGATTGTAATATCGTGCATTTGTAAGTATATTCTTGAATTGTAGCAATTAGTGCACAGGTACTAATACCATACAATTCATTGAATTTGGTCCACTGCCAACAACAGACAGTCCAGACTCTCACACCTTCTTCCTAAAGCCGTGCTCAAACGTTGCCCTACTGTGTAAGTCTAGATCCGCCCAGCAGTGTCTTCCCTTCAGCGTTTTCGACTTCACTTATCAATCATTACTTAAAGATACAACTGCAACCAATGGGTGCACAAATTTTCCGAAAGTCTCGGAGCAACCTCAAAATTCCAGACGCTTTAATATTGTCCGGAAGCAAGTTCCATACTGAGGTTCCACATGTATCAGGCACCACCATATAAAATGTACCTTCAGTAGCTCAGAGCATATAGTGTTGATGTCACGGTGACTAGTACACAATGAAATGGGAATGAGGCGGAAATAACGCAAGTAACCTAATTTGAAATTCTCTGCCGGTTTTTCAGTGGAGAAACAGAAACAAGCAAGTCAGAATACTCTGCTTCGTAGCCGAGGTTACAAGTCAGGGGATACCGTATAAGAAGCAGCAGTGCTATACATCAGGCCGATACGTCAGGTGACACACAGTAGCTTTTATTGGAATCAGTGACTCACCTTCATGTTAATGGTGACTCCTTTCTCTGCCCCACCGAACGCTCCAGGCAGAACACTGTGTCCAGGGCCCGATTTCAGACGTCTGTTCCTAACCACGATAAACATTATGGCCCCCATGAGCAGCAGAATGACGGCTGTGAGGACGCCGATCACAAGGCCGATGTAGTGCTTAGACCCCGAATTATCGGCACCTCCAGAAGGACTGCCGGCCGATGCTCCCGCGCTGTTGGCTCGGTCGTCTCTACTCGGCGTAGTATGTACCTCGTCCCTCTGCAGCGGATATTCCTTGCCGTGGTCGTCTGCCTTCATGTCCCCACCATCTGCCTCCTCTTCCGTAAAGTTGCCGACCACAACCACTGAAAGCACAACCATAAAAAGTCCAACTTCAATATATCTGGTTGTTTCCACTGTGTACTCATATTCTCGGTTGTGGTGACTTGTAGTCTTGTAGATTGTCGCAAAGGTTTCGGGACAACATGCTGTCTCCTTCTTCAGGGATGAAGTGGGTAGGGTGAAAAATTCGGTCCGGACTTCACAAATCGTTGCCTGACGCACACTTAGTATGTAAGGCGTTTCTGAAACTGGCGCTAATTACTTCATCACGATAATGTAATATTATGAAACTTATTACGTTTGGTCAGTCAGATAGAGCTAACCGCTCTCACTGGCATCATAATATTACTCTTACCTGACGATGGAAGCACGGCCAACTTCCGAAACGTCGGGTATATTGTGTGGTCTAGAGAGTGACCAATTTGAAACGCAATATTCTTTTAATACGTCTGTCAATATCACAAACCTTTTTAAAACGTTTGTAAGCGTGTATAAGCGTGTAAAGAAAAGTTGAAGATGAATACTGGAGTAGAGACGGTCTAGTGGGGGAGTTTCAAAAGTATTGGGGAAAATGTGGGTTGGTTGAAAGTGAAGAGTCCATGGAATGGCATAGCACCATAACAGTGACACAAACAGCACGACAGATGTAAGGACGCAGTTTTCACCGACAGTTCTACTAACGCAGCGGGCAGCACCTTATGAACATTAAGGTACATCTATACTCTTACCGTACTGATTTGTACATACCATCTAAGCCCCTTATCAATTACGCCCCGCCAAGACCATTGTGCTTGCCCCTAATTATATGTTAAAGTGAAGGCAGAATGAAATTAGGGGGGGGCGGAAGTACCTAAAGAAACTCTTACAGCGTCAGCTCCATTTACGATTTCCACGTTTATGAAATTTCCAACTACTGGGCTACCGTAGACCCCTTTTCTTCACTTAACAGTTACTTTTTTCAACAAAGAATGGCAAAATGAAGTTGAAAGAGACACAAAGAAATCCTTATGCAGAAACCTAAGGGAGGAAGAGGGAATTTATCAGTTTATTTTAAAAGTTACTTGGCTTTATTATGAAGTAAACAGGCGCCGCTTAATATGAAGACCATGTCCGTCCCTCTATCTATAACCTAGGTTTAGAGACTCAAACGTCTGTAGGACTTTCTTGAAATTCAGTATTTTGAAAAATTATGTTGGTTGTGAAATGCTGCACTACACAAGTCTTGATTAATATGGCACTGTGAAACGCCATTTATATTCCTCGATAAACAAAGTTACTAAGAGAGACGGTGATTTACAAATGAACTACTTAGCTTAAATGTAGTCTGTAAACCACAAGTTTACATCGTTTATTTTTCAAAAGTAGTATTTAGAGTTGCAATACTTAAAGAAATGACGAAATTGTAAGTTATTTTTTTGTGGCGCACAGCCCCATAGCGAGTCACGGCCTCCTCATTATCGAGGTTTCACAATCAAACTCAACAGCACCACATTACGTAGGACTCCTCTGGGCAAGTGATCAGTCCGACGCACAAGCCTATACCTAACGACACACAACACTCACAAGATACAGACATCCATGCTTCTGGAAGGAGTCGAACCCTTAATCCCAACAAGCAAGCGGCCACAAAACCACACCCCAGACCGCGCGACCACTGGGATCGGCCGAAATTGTAAATACTTCTACTAAATAAAGGTAGTAAATTTTTACAATAATAATTTTCCTAGAAGCTAAGGCACGATATTAAGATAACATGAAACTTTATGTCCCAGTTATTTTGGTATTCGCAGTATTGTGAAGTATCAGTTCTTCTATGATATTTTGCTACGTCACTGAGTATTTGGTTCCCGACGTTTCAATACAGCGTAATGGACTATCTTCACGGGTCTTGAACTGAGAAAAATATGATGTCTTGAAACGCAGGGAACCAAATATCCAGTGACGCATTTTCACAACCGGAAGAACTGTTGAATGAAAACTTTAGGTTCTACGGAATATAAGCTACTCAAATCGCGAACCCCCGGCTAGGAAACATTTATGTGTAGAATTATTAGAGAGGATCGTTCTGTGGTCTTACAACTCTAGGTTGTTATCGGAATAGATCGCGAAGACCCCCGGGAACTCCTAATTTAGGACAGTTAAAATCTTTGAAATTATGAGTTGCGTTCGTGGTTGTGATCCACTACAGAACTATGCCGCAGAACGCGCTACAACAACTACTCCATGAGACATTCTGCAGCGGGGGGTTGAAGTTAAATATAGGTCCTCGTGAAAGCGTTCACATCCTAGCAGCTGATAGGTAACATTTCCCGCCGGTAGTTCACCGAGAGATATGTGTGGTGGCAACGGATGCTGTACACACGACAGATGCAGCAATTGGAACCCCACTTGATGGTTGACGCAGTGGGTGGCGACTCCTCGACTGTCAGCCGACAGGAAAGGGAGATCCTTTCTGCTAAACCTTCTTGTTTGTTGTCTCCACTAAATTGACAACCTGCTGCCTAGCTCAATCCCTGCTTTCTACTTTATGAAACACAATTTGCACCGGGGCAAGTGATGTGAAGACTGATAAACCACATGAAATGAAGTCTGGACCATTAACTAACTCCACAGACTAGAGTCATCATTGAGAAGGTGACAGTTGATCGGCTAAGATAATTAAACTGTACCTAATGGCCCATACCTCCGCCTCTGAGTCAGAAGAATACAGGGAACACACTCATACCCTACTTTTATAATATAAATTTTAATATTATCCTTCCTTCTACGTACAGTAATGTAAAATGTCAAACGGTCGTTATGCCCTATTAAACATCACGCCATGAAGACACAGTGTGGAGTGAAAGTGTGGCTCCACGCATTCTTACCTAGGCACTACATGGAGGACAGAGGTCATCTTCACGTCAAAGTAGCTATACCCCGGGGAAGTATCCCTACTTAAATAACATATAGGAGGCTGGATGAGTCCCACAGTCAGTCTGCAGGCTGCGAAGAAGAGAAAATCATTTTCCTCTGCACGGTATCGGAACACACTTCTTGGTCGTGCATCCGTAATGCAGCACTAGACTGAAATAGCTCGGCCCCATTTGCGTATACTCGTAACGTTAACAACAAACATTACCCCTTTTTCCATAAACAAAAGATCAACTGACGGCATAACAAAACTTCACACTCTTTTATGGCTCGGCAGTTTTTTTCGTCCTATCCTCCTCTACAAGGTTCCCCGATCACACTCAGACATACCACACTCGGTAGGACTCCTCTGGATGAGTGATCGGCCTCTAACTGACAAAACACAACATTCACAAGAGACAGATATCTATGTCCCCAGCTGGATTCGAACTCGCAATGCCAGCAAGCGAGAGGCCGTGGACCCATGCCTTAGCGCGACCACTGGAATCGGAACATAACTTCACACTGGACAAAACAAAGCACGCATATTAACATAGGCGTATCAGGGTACCTAGTAGTATTGTGTACCTCATCATGGCATGGTTGGACGAGCACATTTTCGTGTACCAAGTTTTGTTGTCTTGCACTTTGTCGTCAGATCCTCTAAAGTATGAGTTTTATGCAATATTTACAATTAACTTCCTACGTCACAGTAATCGCAGACTGGCTTTATTTAAAAGACCAACCAGGAAATGTTTGGAAATATAACGCGTTTGCGTTTACAAACGTACAAGACAAGCTGTGTTTGTAAAGTACAGTATTATAAATATTAAATCAGGTGGTATACAAAGTTACCACTGTGCTTCAAAGGGATAACCTCCACGTAGGTCTCACAAATGTTTAAAAGATTAATTATTTCTGAACTAATCACAGTGAGAAACTACTACAGGGCCCAAAGCGTAACGGTGTAAAGTAAAAAGGTAAAATTTCCCAGTTTGACGCCATAAACGCGTAGGTGAAGTAGAGGTCTCCAGTCACCTCGGCGTTAGATGCGGCTGAGTGGGTCCCAGAGGCAGTCTGCGCGATTTGGAAAAGCGAAATATCTCTTGCCCCTACCACGATTCGAAACCCGGACCCTACAGCTCAATCTAGTCACTATGCCAATTACGCCATCCAGGTTCCAGGGCCCAAACTGTGGTAACTAAGACATATTACAACTTTCTTCATAAGTATTTTTTTTCTGAATACCCAGAAATGGTAGTTGGGATGGCTCGATCGCGGCACACTTGGACTTTCCTCACAGTTTTCCGAGAAGGGCCCCCCCCCAAAAAAAAAAGAAAAAGAAAACCAAACGTAATCGAGTGGTCCAACTCCCGACTGTTGTTAATTCAATGTCCTACAACTGAAGGATTTTCATGGACAGACCAAAAAAAAAAAAATCTGGCGTACGAAAATTAACTTCCAATGATGTTTCACAGATTTAGGTGAAGTTGTGCCTGTCAATGCAACAAAGGCATATAGCGGCAAGAGAGTTAGAGCTGCACTCATTCTTAACCTCTGCACTAGACAGAGGTGGGCGGTTAATTCTGCGCCCCGCGCTATTTACTACAAGGAAACGACACCGGTGCCCATTGAATAGGAGGGTGGTGGACGTTTCGGAAAAGAGAAAAATATCTTGCTCCTAACGGGATTCGAATCCCTAACTATCCAGCCCGAAGCCTAGTCACCATACCGACCATGCTATTCCGGTTCTTGGAATCTATCGAACAGGTTATCTAAATTTTGCCCCAACAATTTTTGGAGGTTAAAGAACGTTAATGCATGAAGTAGTAGCCTACGCTTGGACAAAGTCACTTAGTTCTGCGAAGTGTGATGTTCTCACGGCGTTGACTAAGACGGTTGCTATATTCTGGGATATGACACCTTATAGTCTGCTACCAGTTTACCGAGGTTCCAGAAGAACGTGTTTCCTGTCTCTAAAGGCCATGGAGAACTTCCTGACGAAACCAGATGTTTGCCCGCTTGGCCGGCTGGATTCTTGACCCTCATAATGGCAATATTCATCTCTTCCGCAACGTAACCATTTACCAATCGATATGGCGTCGTATCTCAAGAGACATGAATCTTCAGTAATTATGAAATACATACATGTGAACAAGCGACATAAGCGTAACATAAAACATTAGAGAACACCTATGCTGTTTTCAGGAGGATGTGGAAAAATTACATCGGTTTTGGTTCTCTGTTGCTGCTTGATTCCAACAGTAACTTGGAAAGTTGTTTAGCTATCGATTGTATGTGATGTGGGTTTGCGGAGATTGTAGGGATTTGGGGCTCTAGAGCGGACGACGACGCAGACTAGGGAGGTGATTTGTTTTCTCATTTCATACTCATTCATTTTGTTTTGTGCGGGAAGACAAACGTCATGTCCCACCTACCCACGACCATTTCTTTTGTATCGTGTATTCTGTCTGCACCTTCATTTATCTTCGCCTTCTTCCGCAGCGCTGTCCGTCGTCACAATGTCAGACAACTTACGGTTCCTAGTTGGATTTTCTATGAAAGAACTTTACAAATGTGTCCCTTATACACGTAACCTAAAGCACAGATACATAAGAAACCGAAGATGTTACATGCAGGGATGGATATCCTGTCCGCAATTCCAGTGAAACCCAGATCGTCAGTGGCGTATCGGACCTGGCTACTTTCAACCCAGAATGAAGTATAGATTTAAAAGTAGTACTCGCATTACAATAGGCCATTACTTGAAAACGAACAGCTAAGTTTAGTTTCATTGCATTAAAGAAGAAATTAAAAGCAGATTGAACCCAGAAAATGCTCGATATCCTTCGGCGCAAATTCCTTTATATTCTAGTTTTCTGTCCAAATACACGAAGATAAAAATATAGGCTACAGAATTATAATTTTGCCTGTTGTTTTGAATGAGTGTGAAACTTGTCTCTCACACCAAAGGAGGAAAATAGACTGAGGGTGTTCCAGAATAGGGTGCAGAGGAAAACGATTCCAGCCTAAAAGAGGCGAGGTTAGAGGGGAGTAGAAAAGAATAAGTAAGGAGGAGCGTTATTGTTTGTACTTCTCACTAAATATTATTCGAGTGATCAAATCGGAAAAAATTGGACGGGCGGGACATAAAGCACGTATGGGGGGAGATTTTTATAGGATGCTCGGTGGGGAAACTTGAAGAAATGAGTCCACTTCAAGACCTAGACATAGATGGGAGGATAATAGTAAAATGTATTTTCAAGAAGTGGGATAGAGGCATAACTGTATTGATCTGGACCAGGACAAGGAGAGGTAGCGGACTGTTGTGAATGCGGTAATAAAACTTCGGGTTCCATAAATTGCAGAGAATTTCTGGACCAGCTAAGGACCTCTTTTTTCCCATGAGGGAATCTGTTCCATGGCGTTATTTAGTGTACTATTACTTTATGGAGAGATTTTTCAATAAAAACTTTAATTACTGTTACAGGCCTGCACGCACATAAAAATGTACCTTTTCTAAGAACAGATTGAATTGAATATTACAAAATTCAGGTCCTTTGTCATAGAAAACACGGCTTGTCTCCATCTCAGATCATAAATCTTCCATTGCTACATGGAAAAATGGCCTCATCGCTGTATATTCTAAGAATCGTATCAAAACATAAATATACCACTTTTACAGAATGCAGACACACTGCAAATTACATCAGGCAGTACATAAAGCTATCAGGATGCAAAGAAATGAAGGCAAAGAAGTTTTTTGGTGGTGTAGGTATAAATTAACAGACACACACACATACACACGCGTGCATACAACACTTTATTCCTCTCCGTGCGTACAGTTTCTGTATCCGGGCTGCTTGCTCGCTGCTTGTCTGTTTCGCGTCTCACTGCGCACTCTGTACAGTTCTTACATTGTACAGTTCTTACTCTGTACAGTTCTTTCTTACACTCGCAACTGCTGAGTCAGGATTCTGAGGTTGTGGTGCTCGGACGTTAAATATCCTGGTTAGGTGGGTGGGCTAGTCAGTGGCGTCCACCACAACTTCAAAAGTAATCAATTTGTCACCACAATTCATCACATTCAACAATGCCACACATTCCTTTTTTTTTTTTTGTTTGGTTTTTTTTGTTTTGGAACTGATGTGGTATATTTATATATGCAATACTTTGTACAGCCCTACATTTCAGCAGTGGCGGATACAGAGGGGCGAAATAGAGACAGACAGAGATTAAGGATGCAGTGAGACGCCAAGCAGGCCACACTCGTAACGTACATTTCGCAATCTTTCCATCGCAGACCAATTTGTTTTGGCCACACGAGTTTCTGGGCCGGGTCAGGATCAATAGCTTCCCTAAATTACCTTCATTAATTACATGTTATCGACGCCACTGACTTCGGTAAACACTAGCCAGTCAGCCTTGCAGCCACCTCGAACATCTTGTAACACTGGGTGGTTCCCAGTACTTCCGTTTCTACATATGACAGAACAGACCTTAAGAGTGGAAAGAGTGTTTCACATTTGTGGTTACTAACAGTTCCTGATACTAAACCCCACAATAAATACGTATAACAAACGTTCCAAAATATTTTTATTATACTCAAGGAAATGTGATAAATAGATGCCTCTAGTAACATGAAAATATTTTTAACATAATATAACAGTGTTTAATTGGCACAAAACCGTGTCCACGTGTGTGAGAAAACGGTAAATAACCTTTTTTTTTAAAAAAAATTATACAACACCCCAACAAACATCAACATCAAACACGGTTTGAAATTTTGCGTCTGAAGTACTTCTCATGTATTGCGTATATTGTTTATTGTCTATACTAGGTGTATATGACCTGTTTTCTCTATTCACACTCAAGTCAAGGAATTAGACCTAATAAAGTATCAATCAGTTAATGTCAGCGGATCCCGGGGGCCGTGTGGTGTGCGGTGTAGGTGTGAAGTCGTTCACTGCGGGTTCGAATCCCTCTAAGAACATGTATGTTGATCTCTTGTGCTGTGTGAACGCAGCGGCTTCTGCGACGAGCTGATCACTCTCTTAGAGGAGTCCTACAGGCTGTTTTTGTGTCTAATTTTGTGTGATCTACAAACTTCAACACTGTGACGGCTTAGGACCGAATTGGGCTGTTGCGCCACAGAAACAGACAAGTTACTGTCAACCGGTAAGCAATAGCTTTGTTGACACCAACATCCTATAGCAACCCCACGTAACTTCTACAGTCATTAGGCCTGTACTTCTAAGCAAACGTGAAGTCCTGTGAAACTTACAGGCAGCACGCGTAAGTGCCGTTGGTTACGTTCGTTACAACCACTTCATCATCACATGTAATTAAGTCAGTTACTAAGATACACAACAGCAACTGCAGCACAGTTCAGCACTACAGGAAGACCAAAGTCCTTCGTTACACGCAATCGTGAACCAATTCCATCTGCCTTCCCTTCTCCAAATCTAGGACACTACAAAATTCTCAGTGTCATTTTTCTATTACCTTCTGGTCTTTCGAGTGAGAGAGAGGCAAGAGGTTTTCCAAACTCAATTATGTACATACACTCCCTGTCTTCACCATTGTAACCACCTGCTCAAATCATCACATCTCCTAGATTACTTCACAGGTAAGTAAAAACTTTATCTGTTTATAATACACGAGAATGAATTTAAACATACACGTGTCAAGGAACAAAATGATGCAACTAACACGTTAACAACGCATTTAAGAACTTTCGTGATTAAATTAGGAAAATAAATAACTTCTGAAAATGCTTCTTGTTATTTAATGCTAAAACTGTTATTACGTCATAACAATGAGTATGAGGATGGCTATACAAAATAATAATCTTGCCAGCTGTTCTTTACCGTTGCGAAACGTGGACTATTACTTTAAGAGAAAACGCCATAAATTTCAGGTGTCTGAAACATTTTAACTGCTGCGTCAAATGGAGTAACTACAAAATCAGCACTCTCTCCTCCTCTTCTCAATTTCCTTCCTTTTGTTAACAATATCGAAAGCTGTCGACGGTACCGTGGAGTTAAGAACAGCATGGACGAGCTTACATTCGAATACGTGATCCAAAAACAGCTTCGAAATTTAGCCGTCCGTTAGTTGTGATATAAAGCAGGAAGGTACAACATCTGAAACAGCCGCACTTTGCGAAGCTTCCAAACGCACTATTTACAAATAACAGACAATGTATTTGATTTTTCTACCATTAATTTTGTATTGTAATTGTTACAAAATAATTAGATTTATTTGTCGTCTATATAAGATGGGGCCTATTTAGGACCTTGATAGGTTTAATATGCCGAAATATTTCGATCAATTTTGATCAGCCGAACGTAACTTTCAGGCACATTATGGTATACACAGTAGTTGTTATATTGCGACGGTAAATAATTCGTAATAATTTACGATTATTTAAATTCGGCAGTAGGGGTAGTAAATTGGAATAGTAATGCATAATGAAACAATTCACGAATTCTAAGCGGAATCCCTCAAAATCATTAAAACTGATGGAATATTTCGGGTATTTTATAAAGGCCGTAAATGGTCTATAAGTTTTATAATCAACAATATAAAATAACGCTAATATAATTAATAAATCTGTAACAATTTTAATAATTTTGATATGAATTTACCTCTTCTCTGTCATCTGATCCTGGTACAGCGACACGTGACCAGCGACTATAGATTATTTACCGATAACGCGTGCTTTTATGGGCAATTCGTATCACCGGGTGTAACAGAGGAGCTGCCTTTGCAGCATCGATGAGAAGGAAAATCTGTTCTTCTAGGCTGGACTCAATTAGATTACAGCACCCCCCCCCTCCCACAACGCGGTTTCGTCGAGCGCGTTAAAAATAATTAAACGTATGGGGGGAGGGGATCTGCAGAGCGTTGAAAACTTTAAACGCACGCGGATAAACGCGGGCGGTTACTCACGCAACCGGCGCGGAAGCTGGCAACATCAGGCACACAAAAATGTGTTAATGATTAATGTCCAAAAATATGTGCATTTTAAAGGATTGGAGGTGGGTTTCTGTAGGTGTTCGCGTTAACTCAGCTGTGTTTTCCCCATACGACATTTGTATAAAGTAGGTTTGTCCAACATGCTGTGATCATTGCATCTAACCCCCGCGATGGGCGAGGGATCACTGTATTTTCCGCATCTTACATAAGCTTATGATTCGGTCCGCCAGCCAGACTGATTGCCCACTCCTTATATAAGCGTTTGAGCAATCCATCAGAATAAGCAAACTACAAATTGTCACAGCAATAACAACACACGGTTAATGAGGTTCTTATATTCCAGTCAGGTGTTTCTTTCGTGCTTTCTATGCAGTAACCTGGCTAAAATGGCACGGAATATTGACAGTGTATGAACGTACAAATATCCACATGCTTCGGAATCAAGTATATAAAGATTGTGCTCCCTGTTTAAATTACTTCAGTCCGTCGGGTCCAGGGTTGTGTTATGTACCGCAACAACTGATGTGTCGAGAACACAAGCGTTTTGAAAACCCAAGCTATTTTGTGTCTTATAACTTAAGCTGTTGCATGTTTTTAGCAGCGAAGATATTAGGTTTACTACCGCAAATTATTTTCTTATCAAACCCTACGAAATTTTGAGCGGATAATTTTAGTTAGAAAAGTTGCAGGGAAGAGAATTAGGGGTAAATGGAATGGTCATGTTGCAATGAATAATGAATAAACTTAGATCTAAGTAACTCAGATCAGAGATCAGCGGTAGGCTCTTGGAAACACCGTTAATGTTCCTTCGGCTTCCAATGTAGATGAATTTTTTGAACAAGTGAGCCACTATTAACTTCTCAAGAAGGAATTTCTATCATGCATTCGTTTATTTTGGGCAAAGTATTATTCATTTAATTGGTATAAATTATTTATCATCCCTGTGTGCAACTTTCAGTATTCGTTCAGTACATTTACATTCCGTTAATACTTTACTCTTTCGAAAAAGACAATTTAAGTACATTTTCAAAATTATGGTTTTATTATTCACAAATAATTTATTAAGCCTAAAATCGGTGAAGATTTTTTTTTTAATTGCTGGACGGCCGAAAGGAACCCAATATTCTTTGCTCAAACACTAAGAATTCATTTGAGATTAGAAGTTCTCACAGTGATACTGATAGCGATTCAAGTCTTCTAGGATATGACGCCACATAGACGGGTACATAGGAAAAACGTATCGAAAAAATTTTCAACCTTCAGTCTAAAGTTCTGAGTAGTCCAAGTCGCCTTGAACTACCAAGAAGACAAAAGCAGGAATTTCCTCCGAAACGTCGGTCCTTATATAGAAATCGGAACGACGGTATATTCCATACGACTTAAATTTTTTAAGAGTTCCTGTATGCCGCTTACCTGGCCCGATGACTTTCGGATTGACGTAAATAAACTGGACGACAGAGCAGGAAGTAATTTAATTCGGTAACGAACGGATTACACAGATGCTGCTCCTATATTTAGGAAACCGGCGTAGGCGACATCAAGTCAGTATACCTACTATCGTCCCTGTAATAAGGCCAAAGGTTGACTTTCCGAATACCGAGTCTAACAAAATGTGATGGAAAGAGAAGTGATACACTGGGTTATGTCGCCAAGAAAGAGACGGTCATGTGTGTGGGGGGGGGGGGGACCCACCGCAAAAAATGAAAAGGGAATGAAAATCTTTGGTTGCGGGATTATTCTGCTTTTCTTTCTTTGAGGAAAATAAAAAAAAGA